>Ga0209638_1000541_pt1 | contig 24825 bp, 23 predicted proteins | sample BarGraNGADG00211_FD_184490 | JGI IMG/M metagenome (GOLD analysis project Ga0209638, IMG submission 184490) | Arctic peat soil microbial communities from Barrow, Alaska - Barrow Graham LP Ref core NGADG0002-211 (SPAdes) (version 2) | ecosystem: Environmental > Terrestrial > Soil > Wetlands > Peat...
GCCATCCCCGGTGTGTACTTGCACTCGTAGTCGTAGATCTCCTTCTTCGCGATGATTTCACCGACGGGCAGTGCTGTGCCACCGAGGATGCTCACTGTGAGCTCGCGACCGGCGATGAACTGCTCCAGCATTACCTCGTCATCGTGCTTGAATGCTTCGGCGATCGCGGGCAGTAGCTCCGACGGATGCTTCACGATGGAGAGCCCCACGGTGGATCCCTGCTTGGACGGCTTCACGATGAGCGGCCAACCTAGTGTACGCCCCACCATTTCCGCATTCGGCGGCGACTTCGGGTCAATCGCCATGAGCCAATCCGGCGTTTGCACGTCGTGCGCTCGCATGAGATACTTGGAAAGATCCTTGTCCATCGCCAGCGCGCTCGGAAGATGCCCGCTGCCCGTGTAGGCCACGCCGGCGAGATCGAGCAGCGCCTGAATCGTCCCATCCTCGCCACGTCCGCCGTGCAGCGCAAGGAAGGCGACGTCGCACTCCCCGCGCTTCGGCAGTCGCGCCGCCGTGTCAGCGAGTGATTCGGCGTTCATGCGCGCCAGTTCCTCGGGCGTCGGCGGTAGCTGCCTCAGGACAGCGCCGGCAAGCATCCGGCGCTCGTCCTCTTCAGCCAACGCCCCCTTCGCGGTGTCGATTGATCGCACGGCATGCCCGCGCGACCGCAGCGCCTCGGCGATTCGCAGCCCCGAAGCGAGGGAGACGTCGCGTTCGGACGAGGTGCCACCCATGAGTACAGTGATTCGCACAGACTTAGGAGGAAAAAGGTTTCCCGCTCACCTGTTCATCAAATACGCCAGCATGTCGCTGCGCGTGACGATCCCGGAAATGGTTCCGCCCTCAGTTACCAGGACCGCTGGCGTCGCTTTCGATAGCACCTTCTGGACCGATTCGACATGCTGGGCCGCGTCGACGACCGGAAATGGCTCGTCCATCACCTCGCCAACCACCGCGTCGAGGAACTGCGAGCTTTCCAATCCGCGCTGCGTCAGCGCGTATTCCGTCACACTTCCCACGCACTGCCCTCCGTCCAGCACGGGCAACAGTGACACGTCGTGTAGACGCATCAGGCCCAGCACCTGGCGAACCTGCTGGCCGGGGGTCGCGCTCACGACCGTTGCCGGCGCAGTGGCAACCTTGTGTGCGAGCAGATCACTGAGCGTCACGCGGTCCGACTCGAGGAGCTGGTTTTCACGCATCCATTCGTCGTTGTACAGCTTCGAGAGGTAGCGCTCTCCGGTGTCACAGAGAAAGGTTACCACGAGCGCATCGGGATCATCGACTTCGCGCGCGACTTGCAGCGCGATGTGCGTGATCAGCCCGGACGACCCGCCGACGAACAATCCTTCTTCACGCGTGAGCCGCCGGGCCATCGCGAAGGAGTCGCGGTCGCTCACCGTGCGATAGTCGTCGATCACCGACATATCGAGGGTGCCGGGAAGCTTGTCCTGCCCGATTCCTTCGATCTTGTACGGCGCCCCTTCGATCTTGTTCTTCCCCTTGCTCCGCCAGAGCTCGGCGAGGATCGATCCCTGCGGATCGCCGGCAATGATCTTGATACTCGGGTTCTTTTCCTTCAGATATCGCCCCACCCCGGTGATCGTTCCGCCCGTGCCTGCAGAGGCGACGAAGTGCGTGATCTTGCCTTCTGTCTGCTCCCATAGCTCCGGGCCCGTCGTCGCATAGTGCGCGTTCGGGTTCACCTGGTTGTAGAACTGATTCGCAAGAACCGCGTTTGCGGTCTCCTCCGCGATCCGCTTCGCCATCATGACGTAGTTGTCAGGATGATCCGGCGCGACAGCGGTCGGCGTGATGATCACTTCCGCACCGAATGCTTTGAGCAGACGCACCTTCTCCTGCGACATCTTGTCCGGCATCGTGAAAATGCACTTGTAGCCCTTGAGCGCCGCGGCGATGGCGAGACCGACGCCGGTGTTGCCGCTCGTCCCTTCCACGATCGTTCCGCCAGGCTTGAGCTTTCCTTCTCGCTCCGCCTGCTCGATGATCGGCATTCCGATGCGGTCCTTCACCGAGCCGCCCGGATTGAAGAACTCCGCCTTGCCGTACACTGGTGTACGAATGCCGCGCGCGATGCGGTTGAGGCGGATGAGTGGCGTCCAGCCGATTGTGTCGAGAACGCTGTCGTACGGACGAAGGTTACGGGTCATGGGGTGAGACCATGTTTGTTCAGGATCGTGTCACCCGGTAGCGCGTGTGCCTCAGGATGACGAAAGTAGACGGGAAACAGTACGGTCGTCGCCAGTGGCTCTCCGCGAAGCTTGGCCGGCACGAAGCGCAGCTCCTGCGAGCCCTTCACCGCCGCGGAGTCCAGGGCCGCATACCCGCTCGACTCCTCGATCCGCGTCGAGTCGGCGCGCACCTGGCCCGTGGTATCGACATAGAGCCTCAGAGTGACATTGCCCTGCACGCGACGAGCATAGAGGACAGCCGGATAACGGAAGGGCAGATCGGTGTTGAGCACCTTGGGCATTTCATCGGGGTGCGCCGCTTGAGCCTGGAAGGCCTGCGCCATTTTCTGCGCGGTGTCCTTCTCCATGCAGCCGCTCGTGGCCGTCATGGAAAACATCGTATACCAAACGAGTTGCGGCATGCGCGCAATGTACCCGGTATGTCGCTTCACGATTTTGCTTGCTCGGTGAGCTCGGCCATGAGCTGCAACGCGGCGAGCGGCGTCAGCGTATTCACGTCGATCGCGCGCAATCGCTCGACCGCCACGTGAAGCTCCGCCGGAACGAACAGACCGAGCTGACCGGGCGACGCCAGCGTTGAACGCGAACGCTTTGCGCCAGCCATGGCGGGCGCGAGCGCTGGGACAAGATGCTCGGCCTCGCCTTCGAGTAGCGCGAGCACCGTCCGCGCCCGCGCAATCACCGGAGCCGGCAGCCCCGCGAGCCGTCCGACCTCGATACCGTATGACCGGTCCGCGCCGCCGGGTTGCAACCGGTACAGAAACAGGATCTGGTCGCCAACCTCGCGCACGCCGACGTTATAGTTACGTACTGCTACTAATTCGTCCGCGAGCTGTACGAGCTCGTGATAGTGCGTCGCGAAGATCGTCTTGCAACCCACGCGGTCGTGCAGATGTTCGCTCACCGCCCACGCGATCGAGACCCCGTCGTAGGTGCTCGTGCCGCGTCCGATCTCGTCAAGCAGCACGAGACTCCGCGCTGTGGCCGTATGCAGGATCGCGCTTGTTTCGGCCATCTCTACCATGAACGTCGATTGGCCGCGCACGAGGTTATCGCTCGCGCCCACGCGCGTGAACACGCGGTCGCAGACGCCGATCGTCGCCGCGGCGGCGGGCACGAAGCTCCCCGTTTGTGCCATGAGCACGATCAATCCGACCTGTCGTAGGATCGTGCTCTTGCCCGCCATGTTCGGGCCCGTGAGAATCACGAGTCGCGCATCCTCCACGAGCCGCACGTCGTTCGGGATGAACTTGTCCCGCGGCATCATGCGCTCCACAACAGGATGCCGGCCGGCCGAGATGTCGAGATCGAATCCGTCGGTGAGCGTCGGGCGCGTGTAGCCCTCGCGAGCTGCGACGTCGGCCAGTGCGGCGAGGACGTCGAGCTCGGCGACAATGCTCGCCGCACACTGAATTCGACCCACCTCCCGGCCCACCGCTGCGCGCAACGCCTCAAACAGCGTGCGCTCGCGCGCCTCGATCCGCTCCGCGGCCGTCAACACTTTCTCTTCGTATTCCTTGAGTGCCGGAGTGACGAAACGCTCGGCACCCGTGAGCGTTTGACGGCGTTGATAGTCGGCGGGCACGAGGTCGCGGTTGGCGTTCGTCACCTCGATGAAGTAGCCGAACACTCTGTTGAATCCGACCTTCAAAGAGGGAATCCCGGTGCGCGCGCGCTCTTCGGTTTGAATCGCCGCAATGGCGTCCTTTCCGCCGTCCCGCAGTGCCCGAAGTGCATCAAGTTCTACATCTATTCCCTCAGCAATCGTTGCGTCGTCGCCGAGTTGCAGTGGTGGTCGCTCCACGAGCGTCGTGCGAACGGATAACGCGATCTCCGCGCATCCGTCCCACTGTCGCATCAGTCGTGCAATCACGCCCGCCCCGCCGAGTCGTGTGGCGGCAGCTTCGACCTCGGGCAGCCGTGCGAGCGAGAGGCCGAGCGCGGCCATCTCGCGTGGAGTTGCTCGTCCTGCCGCGGCTTTAGTGCCGAGTCGCTCCACATCGCGCACGCCGTCGAGTACGGTACGCAGTGCATCGCGCGCGCCGGCATCGTTCACGAGCGCGCTCACCGCATCGAGGCGCAGGTCGATGCGCTCGCGGTCGATGAGGGGTGCGAGCAGCCACTGGCGCAGCAGACGCGTTCCCATCGGCGTCATCGTCCGATCGAGCACGGCGAGCAGCGTGCCCGACGTATCTGCGCCGCGCAGCGATTCCACGAGCTCGAGGTTGCGACGTGTCATCTCGTCGAGTGGCATGATGCCGCCCGCGCGCTCGACCGTTGGACGAGCGAGCTGCGGCACGCCAGCCGGCTGCATCTCTTTTAGATACCGCAGTAGTGCGCCAGCGGCGGCGATCGCCAACCCGTCTTCGGCCTCGAGTCCCAGACCGTCGAGCCCGCGTACGTCGAATTGTCGTGCAATGTCGTCGCGCGCCATCGGCTCATCGAACTCCCATGACTCGCGCTCGGTCACGAGCACTCCGTCGAGCACAGACGTTCCCGGCAGTGCGGCGACGTCGCGCGGTATGAGGAGCTCACGAGGGGCAAACCGCGCGAGCACCGTGTCCACCTCCGCCAGCGTGGTCACCTTGAGGCGAAACTCCCCGGTGGAGACATCGGCGGCCGCAAGGCCAATTGCTCCACCCACCAACGCACCAATGGCGACGACGAAGTTGTTTCGCGATCCGTCGAGCAGCTCGTCCGCAAAGGCGACACCAGGCGAGATCGTTTCCACCACTTCGCGGCGCACGATTCCCTTAGCAAGCTTCGGATCCTCCATCTGCTCGCAAATCGCGACACGGTAGCCCTGCTGCACGAGACGGCGCAGATATTCCGGTCCCGCCTTCACCGGCACTCCGGCCAGCGGAACCTCGGCGGCGCCACCATTGTTACGCGCCGTCAGTGTGAGTCCGAGCACCCGTGCTGCCGTCTCGGCGTCTTCGTAGAACATCTCGTAGAAATCGCCCATTCGGAAGAACAGGATGGCACTCTGGTGTCGTGCCTTGATCTCCCGGTATTGCTGCATCACCGGTGTCGCCACGGTGCCGCTCACGGCGTCTTCCCCTCCGGCGCCGGCTCCTCGGTCGTCACGAACCCAATGATGCCCCGCTGCTTGAGCGACGCGACCTCGTCGAGCGCCGCCTGGCGCGTAGGATAGAAGTCGAGCCGTACGCGGAATGGCTTCGTCGTTCCACTCACACGCGCTTTCACTCCACTCGCGCCGAGCTTGGTCACGAGCCGCTCTGCATCGGCGCGTGTGTTGTACGCCGCAAGTTGAATCGTGTAGACGCCGCGCGCCTTGGTGGCGGGTTTGGTTGCTCGCTCCGGAACACCGGCAGGCAGCGTCGGTTTATCTAACGGTGTCGTCTTCGGAACGACCTCGGCTACCGTCTTCCTCGGAGCAACTAGTGTCGGAGGCGACGAATCGCGCGCTGGCGTCGCAGGAACGCTCGTAATCGGCACACTCGCGACAGGCGCATTCGCGCCTGCGTCCGCGCCGGCACAGCGCGAGCCGAAGTAATCGATCTGATTGCGCAGCTCGACGTCCGTGTTCGATACGGAGGTACGAGCCTCGGCAATCATCGCGCATCCCGTGCGCGTATCCCGTTGCTCGAAGGCAAGGCGTGCGGCGGCAAACGCGGCGATGCCTCGCGCCGGGCTCACAGGATGTTCTTTCACGAAACGCTGGAGGTGCTGCAACGCGCCGGCACGGTCACCGCGCGCCTGCTCGAGCTCAGCAATCGCGAGCAAGGCATCGTCCGCGTACGCCGACAGTGGATACTCGACGATCACGCGCCGATAGTCGCGCTCTGCATCGGCTGCCGTCTCCGCCAATGCACCGCGCCAGTAGAGTGCGTTCCCGTAGCCCGTACTGCCTTCTTGCTCGCGCTTCAACAGCGAGTCCACGAGTGCGCGACCCGCGACCCCATTGCCCTCACTTACCAGCCGCCACGCGCGGCGAAAGACGGAGTCGTTCGGTGATGCAGTCGCCGCGGTGGACTGTGCGCGAGCACAGGAAGGGACAGAAAAGAGCAGCAGAATGCTGAACAGGGCGAGACAGCGCATCAGGTTATTCAGGGGATTTGTACACGGTCAGGCCGCGCGTCGCGACGACCCGGTGCCGCACAGCGCGAGCACGAGTGATGTGAGCAACTGCTCATCCGACGAGATCTTCGTTTCCTTGAATGCTTCGTCGGCGGCAAGAAGCGCGGCCAGCGCCGCATCGAGCTCTCCCGCGGACCAGCGCTCGGAGTACTTCGTCCAGGCATTCACCGCGTCGCCCCATGGTCGTCCGGGGAATGCGCCAGTCTCCCTCAAGAGCGTCATGAACTCATTGTACAACGATCTCGCTGGAATACCCCGTGCACGCGCGGCCTCACCATACGACAGCGCAAGCGTCTGCGTCGCGAGATGCATCCCGATGAGCACCGCGCTCATCTTGGGCTGCTGGAGCACGCCGGGAATGAGCGTGAGAGCAGTCGTCGCGTCACGTGCGGCGACTGCGTCGAGCAGATCGCCGAGCGATTCGCCGCGTCGCACACCCACGACGGACGATACTGCCGCCTCGTCTATCGTATCACTCGAGAAGCTAGCGAGCTTTTCGAGCTCCATCGCTAACTGGGACAGATCGTCACCGACCGCTTCCACGAGGAGAAAAATAGCGGCAGGTGTGATGATGCGCCCCAGCACAGTTTCCGCCTGGTACGCTACCCACTTCGGCACGCGGTCGCCGGTAAGCGGTGCAAATTCAACTGCCGTGCTCCGCTCGCTCAGCCCTTTGTCCACCTTGATACCGGAGAGCGATACCAGCAACAGCACCGAATCAGCGGCAGGTCGCTTGAGATAGTCATCGAGGAGCTTGCGGGCGTCTTTTTTCAGCTTGTCCACCTCGCGCATGACTACGACTCGCCGCTCGGCAAGCATCGGTGGCGTACTCAACAGCGAATCGAGCGCTTCCGCATCGACCTCGGTGCCACAACGCAATTCAAGGTTGAAGTCGCGCGTCGCGGGATCGACAGCCGCTTCGACAAGCTCTCGGACACGCATGTCCTTGAGAAAGTCGTCGTCTCCGTAGAAGTAGTAGACGGGGTCGAATTCGTGCTTCTTCAGCGCGGCATGTAGCGCTTTCTCGCCGACGGATGCCATGCAGGAAATATACGGCGACGCGGCGAGAGCGGGACGATCCAGCTGGTCCGGCGGCTACGGCCGAGAACTAACGGCCGGCAGCGTCGCTCGCGAAATGCCATGGCGCTTGCTGCGCCACGAACACCGCAGGCCAGAGCGGCATCCCTGCCGGCATCGAGGCCACGATCGTTGGCGTTGTGAGCGGGGAGGGCTCTATTTCCGGGCGCGACGCAACAACCGGCGCCATGCGGATAACCTCATCCCGTGTGCTTGCAAACGTAACTGCTCCGGCGAGCCCAGCGGCGATAAGAACCCCGGTGGCGATCACCGTGTAAGCCCCCATGGAGAAGGGACGCCACCACTCCACTGACGCTGCCCCTTCTGCCTGTCGCGCCAGCTCCAAGGATGCTCGCTCGGCCTTCAGACGTGCCTGCAGGCGTTCACCGAATGCCGCCGAGGGCTGAATCGTCGGAAGGTTTCGCGCAATGAGCAACGCACGACGTACGCGCGTGTCGAGTTGTGCACAGCGTTCGCAAAGCTGGCGATGTTGCGCCATCCCTTCGAAGTCCACGCTGCTGAGCGTGTCGTCGACGTATGCGTCGTACTTTCGCCGAAACTCCCGACAGTTCATTGAGACAGGGTGCTGGGTAAGAAGGACGATTTCGCTGCCCAACGTACCCTTCGCACCGGGTGCTGTTCCAGAGGAACCAGATCTCAGTACACCGGGAGGGGCAAGACAAGAGGGCGCCCGTCCGTCGGTGCGCCCCTTGGCAGTCCTGTCCGCCTGTCCGACTGTCCTTCTGAGCGCGCATCGCCCGCTCAGTCCACCCAGGGCTCGATGATCTCCGCGAACGCATTCCGCGCCCGGTTGAGTCGCGACTTCACTGTGCCGAGGTTGCAATCAGTGATGTCAGCAATTTCCTCGTACGACTTGCCCTCCAGCTCGCGCAGCACGAAGACCTGGCGATGGTGCTCTGGTAGCTTCGCAACCGTTTCAGCGACCAGCTCACGTAGATGCCGCTTCCGGTATAGATCGTCCGGACGGGCCGTCGTGTCTTCGAACTGTAGCGGACGATCGTCGTCATCCCAATTTCCCTTGATGGTCTGGAAGAGTACGAGCGGGTTCCGCGAACGGTTACGCAGCTCGTTCTTGGCCAGGTTCGACGCAATCGTGTACGCCCAGGTCGAGAACTTCTTCGACCGGTCAAAGCGGTGCAGATGACGATAGACGCGGATGAACACCTCCTGAACGAGGTCTTCCGCCTTCTCCCGGTCGCCAATCGTGCGATATATGAAGTTCAGTAGACGCGTTTGATAACGCTCTACGAGTTCTTGAAAGGCTCGCTCCTCGCCGCCTAGAAAGGACGTGACGATTTCAGCATCGTCCATCGCGCGAAGTTGTTCGCGGATCGAAGGTCCTTGCTGGGCAGTCCGCTTCATTGCGATGTCAGCCATGGTGTCATCCCCGGTCCTGCGAAAGGGTACGTTCGAACAAGTCACTTCTGATCTCTCGATTCTTCTGCTCTTCTCTGCACCCGGGTAAAAGCAGGGGCCATGCCGGATTGAGCGAACCAGGGAACATTTTCCAAGCTATTGATACACAATGACTTATGGAGACGGCCAAGCTGTGTTGCGCGTTAGGTCGCGAGCAACGGTTGTCCTCCTTTTAGTACAGCATGCGAGAATGCCCCCAGTCAGTGTCCACTTTTGACACGTCTGGAGGCATTCTGGTTTACGCTGGCGACCGCCTTGCGCAGTGAGAGCAATAGCCGTCAGCCCAGACACATTATAGTAGAGCTCGCTATTAGCCTGTCTTGAACCCAGCCACGAACATGAGCGCCAAAGCAGTCTTGGAATCGATGATCTCCCCGCTGCTGATACGCTCGAGCGCCTCCGAGAGACGTATGATCACGAGGTCGACGAATTCGTCTGCCTCGCGATTGTGTTCGCCGTGCGTGAGACCGGTCGCCATAAAGAGGTGGATCACCTCATCCGTAAACCCGGGCGTCGTGAGAATGGACGTCATCGGCTCAATGTGGTCGGCCGTACATCCCGTTTCCTCCTTGAGCTCCCGCACCGCGCACTCCACCGGTGTTTCGCCTTCGTCGAGCCGGCCAGCGGGAATCTCGTACAGGTAACCTCCAGCCGCGTATCGATACTGCCGCAGCATGAGAATCTGTGGCTCGTCGCCCATCGGGCCGCTCATGAAGGGAACCACCGCCGCCGCACCCGGATGCCGCGCGATGTCCATCTCCATCGTCGTACCGTCCGGGAGTCGTACCGTGTCCCTGTTCAGCGTGACGATCTTCCCACTATACAGCTCACGGCTCTCCAACATCTCCGTGGGACGTTCTCCCTTTTTTCGTGCACGTAGTTCCGCCGCCGTCACCACAGCCGGCCCACTCAGTGCCTTCTTCGCCGGCGTCATGCGGCCACCTCGCCGCCATCACCCGCGACAATCTCGGGTGCCATTCCTGTCACCGCCGCTACCGGCGCGGCAACGACGTCGGGGTCGCCTACCACGACGATGCGAAGCTGCTCCGGATGCAAATGTTGCTGCGCAGCACGGAGCACGCCGTCGGTCGTCACGGCTCTCACCTTCGACCTGTAGACGTCGTAGTAGTCCTCGGGAAGGTCGTGTATGACCAGATTCTCCAGCGCACCGGCGATCGCCGCGGTGGTCTCGTAGCGAATCGGGAACACGCCGTCGAGATAGCTCGTCGCGAGAGTGAGCTCGTCCTCATTGATGGGCGCGGTGCGTATGCGCTCGATCTCGTTCAGAATCTCCTGCACAGCCGCCCCGGTCACATCGCTCTTCACCGCCGTCTGCACGACGAATGGCCCCGCGCTACGCCGCCATTCAAACGTCGAGGAAGCCCCATAGGTGTAACCGTGCGCTTCGCGCAGGTTGAGGTTAATGCGCGAGGAAAAAAGTCCGCCAAGCACGGCGTTCATGACCATCACGTCGAAATAATCAGCGGTAGTACGCGGCAATCCCGCGTGCCCAACGCGCAGCTCCGACTGCGGAGCGTCCACCTTCGCGACCACGCGCACGAGCCGTCCCAGTTGCGCCGTGTCGATCCCGCTCGGCGCCGGAGTTAATCGAACCCCTTCCCAATCACCGAACAGCGATTCAGCAAGTGCCGCGGCGGTGTCCATCGTCACGTCGCCAGCGAAGATCAGCGTCGTGCCACTCGGCTGATACCGCGCGGCATAGAACGCTTGCACGTCCGTGCGATTCAGTGCGCGCACACTCGCTGCGTCGCCTTCCTCTGGCGCGGCGTAGCGCGCCGCTGCATGGTACGCAGCGTGCGCGAATTGCTCGTCGGCAAGTTCCCGAGGCTCAGCGAGCTGCTGGAGCAAATCTGCAAGCCGCTGCTTCTTGAGACGCTGCACCTCTCGCTCCGGAAACGCCGGCCATCGAAGGAGATCGCGGACAAGCGCGAGCGCGGCCGGAAGTCGATCGCTCAGCACGGTGAGCGACACCGTGGCGACATCCCAATTGGCATGTGCTTCGACTGACGCACCGATTCCCTCGAACCGATCCGCCAGCGCAGCGCCATCCATGCCCGCTGCGCCTTCAAGAAGCAGGCGTGCCGTTAGCGCGGCCACACCCTGCTGGCCATGCGGCTCTACCGATGCGCCGGCCTCGACGATCGCCAGCACGGTAACGAGTGGTAGTTTGGCCACCGGTGCAACGAGAAGCTGCACGCCGTTCGAGAGCGTGCGCCGATCAAAATGCGGAAAGTGATAGTCGCGCGACGGCGCCGGTGATGGCTTCGGCGTCGGTGCGCTCAACGACGTTTCCGGAATCGTCTCGCTCACGGAGACTCCGCCATTGCCAGCTCATCCTGTGCTGGCGTTTTAACTGACTCGCGCGGCACATACAGCAGACTCGCGCGGTTCGCAGGCATGAGTTGCTCACGTGCGAAGGCGTTCACCCGCTCCACCGTCACAGCACGGTATCGCTCTGCTTGCACGTTCACGAGTCCGGGATCACCAAAATAGGTCGCAAACATGGAAAGCCGGTCGGCGCGATCGCCCGCGGACTCGAGTGCAGCCACGAGGTCGGTCTCGATGAGGGCGACCGCGCGGGTGACTTCATCATCCGCCACGCCTTCAGCAACTAATCGATCGATCTCGACGTGGACTACACGCTCGAGCGCCTCGGCTGATGTCTCCGGCCGCGCCGTCACATCGACGACGAGCAAGTCGCTTCCCTTCGCGAGATCGTAGGTGAAGGCCGTTGCCTCCGCGGCAACCTGCTGCTCGCGCACGAGCGCGCGATACAGGCGGCTTCCCTTTTTGAGGCCGAGAATGGCACTCGCCACACTCGCCACGAAGTAGTCGTCCGTGCCGAAGACCGGAGAACGGAAGGCGACGAACAGTCGTGGAAGCATGACGTTGTCCGCCACCACTTCGCGCAGTGGACCGCCGAACGTCGGCGGCAGTGACATGTCGGGAAGGGGTGGTTTGCCTGCACCACGCGGAATTGAGCCGATGTGCCGCTCGACCATGGTCCGTGCTTCGGTGGGATTGAAATCGCCGGCGATGGAGAGCACAGCATTGTCTGGCGTGTAATACGTCGAGAAGAACGTTGCGATATCTTCAAGACTCGCTGCGTCAAGATCCGTCAGCGATCCGATCAGCGAATGATGAAAGGGATGCTCCGGCGGAAAGGCGAGCGCCGGAAGACGCTCCCACCAGGTGCCGTACGGCTGGTTGTCCATCGACCAACGCCGCTCGTTCTGCACGACGTCGCGCTGCGTGTCGAGTTTCTGCTGCGTCATGGCCGGCAGCAAATAACCCATGCGATTCGCCTCGAGCCAGATCGCGAGCTCGAGTTGATTCGACGGGACGGTCTCGTAATAATTCGTCCGGTCAAGCCAGGTTGAGCCATTGAGCGTGCCTCCGGCTCGTTGGACGAGTTCGAAGTGCTCGTTGGAGCCGACATTCGCCGAACCCTGAAAGAGCATGTGCTCGAACAGATGGGCAAAGCCAGTGCGGCCAGTACGCTCGTTTGCCGAGCCAACATGATACCAGAGGTTCACAGCGACGATCGGTGCCGTGTGGTCCTCGGAGAGTACGACGAACAGCCCGTTGGGGAGCTGGAACGTCTCGATCGGAATGTGCATCAGTACAAATTGTACTCTAGGTAGGGCCTTCTAGGAGTCTGTCGGATGAAAGTGTGATTTGAACCTGGCATTCGCGAGAGATCATTGTACGGTGGCGCCATGGCGAAAACTTTCCGTCCCTACACGCTCGACCAGCAGTTGTTGCTGCCTCCCGACCTGCGCGCGTGGGTGCCCGAAGGACAGCTCGCGCTCTACGTCAGCGATGTGGTCGACGCGCTGGATCTCTCGGCGATCCTGAGCGTCTACGCGGCGGCCGACCCCCGCGGTGGCGTGCCGTCTCATCCGGCGATGCTTGTCAAGCTCTTGGTCTATGCGTCCTGCACCGGGATGCCGTCGTCGCGCCGCATCGAGCGGGCGACCTATGAAGACGTGCCCATGCGCGTGCTCGCCGGCGACCAGCACCCCGACCACGATACCATCGCGGCGTTTCGACAGCAGCCCCTCACCGCGCGGTCCGGGCTCTTCGTTCAAGTGCTGCAGCTCTGCGAACGCGCGGGCCTGGTGAAGCTGGGGCACGTCGCACTCGACGGAACGAAAGTGCAGGCGAACGCCTCGAAGCACAAAGCGATGAGTTCTGGGCGAATGACGGAAACCGAGCAGCGATTGGAAGCCGAAGTCACGGCCCTGTTGGCCCAGGCCACCGCGCGGGATGCGAGCGAGGACCAGCAGTATGGGGTGGGCTGACGAGGGGAGGAGTTTCCGGCGGAGTTGGCGCGGCTGGAGAGTCGGCTGGTGAAGATTCGCGAGGCGAAGGTGGCACTCGAAGCCGAAGCCCGGGAGCGCGCGAAAGCGGCGGCGGTCGAAGCGCGCGCGAAACTGGTCGAGCGGGAGCGGCCGAGCGAGGAGACAGGGAAACGGCCCGGCGGTCGACCCCCGGCGGTGCCCCACCCAGAGTCGGCGGTACCGGAAGCGCGAGCCCAGCGGAACTTCACCGATCCGGAGTCGCGCATCATGCGGGATGGGGCGACGAAGAGTTTGGTCAGGCGTCCAATGCGCAGGCGGTGGTGGACAGTCACGCGCAGGTGATCGTGGCAACGGGTGTGACGCAGGCCGCGACCGACGTGCCGCAGTTGGTACCAATGCTCACGCAGGTGCACGCCAATACGGGACATTGGCCGACTGTGGCCTCGGCGGACGCGGGCGACTACAGCGAGGCCAACATGACGGCAGCGGCACTCGCGGCGGTCGATCTCTATATCCCGCCTGACAAGCACTCGCATGGGCGGTCGGCCGCATCATTGACTGCGGTTGTGCCCGCTCCCACGGGCGATGATGCGTCATCGAACGACCACGACTCGCTGCCACCAGCAGCACCAGCACCAGCAGCACCAGCAGCAGTACAAGGAGCATCACCAGCCCAAGCAGAAGTATCCGTAGCACCAGCAGCAGAAATAGCAGCACGACCATTGAGCGAGCGCAAGCGGATGCGCGCGAAGGTGAGGACGGTGAAGGGGCAGGCGCTCTACAAGATGCGCAAGGCGATTGTCGAGCCGGTGTGTGGGCAGACGAAGGAGCGGCGCGGCTTCCGCCGCTTCGCGCTACGCGGGCTCAGCAAAGTGCAGGCGGAGTGGGACCTGATTTGCCTGACGCACAACGTGCTCAAGCTCTTTCGTGCAGGAGGGTGCCTGAAACCCGCGTAATCACGGACCGGGGTGACGCGTGCGTGGACGACGACGGTCCGTCCCGCACACGCAGGGCATCCACGCGGTGCAAATGCAGCATCACTCCAGCGGCGTCCACCTATTCATCCGACAGACTCCTAGCGAGCTGAATTGCGCGCGGGGCCGCTTATGAATAAAATCACAATACACTGCGGGGCCCCGCGGTGCGTCATTCAGACCCAAGTTTTCGGAGGCTTTAAGAAATGCGGTTCTACGGTATTGCGCTCCTGGCGAGCACGGCGGTTCTCGGCGCCTGCGGTGGCGAGAAAGCCGCTACGGACACCGCCGCAGCCAACGCGGCTGCCGCGGCGAGTGCGACCACCCCGGCGGCGACCACGCCTGCTGCGACCACGCCTGCGGCCGGTGCGGTGGCGGCGGCTCCAGCCACCGGCACGACCCACGAAGTCAAGATGATCGGCGATGCGACCGGCTACAGGTTCGAGCCCGCGAACTTCATCGTGAAGCAGGGCGATGCCGTCAAGTTCATCATGACGTCCGGCGGCCCACACAACGTGGCCTTCCTGGGCATCACCGATCCGGCCACCAAGGCGCAGCTCGATGCGAACATGTCCGGCGCGAAGTTGGGCGAGCTCTCCAGCCCCTTGCTCATGCAGCCGAACGAAGCCTACACCATCTCGTTCGCCAAGGTGCCCGCTGGCACCTACAACTACAACTGCACGCCGCACGTGGCGATGGGCATGAAGGGCGTGATCACGGTTCAGTAGTCCGTTTTCGCCGGGTATCGGGGCGCACACGACCTGCGGCACTGCCGCAGGTCGCTTTGCGCTGGTGTACGACGTGCATCATCACTGGCGCAACCCTGACACACTCGAAGTCTCCGATGAGAGGAGCCAGCGTCCACACATGAGTTCGCGCCGCCGGACCCCTCGCCGACGTCTGAGCCCATCCACGCAGAACTCCGCTGCGTGGATCGTGGCGCGCGCACGAAATGCCCTGCGGCGCCCGCTTTTCATCAGCACGGTGAGCGTGCTGACCTTTGCGGCCTCGCTGATGGCGCTCGTCGTTGTTCCGCAGCAGGCGCGAAAGGCGGCCGCCGTCATGCGTCCCGCCGCGGCCTCACGTCCGGACACCGAGCCAACGGTGGCTGCGTTGACGGAGGCGGAACGACAGGTCGCCGCCGCGGACTCGGGCATAGTGCTCTCGCGAAACGAGCTCTCGCAGCTCGTCGCGGCAACTGCGGCGGCCACCGCGACCGATACGGCTGTGGGCGGAGCGATGCTGAGCGCGGAAGTTCACGGCCGGCGCGATTCGCTCACCGAACAGGTGGCCCTGATCGGACGGCTGATCTCGCGCTCCGAGAACGCTCCGCTGCTGGGTTCCTATCGCGCACTCGCGCAGGCCGCGCCCATGCAGGGCGACGCGCGCGTGAAGGCGCTTCTCGATTCACTCGTGGAGATCGAGCGCGAACGCGATAGCTACAGTGCCGTCGGGGGAGTTGATCCGGTGTTCGTGGCGCTCACCGCGCGCGCGAACGAGCTGGGACGCAACATCGAAGCGCTCGCGGATGCTCGGCGTACCGCCATCAGGAAGGAGCTCAGCGCGCTTGCGCCGCCAGCACCCGTCGTCTCGGCTGCGATCGCGTCGCGACCGCTACCGGACACGCTGGTGAAAGTGAAAGAGCGCGACGCGGCGCGTGCCGCGGCCGCAGGCGTGGCGAGCCGTCTTGGTCGCGAGCGCACGGAGCTGCTTGCGCTCGACGCGCGAGAGGAGAGGGCGCGCGAGCTCGCGAATGTCGGCGCCTCCCCGTCAGCGATGCTTGCCGCTGCGCTGGTCTTCGGTGCGGTGCTCGGCTTCGGTGTTGTTCTGTTCGACGAGGTTCGTCGTCCACGTGTCGCGGATGGTTACGAGGCGGAGCGTGCGACGGGTGTACGAGTGCTTGGCGAAATCCGCCGGCTTCCCCTGTCGCCGGAGCGTGGCCGGCGCTCGGTCGATCGTTCGGAACCGTCTTTCCTCGATCCTGGAGCCGACGGACATCAGCTCATCTACCTGACGATCGCCACCGCGGGCGCGAATACGGTGATGCTCACTGTGACTGGTGACAGCCCCGCGATTTCGGCCGTTGTCGCGATCAACTTTGCGGCAATCGCCGCCGATGAGGCGCGCGAAACCCTGCTCGTCGATACTGACGGCGCGTCGTCGACCGTTACCGCGGCGTTGCGAATCCGTCCGAGCGCAGGCATCAACGGCGTCGCGAAAGGCTTGGCGGACTGGCCGCAGGTCATTCGTAGCGTGCATCTCGGCCGTGACCGCATGATAGACGTCGTGCCAAGCGGCGAAGGCGTGGTGCCGGTGGAGGAGATCACCGCAGTTCTGCGCCGCGCCGCGGCGACGCTCTCCAAGCGCTACGACGCGATCGTCATCGTCAGCACGCTGGACCAGGTGCTTTCCGGAGTGCCGGCAGCGATGCCAGTGCCGGACGTGCTCTACTGCGTCCGCGCCGGACAGACGCTAATTGCGGAGCTCAAGCGCGCGATTGAAGAGATCGAGCAGTCGGGAGCGCATACACGAGGCATCGTGATGTGGAACGCGCCGAATCCGGTGCTCGCCGATGCGCGTCGCGCCGAGGAGGTCGAGATGGAGACGGAGACCGTCGCGTAGGGATCCGGCTGAGAAGTTGTCGGTGGACGGACGTCGGCGGCCACGTTGCGATGGGTGCGCCTGTTCGAGGGGGAACGCTAAAGGGACGTCGGTGGCGGATGTCCGACAACTGACATCCGACCCGGCGTGACGAAAGGTGTCGTACGACAGCGCACCGGAGATGTCATCCGTGCAGCATGTCGACTACTCTTCGCCCATGTCATACATGTGGGCCGACACGCTCGAGGCCGCCGAACGAGCCCACCTGCTACGCCTGCTGGTGTGGGGGGCAGCCAGCGTGCTTGCCGGCACGGCGCTGCTAGCCTGGCTGCGGTTTGGTGCACGGCGCTCACTGCTGCTCAAGCATTTCGCCATCCAGGCGGTGGGGTGGGGTGTCGTCGACGCGATCATTGCGGTCGTGATGATGTCACAGATCGCGCCGCGCGACATCGCATCAGCCACTCGGCTCGACCGAATTCTGTGGTTGAACATCGGGCTCGACGCCGGCTACGTGCTCGTTGGCCTTACCTTGCTTGTGGCGGGTTGGCGATTGGGTCGGCGGCTCGGTCTGGTCGGCGCAGGCATTGGCGTGGTCGTTCAGGGTAGTGCTCTCGGCGTGCTCGATCTCGTGCTCGTTGCCCAAATCTCACGATGAACAATGGCTGAAGAGACGCTCGATCTTCGGGCCCTGCCCAAGGCGGAAGCATACCGGCAGCTCGAGGGGCATGTGCGTGCCGTGCTGCACGGGGTGCACGACCCCATCGCCGCGATGGCGACGATGAGCGCCCTCATCCACCACGCGTTCGGCCATTTGTGGACAGGGTTCTACCGCGTTGTCGAGCCGGGCGCCCTCCTCCGCGTCGGGCCGTACCAGGGCACGGTCGGCTGTCTCGAGATCGCGTTCGGGCGAGGTGTATGTGGAACCGCGGCGGCGGAGCAGCGCAGCGTGATTGTCGCTGACGTCAGCGACTTCCCTGGACACATCACCTGCGACGCGCGCTCGCGTTCCGAGATCGTCGTGCCGATCATGAATGGCAGTGGCGCCCTGATCGCCGTGCTCGATATCGACGCGGCTGAGCCGGGCGCCTTCGACGAAGAGGATCGGCGCGGGCTCGAGCGGATGGTTGCGTGGTTCGCCGAAGATTCCGCATGACTGTGCAAGGATTTTCCGTATCGTGCAGTGCTGGGGTGCCTGCTGTATGTTTCGGTCCCCGCTCCCGCGCGCCAGCGCTTTCTGCCGTCTCGTGTGAGGTAATGACGATCCGCGGCTACTCTGATCGTATCAACCACGCTTTTGCCTTTGCCGCGAAGCACCACGACCGGCAGGTTCGGAAGGGGACGCGTCTTCCCTACCTGACACACCCAGCAAACGTGGCCGTGATCCTGAGCAGATACGACCAGGACGAGCAGACGGTCGTATCCGGGATCCTGCACGACGTGATCGAGGATTGTGTGCTCGATGGCTATACGCGCGACATGCTCGAGCAGCGTATTGGCGACAAGTTCGGGCCAGATGTGCTGGAGACGGTGCTGGCCGTCACGCACCGGCAGGTAGACGAAGAAGGAATCGACTTGTCCAGCGAAGAGCGCAAGGACGACTACCTCGCGCGTCTCGCCGGGGCATCAGAGCGGGCGCGCTGGGTCTGCGCCGCGGACAAGATTCACAACGGCAATTCGATTCTCGCGGACCTCAATCGCACGCTCGACCCGGACACCGTGTGGTCGCGGTTCAACGTCGGACGGCTCGGCACGGTGCGATGGTATCGGCGAGTATATGAGCGATTGCGCGAGGTCGGATTCTCGGCGCCGATCATGTTGGAACTGCTCGAAGTAGCGGAGCAGCTCGAACAGAAGGGCACGTAAGCGAGAACTCCTGCTCTTCAGACGCCAGTCAGTTCCCCCGCCGGATACGTCCGCGCCACGTATTCCTCGAGAATCACGAGGAATTCCTGCACGATGCGATCGCCCTTGAGCGTCGTGAGGAGCTTTCCGTCCATGTAGACCGGCGCCCTGGGCTCCTCGAAGGTTCCGGGGAGCGAGATGCCGAGGTTCGCGTGCTTCGACTCCCCTGGCCCGTTCACGACGCAGCCCATCACTGCCACGTTCATCGTCTCGACACCGGTGCGGGTCGTCTTCCACATCGGCATCTGGTCGCGCAGATAAGTCTGGATGTCTTCCGCCATGTGCTGGAAAAAGGTGGACGTCGTGCGTCCGCAGCCCGGGCACGCGGTGACCTGCGGGGCGAAGCTGCGCAGACCGAGCGACTGCAGGATTTGCTGGGCGACGAGTACTTCCTCCGATCGATCGCCATTCGGCTTGGGCGTGAGCGAGACGCGAATCGTGTCGCCGATTCCCTGCGCAAGCAGAATCGAGAGCGCGGCGGCGCTGGCCACCTGCCCTTTCATTCCCATACCCGCTTCCGTGAGACCGAGATGCAGCGGATAGTCGCAGCGCGTGGCGAGACGCCCGTATATCTCGACGAGGTCAGGCACGTGCGAGACCTTCGCGGAGATCAGGATGCGGTCGTGGCCGAGTCCGACGTCTTCCGCCATCTCCGCGGAGCGCAACGCGGAGGCGAGCATCGCCTCCATGTACACGTCCTTGGCCGTGCGCGGCGAACCAGCCGCTGCGTTCTCGTCCATCATCTCCGTGAGAAGATCCTGATCGAGTGATCCCCAGTTCACGCCGATGCGCACGGCCTTGTGATGATCGACGGCGATCTGGACGATGGTGCGAAAGTGCTCGTCGCGCCGCTTGCCGCCGACGTTGCCGGGGTTGATGCGATACTTGGCGAGCGCGCGGGCGCAGTCGGGATACTTCGCGAGGAGCAGATGCCCATTGTAGTGAAAGTCACCAACGATCGGGACATTGACGCCCATGTCGGCGAGGCGAGCGCTGATTTCCGGGACGGCAGCGGCCGCCTCGTCATTGTTCACCGTGATCCGCACGAGCTGCGAGCCGGATGCGGCGAGCGCGGCGACCTGGTCCGCAGTGCTGGCGGCGTCCGCGGTGTCGGTGTTCGTCATGGACTGCACGACGATCGGATGCGCCGACCCGACGGGGACGGCGCCGACGTAGGCGGTGACAGTCGAGCGGCGAGGGGCGAAGGACACGGCGTAGACGGGTGTGAGGACTTTGAAAGCTACTGCGATTTCCCTCGTGCGTGGAGCGTGGGATGGGCGTAACTTCTGTGCACCACCGCCACAGTACGGCCCGAGAAACGCGACGACAAACGAGGAGCCCGATGCAAGACGACCGAGAGCGCGACCAAACGGTGCAGGGGGGAGTCCGCGACGAAGGTGCTCCCCCGGGAAAGACGGCCAAGCCTCGACGACGCCGGTGGCCGCTAATTGTGTTTGGCGTCGTCGTCGTGGTGCCGACGCTCATGCTGGCCGCGTGGACCGCGATCGCTCTCCACTGGCACTACTCAGCCGGTAGCCGCGCCGGGTTCATTCAGAAGTTCTCGCAGAAGGGCTGGCTGTGCAAGACGTGGGAGGGCGAGATCGCGATGGTCAACATGCCGGGCGCCTCGCAGGACCGATTCGCCTTCACTGTGCGCGACGACAGTGTTGCCAAGGAAATCACGCGTCTCATGGGCAGCCGCGTGTCTCTCGAGTATCAGGAGCATCGCGGCGTGCCCGGCACGTGTTTCGGCGAGACGGAGTACTACGTCACGGGCGTGAAACCCATTCCATAAATCCGGTCGTTCGGTCGAAAGGAGGGGCTTGTTCAGCCACACCGGCGGGGAAGGGGTACGAACCGAACTATTGACCGCTCTTTTGGGCCTTGCTACGTTTGCCTCGGCTGCGACCGTCACAAGCGGACGCTGCTTGTTCGTTGCGGCGGGACAACGGTGAGCCCGCGGGATCAGGGTATTGTCGGGGTACGGTGAGTTCCGCTCCCTAGACAATCAGTTTCCTCAGGAGTGGGACATGCGTACGACCGGCAAAGTGAAGTGGTTCAACGACGCGAAGGGCTTTGGCTTTATCACCCCGGACAATGGAGAGAAAGATTGCTTCGTGCATTACAGCGCGATCCAGGGTAACGGCTTCAAGTCGCTGGCCGAGGGTGATGCGGTGGAGTTCGACATCGTGCAGGGCGCCAAGGGCCCCGCGGCCGAGAACGTTTCGAAGCCCTAAAGTCGCGGTCTGGCTCAACCGGCGGGGCGGAGTGTCCAATCGGACGCTCCGCTCCGTTTCACGTTCCTTGTTTTTTCGGCGGACGTCCGCGCCTCGGCGCGGGTGCGGACTCGAGCACTTCGGCGAGCCGTGCATCGAGCGCGCGCTCCAGCCCGAGCCGATCGAAGGTCAGCCGGAGCTGTCCGCTCTCGTGGACATGGGTGTCTCCCGAATCGAGCAATGCGCTCGCGATTCGAATGGCGTCGCCAACGCCGAGTCCGAGCCGCGTGTGCAATTGGCGGATGAGGGCGAGTCGCACGAGCGCCGGATACGATATGCGCCGAGCAACGCCGCGCCGTGCTGAGACGACATCTGGCAGCCCGTGTTGGGACAGCAGGTTGTCCGTCCATTTGGCTGGCGCATCGATGGTAAGTGATGCAATAGCAATGTCATACGAGCGCACAAATATATTCCTATAAAATATGTTATTTGCAGTATGCGATCAGTTATAATTGTTCCTATTCAACAAGGAATATTGTTTGTGCGTCGCGGATGCGCAAGGTTCCTTCCACTGCGCGAGATCGTGAGCTTGTCTGGCACGGATATCGAATTGAGACGGGTCGAAACACCTCATTAACAGGAGTACGATTCATGACCAGACGACTTCTCGCAATCGCCGCTGCCGCCGCTCTCATGGCTGTTTCATCGGTGGCACACGCGCAAACCTCGTTCAGTGTAGCCGGCGGTCTCAATGCACCCGTGGGTCACCTCGGCGACATCGCTGACATTGGATACAATGTTGCTGCCGGACTGAATCTTGGCGGGACCTCTGTTCCTATCGGAGCTCGCCTCGAAGCTGGCTACAACGGACTTGGCTACAAGGGTGGTGGCGGCGACGTGCGCATCATCACCGGCACGGCGAACGCCATCTTCAACCTCGGCACGACCAAGGACGCGCCGTATCTCATCGCCGGTGTCGGCGCGTACAATCGCAGCTCCGGCTCGAACACCTTCGGATACGGCGACGGAACAACGGCCATCGGCATCAATGGAGGCGGCGGACTGCGTTTCCCCCTGAACGGACTGAACACATTCTTTGAAGCGCGCTATCACGTGATGCTTGGCAACAGCGGCGCCGGAGGCACGAACTACCAGTTCATTCCAATCACGTTTGGTATCGCGTTCTGATGAGATATCTCTGCGACTTCAGCGCCACGGTGGAAGGCGTTGAAGGGGCGTTGTTCGTTGGGAACACAGATCAGCGTTCCCTCCGGTCAACGCTGTTGCCTCGCCCTTTGGCTCTCCTCGTCGGCGTCGCACTCATTGGATCTTCTGGCCATTCGTGTTTCGGATAGCGACCACGTAGATCCTTTCGCACGTCGAAGTACGACGAGCGCCAGAAGCCGGCGAGATCCTGAGTCACCTGGACGGGACGATGGGCCGGAGAGAGCAGGTGCAGAGTGACCGGCACGAGTCCGCCAGCCACTCGCGGTGTGTCGGCGAGACCGAACATCTCCTGCAAGCGCACGGCGAGTGAAGGCGCGGAGGGGTCGCCGTAGTCGACCGCAATACGACTGCCAGTGGGTACCACAACGTGCGTCGGCGCGAGCTCGTCCAAACGCCGCCGCTGCTCCCACGTCAGCGTGCCGAGGAGAATGTCATTGAGATCGAGTCGCTCGACGTCGAAGCGCCGCCGACGTCCAGCAAGATGAGGACGAAGCCAATTGTCCATCGTCGCGAGGAGGGCAGGCTCGCTGAAGTCCGGCCACGCAGCATCGAGCGACCGGAGAAACGCGACGCGCTCCTGCAATCGTTTCGCCGAGTGCGACCAGGGCAAGGCGAGACCGTCTCCTCGAGCAATTGCGGCGATCAAGACGCTCGCGAGAGCATCCTCGTCCACCTCGCGCAACGGACCCTCGCGTAGCACGATTGCGCCGAGTCGCTCTCGGCGCACTGCGATCACGGTGCCAGCCGCGGAGTCCCACGCGACGACGACGTCGCGCTCGACATCGGGCGCGAATGACTCATCCAGATCGGCGCGATCGAGCGGTGCGGCGAGGTAGATGCGCGACTGTGGCGATCGGCCATCGAGATCGGCGATGACGAGATACGGAGCGCCAGCGAGAACGCCAGGATCGTCGAGCACCGCACCCGTGCCGTTGCGCATCAGATAGCGATCGCCCTCACCGGCACGGCGTTGCGCAACGCGCTCCGGATACGCGAACGCGAGAAGCAGTCCGGTGACGCTGTCGTCGATGCGCTCCGCGACAGGAATGCGAAGCTGCTCGCGCCACGCTTGGGCTTGCTCCCGCACGCGACGCACCGCGTCGTGATCGACGTCCGGACCGGCTTCGCGCGCGCCATCGGCAAGGATCGCAACGCGAGACCGCAGGTCCACATCACGCAGCGGGGCATCGCGACGCAGCACGTCGCGCTCCTCGAGCAGCGCCGCGATCGCACATGCGGTGGCGCCAAGTCCAAGCGCGCGCGCGGCGAGCAACATGTGCGAGAGTCGCGGATGAAGGCCGAGTGACGACATCACCTGCCCGTGCGTTGTGATGCGATGATCGGAGTCCAGCGCGCCGAGCTGACGAAGTAGCTCGCGCGCCTGTGCGAGCGCCGGGCCGGGTGGAGCATCGAGCCATCGAAGCTCCGCTGGATCGACAACGCCGACCGCGGCGAGGTCGAGTGCGAGCGACGCGAGATCGGCTTCGAGGATCTCGGGTCGCGCGCGATCCAGCAGATGGGAATTTTCCTCCAATGCCCAGAGCCGATAGCTCACGCCGGGCGCAGTTCGTCCCGCCCGCCCGCTTCGCTGATCCGCGGAGGACCGGGAAACGCGTATGGTTTTGAGACGCGACATACCGGTGCGCGGCGAGAAGCGTGAGACGCGCGAGACGCCACTGTCGACGACGATGCGAATGGCATCGATCGTCAGGCTTGTTTCCGCGATCGACGTCGCGATCACCACCTTGCGCACGCCGTGCTGCGGCGGTGCAATCGCGGCGTCCTGTGCCGCGGGAGACAGATCGCCGTACAGCGGCAACAGGCGCACGTCGCCCGGAAGCGACGAACGCTCCAGCGCCGCGATGCAGCGGCGGATCTCTCCCGTGCCAGGAAGAAAGGCAAGGATGCTTCCCTCGTCGCGCGTGAGAGCGCCGCGCACCGCGCTCGCCACGCTGTCTTCGACGCGTGATGCATGGCGGACCGGGAGATACCGGAGTTCGACCGGATGGATGCGTCCAACGCTCGTGATGACCGGCGCACCGCCCAGCAGCGTTGCGACGGAGGCGCCATCGAGCGTGGCGGACATCACGAGGATGCGCAGCTCTGGCCGAAGGAGTGCCTGCGTCTGAAGGGTGAGAGCCAACCCGAAGTCGGCGTTTAGGCTTCGCTCGTGGAATTCGTCGAACAGCACGGCGCCAACGCGTTCGAGCGTGGGATCGTCGAGCAGCATTCTCGTGAGCACGCCTTCCGTGACGACCTCAATTCGCGTCGATGCACCGACGCGCGTCTCGCCACGCACGCGAAAGCCGACCGTCGCGCCGACGGGCTCGTCGAGCATTGCCGCCATGCGTCGTGCCGCCGCCCGCGCCGCGAGACGACGCGGCTCGAGCATCAGAATTCGACGGTTCCTCAGCCAGGGCTCGTTGAGCAGTGCGAGAGGAACGCCCGTCGTCTTGCCGGCTCCTGGTGGGGCCTGAAGCACTGCCGACGCCGACGCCGACGCCGAGAGCGCGGCGCGAAGCTCGGGCAGTATCTGCTCGATGGGCAGCGTGGAGTGAAGCGTCGGGTCAGTGGCCATCAGATCGCAATGTAACGTTGCCTTGGCGATCTTCATGGCGATGCGCATCTTGTACGAGCCATGCTAAAATTTGAGATCTTTCTCAGCTCTCAGGTGTCCACCGATTGCGACCAATGTGGCGGGCGGGTAGACCTGCTCAAGGGCGGAGTGTGCACGCGCTGCCGCCGAATC
>Ga0209638_1000542_pt1 | contig 24810 bp, 18 predicted proteins | sample BarGraNGADG00211_FD_184490 | JGI IMG/M metagenome (GOLD analysis project Ga0209638, IMG submission 184490) | Arctic peat soil microbial communities from Barrow, Alaska - Barrow Graham LP Ref core NGADG0002-211 (SPAdes) (version 2) | ecosystem: Environmental > Terrestrial > Soil > Wetlands > Peat...
CCCATTGTGCAAGATTCCCCACTGCTGCCTCCCGTAGGAGTCTGGCCCGTGTTTCAGTGCCAGTGTGGCCGTGTGCCCTCTCAGGCCGGCTACCGATCTATGCCTTGGTGGGCTCTTACCTCACCAACTAGCTAATCGGCCGCGGGCTCCTCTTTCAGCGTCTTGCGACTTTCCCCTCTCGGGATTATGCGGTATTAGCCCCGGTTTCCCAGCGTTATTCCACACTAAAAGGTAGATTACCCACGTGTTACTCACCCGTACGCCACTATACTCGGGGATTGCTCCCCTTTCCCGTTCGACTTGCATGTGTTAGGCGCGCCGCCAGCGTTGATTCTGAGCCGGGATCAAACTCTCATTTGAGTTTTTGAGTTGTTTTGCTCCGGCTTTACTCAGAAATACTGACGAGTTCTTCTTTACTGCATCCAACCAGATTGTCAAAGATCTGCGCTCGCTTGCCCACGCATCTTGTATGCGCCGGCCCGCGGCAGGCCTCGAAACTTGCGCCAGCATTCCGCCGCACACCGCCAGACATCGGAGGTAGAGCGAGCCGGAGGATTTCGATGAGTGCGACCAGAACTTCGGTCCGGAAATCGGCTGACTGGATTCTAGATTAACAGATGAGACCGGGTTTAGCAAGCGGCTGGCGAAAAAATGCTTAGCAGCCGCAGGCGGGTCTGCCGATCCCCACTCGTCCCGATGTCATGGATGCGCGGCCGGCGCCTCGGGTTTCACCGGCGCCGCGGACGCCGGCGCTTCGAGGCGCACGGTTCGGGTGGGGAACGGAATGGCGATGCCCTCTTCCTGGAACCGCCGGAAGATCCGTTTCCGCAGTTCGTGGCGCACGCCGAACTGGCCGCCGAATTCGGCCACCTGGTAGTTGAGGGTAAAGCCCAGCCCGGATTCGCCGAACCCGGGGTCGAACGCCACCGAGGGCGCCGGCTCCGCCAGCATTCCGGTAATCTCACGCGCTCCCTGTACGCCCACTTCGAGCAGCACGCGCTCCACCCGATCCGGGTCGGAATCGTAAGTCGCGTCCACCCGCACCGACGCCGACGTGCGCTTTTCCGGCAGGTGGTAGTTGGTGACGATGGCTTGGGCGAGCTTGGCGTTGGGCACGATGATGAGGTTGTTTGCGAGAGATCGGAACATGGTGCTCCGCCAGGTAATGTCGGAGACGTAGCCCTCTTCGCCGGTATTCAGTTTGATGTAATCCCCGAGCCGCACCTGCCTGGCCACCGCCACGTAAAAACCCGCGAAGAGGTTCGAAAGCGTGTCCTGGAGGGCCAGGGCGACCGCCAGGCCGCCCACCCCCAAAGCCGTCAGAATCGGCGTGATTTCCACGCCGATGATCTTCAGCAGCGGCAGAATGCCCACGATCAGGACGCCGCCTTGCGCCAGGTTCTGCGTCAGGCTGGTAACCGGCAGCGCGCCGGGAATCTGCGCGCCGTAGTGCCGCACCAGATCCCGGACGATCCGCATGCACATGACCGTGAAGAGGATAATCCACAGCGCCGCGAGCACTTTTGGCACAATTCTGGTAACCGCCTCCGGCAAGGTGGAGAACTGGATGGCGAAATGCACTCCCAGAATGGCGATCCAGATCAGTGTGGGGACGCGCAATGCCTCGACCAGGATCAGCCCCGGGCGGCTCTGGGTGCGCGCTGTCCATGCCCGCAGCGCACGCAGGAAGAAGTGCCTCACCAGGCAGGCGATCAGGACCGTGGCCGCGAAGACAGCCGAGGGCTCGATCCACGCTTTCATCGGCCGGAGCAGGGCTCCTTGCATTCCGATCCTCCTAGCATAAGGTTCGCACAGCGGATCGCTTGCACGCGCGGCGCTGGCCGCGCGTCAATCCAATGTGCGGATACGAGCGATCGTTCTCTGCCTGCTGACCGCCGGCGCGCTCCTGGCGGCGGGGCTCTCGGCGGCGGAACTGTTCGGCAAGGGGCGCAAAGCGGAGAACGCCGGCCACATGGCCGAGGCATACATCCTGTATTCCGAGGCGGCCGCCATGGATCCCGGAAACCGCGACTACTGGCTGCGTAGCCAAGCCGTCCGGCCGCGCGCCGAACTGGAGGCGAAGCTCGCGCCGCAGGCTGGTCCGCCCGCGCTGGAGTCCTCCATCGAGGCGGCGCCGCAGCCGCATTTCGACCCGCCGACGCTTCAGGACCGGGCCGACGCCCGGCAACCGCTGCCGCCCACGGAGTTGAAAGCCCAATCCGGGCTGAAGAATTTCGACCTGAGCGGCAATGCCCAGCAGTTGTTCGAGGAAGTCGCGCGCGCTTTCGGGCTGGATTGCATTTTCGACAACGACTACCAGTTCGGCAGTCCGATCCGTTTCCACCTGACCGGCGTGGACTATCGCGCCGCCCTGCACGGTCTCGAAGCCGCCACCGGGTCTTTCGTCGTGCCGCTGTCGGACCTGCGCTTCCTGGTCGTCAAGGATACGCCGCAGAAGCGCATCGAACGCGAGCCCGTGGTGGCGGTGGAAGTGCGTTTGCCGGAGGCCACCAATCAGCAGGATTTCAGCCTCATCATCACCGCCGTGCAGCAGGCCATGGCCGTCGAGCGTGTCTCCTGGGATACGCAGAACAACACCGTGATCCTGCGCGACCGCATCTCCAAAGTGCTTCCGGCGCGCGACATGTTCGAGAATTTCATGTTCCCGCGCGCGCAGGTGATGCTGGAGGTGCGATTCCTCGAGATCAGCCGCAACGATGCCGTCACCTACGGGATCGACTTGCCGACGCAGTTTCCGCTGGTGGCCTTGACGAATTGGTTCAACAACCAGCCAACGCTTCCACAGGCGGTCAGCGGCCTGCTGCGGTTCGGCGGCGGCAAGACGCTCCTGGGGCTCGGCGTGATGAGCGCGTCTCTGGTGGCGAGAATGTCGGAATCCTCGGGCAACGTGCTGCTCGATTCCATGACTCGCTCGGTCGATGGGCAGCCCGCCTCAATGCACATCGGGGACCGGTACCCGATTCTTACCTCCACCTATTCAGCGCCGGGATCCACCACCACGGGCGGCGCGTCCTACGTTCCCCCGCCGGCGTTTAACTTCGAGGATCTCGGCCTGACGCTGAAGTTGACTCCGTCGGTGCACGACGAGGAGGAAGTCACGCTCGACATCGACGCGGCGTTCAAGGTACTGTCGGGAGCGTCCGTCAACGGTCTTCCGGTGATTTCGAACCGCCAGCTCAAATCGCAAGCGCGGCTGGAATTCGGAGAATGGGCCGTAGTCGCCGGCCTGTTGAATACTCAGGAAGCGCATACCATAGCCGGCCTGGCGGGCCTGGCGCGGGTTCCGTTTCTCGGCCCGCTTACCAGCACGCACGACAAGAGCAAGACCAACAGCCAGGTGGTGATCCTCATCCGGCCGCGCCTTCTGACGCCGCCGCCAAGCGCGATGCGGACCTGGACGTTCCACCTGGGATCGGATACCAAGCCGATCACGCCGCTGTAGGGGTCGGGCATGCCCGACCCGAAGCGGTGGGGAACAAATCAAACGGTCAAGAAACTAGCCTCCAGGCTGATTCTGACGACCCTATAAATACCCCGAAACCGGTATTCCCTTGCCAGGGGCCTCTCACCTATCATCGGCCATAGGAGCTCAGAAGGAATTCATGCGCAAGTCCGCTTTTCTAGTCCTGCCCGCCGTCGCGGCGGCGTGGCTCATGTCTTCGTGTACCCGAACGGAAGCTCGTGGCGCCCAGGCGGCGGAGATTCCTACCGTCGCGGTGGCGCAAGCCCAAACCGAAGATCTGTCCCGGGGCATCGTCCTGACTGCGGAATTCAAACCATTTCAGGAAATCGACGTAATGGCCAAGGTGGCCGGATACATCAAGCAGATCAACGTGGACGTGGGCGACCGCGTCGGCGCGGGGCAGCTTCTGGCGACTCTGGAGATTCCCGAGATGGCGGACGATCTGCGGAGGGCCAATGCCACCATGCAGAGGAGCAATGCCGAGGTGGCGCGCGCCAAGGACGAGATCCAGCGTGACGAATCCGCGCATGAGATCGCCCACCTATCCTACGAGCGGCTTGCCGCGGTCTCCCATAAGAAGCCGGGCCTGGTCGCACAACAGGAAATCGACGACGCGCGCGGCAAGGACCTCGTGGCCGAGGCGCAGATCTCGGCGGGGAAATCCGCGTTGGCCGCCGCCACCGAGCAGACCAACGTCAGCGCGGCGGAAACGCAAAAGGTCAAGACCCTGCTCGACTACACCCGCGTGACCGCGCCTTTCGCCGGGGTCATCACCAAACGCTATGCCGATACCGGCTCGATGATCCAGGCGGGAACCGCCTCGCAAACCCAGGCCATGCCGGTGGTGCGGCTCTCCGAAAACAGCCTGCTGCGCCTCATCCTTCCCGTGCCGGAATCGGCGGTCCCGACGGTGCATATCGGCCAGCAAGTCGAAGTTCGGGTAGCGACATTGAATCGGAGTTTCCCAGGGAAGGTGGCGCGCTTCGTGGACAAGCTATCGCTGGCCACTCGCACCATGGATACCGAGGTGGACGTGCCGAACCCCAGCCTCGTGCTGATTCCGGGTATGTTCGCCGAGGTGGACCTCACGATGGAGCGCCATCCGTCCGTGGTCTCGATCCCGGTGATGGCAGTCGACAGGGACGCAGGGAACGGTTCCGGGGAGACCGCCGCGGGCCGCGTGATGGTCGTGACGCCGAGCCATCGGGTCGAATCCCGCCAGGTGTCGCTCGGAATCGAGACCGCGCAGCGCGTGGAGGTGCGGTCGGGTTTGAACGAGGGCGACATGGTCGTTCTGAACGGGCGATCCAGCCTTCAGCCGGGCGGGGAAGTCCGGCCCAAGCTTACCGTGCTGGCCGCCGCGTCCGAGTGAGCATCCCACATGTCTCGTTTTGCGATCCGCAATCCGTATTTCATTGTCGTAGTCTGCCTCTTCATCGCCGTGATCGGCGTCACCAGCCTGGCGCGCATGCCGGTCGACATGTTCCCTGCCATGAACATCCCGGTGGTCGTGGTCGCGACGTTCTATTCGGGGATGCCGCCGGAGCAGATCGAGGCCGATATCACCAGCCGCTTCGAGCGGTTCTTCACGCTGGGCAGCGGCATCGAGCACATCGAGTCGCGCTCGCTCCCCGGCGTCAGCATCATCAAAGTCTACTTCCAGCCGGGGAGCAATCCGGACTCGGCCGTGACCACCATATCCAACCTGGCGATGGCGCAATTACGCCGGCTCCCGCCGGGGACGCTGCCGCCGGTGGTGCTGAAGTTCGACGCTTCCAGCCTCCCGGTGTGCCTGGTGACCTTCAAGGGCGAAGGGCTCAGCGAGACGGCGCTTCGCGACCTCGCGCAATTCCAGGTGCGCAACCAGGTGGCCGGCGTCGCGGGCGCGAGCGTGCCGCCTCCGTTCGGCGGCCGCTACCGCCAGATCATGGTTTACGCCGACCCGTACAAGCTGGAAGCGCACCAGTTGAGCCTGATGGACGTGGTCCGTTCCGTGAACGCGGCCAACCTGATTCTTCCGGCCGGCGACGTTCAGCTCGGCTCGCTCGATTACAACATCTACACCAACAGCCAGTTGCGAACGGTAGCGGAAATTGATCGGCTGCCCGTCAAGACCGTGGGCCAGTCGCCTGTCAGGATCGAGGACATCGGGGTAACGAAGGACGCGTCGCAGATTCAATCGAACATCGTCCGGGTAGATGGGCAAAGGTCGGTCTACATCCCGGTCATGAAGCAGGGCGGCGATACCAATACCATCGCAGTGGTCGACGGCGTAAAGAAGACGGTTTTGCACCTGTTCGACGTCCCGAAGGAACTGGTCAGCAAAGTAGTGTTCGATCAATCCGTGTTCGTGAAAACGGCGATCGAGACTTTGCTGCACGAAGGCGGCCTGGGCTTGTTACTGACCTCCATCATGATCCTCGTGTTTCTGGGGAGCATGCGCGCCACGGTTGCGGTGTTCTTTTCCATTCCGCTTTCGGCGCTGGCCGCGTTCATCGCGCTCTCGCTCGGCGGGAGTTCCATTAACAGCATGGTGCTGGGCGGCCTGGCGCTGGCGTTTTCGCGTCTGATCGACAATTCGGTGGTGGTTCTGGAGAATATCTATCGCCACCTGGAGCTGGGCGAGACGCCGGCGGTGGCCGCGGAACGGGGCGGCCGCGAAGTAGCGCTCCCCGTGCTTGCCGCTACCCTCGCCACGGTGGTTGTGTTCTTCCCGGTCACATTTCTTTACGGCGTGAGCAAGTACCTGTTCTCCGCGTTGGCGCTGGCGGTGGCATTGTCGCTGTTCGCATCGTTCGCAGTGGCCATGACCGTGGTCCCGCTGTTTTGCGCGCGGTTCATCAAGGCATCCGCGCATCACGGCACGCCCTCCTCCGAGCGGCCGGTTTCGGTGGACCACCCCAAGCGGCGCTGGACTCTCACGGACAAGTTCAATATCTGGTTCAACGCCCGGTTTGAGGAGTTCTTAAAATGGTACGACAAGCTGGTGGCCGTCACGCTGCGGCGTCCGGTGTTTACGCTGGCGGCATTCGGCGCGGTATTCGCTGCAAGCCTCGCTCTATTCCCACTACTCGGGGTGTCGTTCTTTCCCCGGACGGATGCCGGCCAGTTCGTGGTGAACTTGAAGGCGCCCACGGGGACGCGTCTTGCCGTGACCGAGAGCGAGGTGGCCAAAGTGGAGAACCTGATACGCCAGGTGGTGTCTCCGAGTGACTTGGGAATGATCGTGTCGAACATCGGCTCCACTCCCGGGTTCTCCTCCATCTACACCAGCAACTCGGCCATGCATACCGCGTTCGTGCAAGTCAGCTTGAAAGAGGGGCATCGGGTCGGCAGCTATGAGTACATGAGCCGGGTGAAGGAGAAAATCCAAACGGAGTTGCCCGAGATGAGCGCTTACTTCCAGTCCGGCGGCCTGGTGGACGCGGTACTCAACCTTGGGCTGGCTGCGCCGATCGACGTGCAGGTGGCCGGGTCCGACCTGAAGAAATCCAATGCCACCGCTATACAACTGGCGTCGGAGATTCGGAAAATCGACGGTGTGGCGGACGCGTTCATTCCCCAGGACATCGACTACCCGGCGCTGCAGCTCAATGTGGACCGCACGCGAGCGAGCCAGCTCGGCCTCGATCAGCGCGAGGTGGTGGACAACGTCATCACCGCGCTTACGTCGAACCAAATGATCGCCCCAAGCTACTGGATCGATCCGAAATCCGGACTTGACTACATGCTGACAGTGCAATATCCCGAGATGCAAGTGAAGAGCCTCGCGGACCTGCGGGCCATCCCGCTCCGCGGGCCGGGCTTTCCGGAGCCGACGCGCCTGGACATGATCGCCGATATCGAGCGCATCAGCGCCCCGACCGAGGTGGACCACTACCAACTGCGGCGCACCACCGACATTTATGTGCGGCCGCTGAACGAGGACCTCGGCGGAATCGCGAGCGCCATTGACGGCATCATCGCCCGCACGAAGGTCCCGGAGGGGCTGAGCGTGAAACTGGGCGGCATGGTGCAGGGCATGCGGGTCTCCTTCACGAGCTTCGGAATCGGCTTGTGTCTGGCCGTGGCGCTGCTCTATCTCATCCTGGTGGCGCAGTTTCAGTCGTTCCTCGATCCGTTCATTATTCTGCTGGCCGTGCCGCCGGGATTGGCCGGGGTCATCCTCGTGCTCTGGCTTTCCGGCACGACGCTGAACGTGATGTCGCTGATGGGCGTTGTCATGCTGGTCGGCATCGCGGTTTCCAATAGCATTCTGATTGTGGAATTCACCCGTCATCTTCGCGAGCGGGGCATGAACGTCCGCGAGGCGGTGGCGATGGCCTGCCGCGTCAGGCTGCGGCCCGTGCTGATGACGTCGCTGGCCACGATCATCGGCCTATTGCCGATGGCGCTGAAGATGGGCGCCGGCAGCGAAGCCTACGCGCCGCTGGCACGCGCCATCCTGGGCGGCCTGAGCGCCTCGGTGGCGCTCACCGTATTCTTGGTGCCCGCCGCCTACGTGGCGGTCTACGCCGAACGGAGATCGAACTAATGCCGCGACCGTCTGCTTCGCTCAGTGGGGCGGGCCGGGGTACCCGCGCTTTTTGTGGGTCCGCCTGCCTTCTTGGTGTGCTGGCGTGCACTCTTCACGCCCAAGCTCCCATGCATCTGACGCTGGCCGATGCCCAGCGCCTGGCGATTCAGAATAATCCGCTGTTTTCGGCGGCCAGGTACAACGCCGCCGCGGCGTATCAGGTCCCCAAGGAATACCAGTCGAACCTCGCTCCCAGTCTGCTCGGTAGCTTCACCAGCGTGGGCGCCGACAACGGAAGCCGTTTGGCGGCGGGCGGACTGAATAACCCGGTGGTCTATAGCCGCGTGGGCTCGGGCCTGTCCGCCGGTCAGATGATTACCGATTTCGGCCGAACCGGCAACCTGGTGGGCATGGCCAAACTGCGCGCCGAAGCCCAGGACCAAGCGACCGAAACTACCCGCGCGCAAATCCTGCTGAGTACCAGCAGCGCGTACTTCGGCGTGCTTCGCTCGCAAGCCGTCCTGAAGGTCGCGGACCAGACGGTGCAAGCGCGCCAACTGGTCGCCGACCAGATCGGCGCGTTGGCGGAAAGCAAATTGCGCTCGAATCTGGACGTGAGCTTCGCCAATGTGAACCTGTCCGATGCCAAACTGCTTCAGGTCCAGGCCCAAAGCGACGTGATGGCCGCGCAAGCCGAACTGGCGACCGCCATGGGGCTTCCCAACGAAACGGCTTTCGACCTGGCGGAAGATCCCATGCCTGCGCCGCTGGCCGACCGCGTCGGAGACCTCATTTCGCAGGCTGTCCGGAATCGCCCGGAGTTGAAGGATCTCCGGCTGCAGCAGAGCGCCGTCGAGCGCTTCGCCAAGGCGGAGCACGACCTCTACTATCCGAGCGTCGGCGTCGTCGGAACCGCTGGTTTCGTGCCGACCGGCTACTCGACTGTTCCGGGGCGGTATGGCGCCATCGGCCTCAACGTGACCATCCCGATCTTCAACGGCGGATTATTTAGGGCGCGCCAGACCGAAGCCGAGATGCGGGCCAAGGCGGCTGGGGATAACATCACCGACTTGGAGAACCGGGTGGTCCGCGATGTCCGCGTGGCGTATCTGAGCGCCACCACGGCATACGACCGCATGGGCCTCACCCGGCAATTGCTCGATCAGGCGGGGATGGGGCTCGAACTGGCGCAGAGCCGTTACGAACTGGGATTGGGATCCATCGTGGAGTTAAGCCAGGCGCAGCTCAATCTGACATCGGCGCAGATCGCGAACACCGCCGCAAAGTACGACTACCAGTCGCAAAGGGTGAATGTGGATTACCAGGTGGGGGTATTGCGGTAAGCTACCGGATCACGCCCTTGCGAATGGCGTACAGAATCAATTCCGGCCCGCTGTGCAGGTTCAGCTTCTGCAGGATGTTGGCGCGGTGCGTCTCCACCGTATACAGGCTGAGATGTAGAATGTTGGCGACCTCTTTGTTGCTCTTGGCCTCGGCTAGTAACTGGAGGATTTCGCGCTCGCGGGTAGTTAGTAACTCATAGCTATCTTCCACCTGGCGCTCGCGCATCTGCAGCATGTAATCCTCCATCATTATCTTGCCGATCGCAGGGCTGAAGAATGTCTTGCCTTCACACACCGCCTTTATCGCGCCGATGAGGTCGTGCTCGGCGGAATCCTTCAGCAGGTAGGCGCGCGCCCCGGCGTTGAGCGCCCTGAGCACGTAGCCTTCGTCGGAGTGCATGCTGAGAATCACGATGGCGGTCTTGGGAAGTTTGGCGGAGATTTGCCGGGCGGCCTCGATCCCGTTCAGAACCGGCATGGCGACGTCCATCACCACCACGTCCGGCGCATGTTCGTGAGCCTGCGCGACGGCTTCGTGCCCGTTCGAGGCCTCGGCGACCACCTGGAAACCGGGCTGACTGTCGAGCAGAAGCCGCAGGCCCTTCCGCACTACCGTGTGATCGTCGGCGAGCAGGATGCGAATCGTATTCATGTCGTCTCTTTCAGGGGCAGCGAAATCCGCAAGCGGGCGCCCCGGCCCGGCACGGACTCCACGGCGAAAACGCCGCCGAGATTGGCCACCCTCTCTTCGATGCCGATCAGCCCCAGGCCGCGATCCCTCCGCGCGTCGAACCCCTTGCCATCGTCCTCGACCGAAAGCGACAGCTCGGCCGGACTCTGGCATACCGTCACCCTCACCGAGCGCGCGCCGGCGTGCCGGACGCAATTGTGCAACGCTTCCTGCACCACTCGGTAGATACACGTTTTGTGTTCCTCGGGCAGATCTTCGGAAACCTGGCCGGCCTCCACGTGCACACGCACGCCGCTGCGCTTGGAGACCTCGCGCGCCTGCCACTCGAGGGCGGGCACCAAGCCGAGATCGTCCAGCATGGAGGGCCTTAGCAGCAGCGCCATGTTGCGAACCACGCCGAGCGAGTCTTCGACCATTTGCTTGATCTCGTCCGTCTTGACGGCGGCCGCATGGGCGTCGCCGGCGCGCATCAGGGTGGAGAGGTTCGCCATTTCCACGCGCATGCCGGTCAGCGCCTGGCCCACTTCGTCGTGCAACTCCCGCGAGATCGAGCGCCGCTCGTCTTCCTGCGCCGCCACCAGGCGCGCGGAGAGTCGCTGCATCTCGGCCCGGGCTTGCGAGATCTCGCGGTAGTGTTCGGCGGCCACGGCCTCCAGCCGCAGGATCTTGCGAATACTGAACGACGCCAGAAGCAGGCCAAGACCGATGGTCAAGCCGATGGTGACGGTCAACCGGCGCCGGTATTGGGAAAAGGTCTCCGCCATCTCGATCTTCCCGGCGTCCAGTTGCGACTCGTTGATGGCGCCGGCCTGGTCCGCGATCCGCAGCATGGCGGTTCGGCGCGGGAAGACCTCGTCACGGAGAAAGACGTAGCCGCTCTGCTTCCGTTGGGCGGCGTTCCACTGGAACGCCGGCTCCAGTACTTTCCAATAGTCGGCCAAGTCGCGGGTCAGCGCTTCGAAGGTGGGGGCTTCCCGCGCGTTCAACAGGCCCCGGTACTCGGCGGTCGCGGAATCCATGTCGGCGCGCGTTTCGAGCAGGCTGTAGCGATGCCCTTCCGCCTTTCCGCTCTCCGGCTCGAGCAGATAATCCCGCACGTACGTTCCGGAAACATAGAGGCCGGAACGAATTCGTTCGAGTACGCGAGTGCGGCGCTGGAATTCCTCGCGGATCCGGTCGCCCGACGTCTGCATCCGCACGAGGGCCTGGACTCCATCGAACTCCGCGAAGGCCATCAGAAACAGCAGGCCGCCGAATCCGGCCATCAGAATTCCGGAAGTGGTCTGCGCGGGCACTTTCATCGGCTGCTCCCATCGTATCGCCGGCGCCACAACGGAAACTTACCGCGGGCCAGCGTAAGCGCCAGTGCGGTCAGCGTTGAGATCCCGGAGATCTGATTCAAGACCCGGTCCATGTCGTCTCCAGCGGCGCGAGCATCGCATTTCCGCAGCCAGGGTGGCGCCACGGCCGCGCCCCTTACCGTTCTTCGTTCTTCATCTTCCGGGCGATCAGGAACGCCAGTTCGAGCGATTGTTCGTAGTTGAGCCGCGGATCGACTTCCGACTCGTAAGCCCGCGCCAGGTCCTCGCTGCTCTGGCCGCGGGCGCCGCCGATGCACTCGGTGACGTTTTCGCCGGTCAGCTCCAGGTGCACCCCGCCCAGTTTCCCGCCCATCGCGCGGTGAATATCGAACGCCTGCTCGACCTCGGAGTACACGTCTTCGAAGTGGCGGGTCTTGACGCCGCCGGAGGTGGTTTGCGTGTTGCCGTGCATGGCGTCGCAAATCCACAGCGGTTGTCCGCCCTCGGCGCGCACGGCTTCGATCAGCCCCGGGAGGGCGTCGCCGATGGATTTCGCTCCGAAGCGGTGAATCAGGGCCAGCCTTCCCGGGGTGCGCCGCGGGTCGAGTATCTCGATCCATCGCGCCGCCTGGTCGCGCGTGAAGCCCGGTCCCGCTTTCACGCCCACCGGGTTTTCGATGCCGCGCAGGTACTCGATGTGCGCGCCCGCCGGATCGTTGGTCCGCAGCCCCGCCCAGGGAAAGTGCGTCGAGAGATTGAACCAACCGGGCCGCCGCGGAACCGCTCGCGTCTGCGCCTCCTCGTAGCCCAAGTGCAGGGCTTCGTGCGCCGTGAAGAAATCGATCCGGTCCGTGGCGCCCGCGCGGATACCCAGGATGTGCTCCATGAACCGCAGCGAATCGCCGATGGTCTGCACCGTGCGGTGATATTCGTCGGCGAGCGGCGAATGCCGCACCCAGTCGACGTCGAAATACTCGGGATGGTGCAGATCGGCGAAACCGCCCTTCACCAGGGCCCGGATGAAGTTCAGGGTGAGCGCGGCGCGCTCATAACCGCGCAAAAGCCGCTGCGGATCGGGCGTGCGCGCCTCGGCCGAGAACTCCGAGCTATTGACCAGGTCGCCGCGGTAGGTGGGCAGCCGAACGCCCTCGCGCGTTTCGAAATCGGACGACCGCGGCTTGGCGTATTGCCCGCCAAACCGGCCGATGCGGATCACCGGCCGTTGCGCGCCCACCACCAGCACCAGGCTCATCTGGAGCAGAACCTTCAGCATGTTGGCGATGCGCGGCGAGGTGCAATCCGCGAACCGCTCGGCGCAATCGCCGCCCTGGAGAACGAATCCGCGTCCCGCCGCGGCCTCGGCCAGTTGCTCGCGCAGCATCACGACTTCCCAACTGGTGACCAGTGGCGGCAGCAGGCGCAGTTCGGCCAGCGCGCGATCGAGCGCGGCGGGGTCGGGGTAGTCGGGCTGTTGCAGCGCCGTACGCCGCCGCCAGGAATCGGGCGTCCACGGGGAGAATTCCGCCGCGGCTTCGGTGGGCATGGGATTTCAGGTTAGCACGCGCCGCGCTCTACTTCCGCTGCCCGCGCCGCTTCCTCGCCCATCCCTCCTTCACCACCTGCCGCGCCCTGCCGACCGCCAGCGCATCCGGTGGGACGGCCTCGGTAATCACCGAGCCCGCGGCGGTGTACGCGCCGTCGCCGATCTCCAGCGGGGCGACGAGCGTCGAGTTGCTCCCGATGAACGCGCCCTTGCCGATGGTCGTCCGGCGCTTCTCGAAGCCGTCGTAGTTGCAGGTGATCGTGCCCGCGCCGATGTTCGCCTGCGCCCCGATGCGCGAGTCGCCCAGATACGCCAAGTGGTGGGCTTTCGCCCCGGCGCCCAGGTGGGTCTTCTTCAATTCCACGAAGTTGCCCACGTGCGCGCCTTCGCCCACGTGGTTCTCCAGCCTCAGCCTCGCGAACGGCCCGACAATGGCGCCGCGTTCCACCACCGACCGGCTCACCATCGTGAACGGACCGATCTCCACCTCGTCCCCGATCTCCGCGTCGTGAACGATGGAGCACGCGCCGACGCGGCAATTCTCGCCGATCGTGGTCTTGCCCAGAACCTGCGCGAACGGCCCGATGACCGTATCCATGCCGACGCGCGCGCCGGCGTCGATCGTCACCGTATCGGGGTTTTCGATGGTGACGCCGGCCAGCATCAACTCGCGCCTCTTGCCCTCGCGCATCAAGCGGTCCGCATCCGCCAGCTCGATGCGATTGTTGATACCCAGAGCCTCGCGCGCGTCGTCGATCCGCATGGCCTCCACACGATGGCCCGCGCGAGTGAGAATCTCCGCCATATCGGTGAGGTAGTACTCGCTGGCGGGATTATTCGCGCTCAGCTCTCCGGCGTGCTTCCAGAACAAATCGGCGCGGAAGCAGTAGATGCCCATGTTGGCTTCGCGGATGGCGAGCTGCTCCGGCGTGCCGGCCTTCTGCTCCACGACGGCGGTCACCGCGCCGTGCGCGTCGCGAATCACGCGGCCGTACCCGGTGGGATCTTCCATCATGGCGGTCAGCAGGACGCAGGCGGCGTCGCCCGCGGCCTCCGCCGCGATCAGGCGCTGGAGCGTTTCCGCCCGCAACAGCGGCGAATCGCCGTAGAGGACCAATAGGTATCCGTCCAAGCCGGCCAGCGCCTGGCGTCCTATCGACACCGCGTGGCCCGTGCCCTTCTGCTCCTTCTGTTCGATGAACCCGATTCCAGGCGTCGCGACGGCCCTGCGCACGTCCTCGGCCTGGTGGCCCACCACCACGAAAATCCGTCCGGCCGGCGCCACCTGCAACGCGGTGTCCACCACGTGTTCCACCAGCGCCTTGCCGCCCGCGCGGTGCAGCACCTTGGCCTGCCGCGATTTCATGCGCGTTCCGAGCCCGGCCGCCAGAATTACCACTGTCACGGGGATCTGCATCATTTCCATTATCGCCGCATCGCGCCCCAGCCCTGGGCGCGAGGCCGGCCATTGTCCGCTCTAAAGGCTCTACCGGGGTTCGAATCCCTCTTTCTCATCTTGGAGCTATGGTTCAGGCTGTGGCGATTTCCAGCAACTGCTACCCGATTTCGAATAAGGCGAATACTTTCGTTTGCTTCGACTGTGTGGTAGGCTGGTTCTGAGAACTGAGGTAAGGCCAATGTCCCGACCCACCACGGCCTCCGTGCTTCCGTCCGAAGCTGAAGCGGCCCTGGCCAAAGAGACCGGTCGCGTGCTCGCGTCGCGGCTGCGCGACGATGATCTCATGCGTCTGCGGATCATGGATGGTCCCTCTCGGGAGACTGTCACGTTGCCCGCAACGGCGGCGCGGCTGTTGGTGCGCATCCTTGAGGAAATGGCGCGCGGCAATGCGGTAACGCTGATTCCGGTGCATGCCGAACTCACCACCCAGGAGGCGGCGGACATGCTGAACATCTCGCGCCCTTCGCTTATTCAGCTCCTGGATGAGGGAAAGATCGACTACCGCCGCGTTGGCACACATCGCCGTGTCCGCTTCGAGGCGTTGATGAAATACAAGCGGCAGGCCGACACCGCTCGCCGCGCCGCTCTTGCTGCGTTGGCCGCCTACGACCAGGAACTCGGAATCTGAGCGTCGTGTCCGGTTTGACGGCTTTCTACGACGCAAGCGTCTTGTATCCCTCGGAGCTTCGAAACCTGCTGATGCATCTCGCTCTGACCGGCCTTTTTCGGGCGAAGTGGTCGGCCGCGGTGCATGAGGAGTGGATTCGCGCGCTTTTGCGCCGTCGTCCCGATTTGTCGCGCGAGAAGTTGGAGCGGACTCGAATGCTGATGGATCTGCACGCAACCGGCGCGCTCGTCACCGGCTATGAAGATTTGATTGAGGGTCTGCGGCTTCCCGATCCCGACGATCGGCACGTTCTCGCCGCGGCGATTCGCGGACGAGCCGGCGTAATAGTGACCGCGAACCTGCGAGATTTTCCAGCCAGTATCCTGGGACGATTTGGGATTGAGCCGCAATCCCCGGACAGGTTCATCCTGCGCTTACTCGGTCTGGCGCCGGGCCTTGTGGCGCGGGCTGCGCGGGATCACCGCGAAAGTCTAAGAAATCCTCCGAAGACGATTGAGCAATACCTCGATGCGCTCGCAGCACAGGGGTTGACGCAAACCGTATCGGTTCTACGGGAGTACATGCCGTAATCGCGATGGCGGATTCCAACGGACCCGCGAAGCGCAAGCAGGCGCCGATCCACAGCCACCGTCTGCGCCTTGCCCGTCGCCGGGGGTTTCGGTAGAATTGGATCTGATTTCCGCGCCCGGCGCCGCTTCGATGCCCCAAGACAAGCGTGTCTATGAGTTCGGTGTGTTCCGCATCGACGCCGCGGAACGGCTTCTGTTCCGCGGCGATGAGTTGATTCCCCTCACACCCAAGGTCGCCGATACGTTGCTGGTCCTGTTATCCAACGCAGGCCGCATCGTCGGAAAAGACGAGCTCATGAAGACCATCTGGCCCGACGCCTTCGTGGACGAAGGCGGCCTTGCCCGCAACATTTCCGCGCTGCGGAAGGCTCTGGGCGACGGCGTGGATGAAGTCCAGTTCATCGAGACGCTCCCTAAGCGCGGATACCGTTTCGTGGCTCCGCTGAAGCCGGAGGCGGCCGGACCGCCTGGGACAGCGGCCGCACCCGTCGCCGCCCGCCCGCCGCTTGCGATTCCGCGCGTCGCGTGGGTCGCCACGGCGCTGCTGGCGATCCTGGCGGCCACCGCCTACTACCTGCACCGGAGCGCTTCGGCCGCCCAGCGCTTCAGTTCGCTGATCGTCCTCCCCCTGGAGAACTTGTCGGGCGATCCCACTCAGGACCACATCGCGGACACCATGACCGAGGAGTTGATCAACACCCTGACGACCATCCAGTCGTTGCGGACAATTTCATCCACCACGGCCATGACCTACAAAGGGTCCAAGAAGCCCCTTCCCCAGATCGCCCGCGAAAGAGATGTGGGCGCCGTTGTAGAGGGATCGGTGCGCCTCTCCGCGGACCAGGTCCAAATCGAGGTCCGTTTGTACGATGCCCGGACCGAGCAACCGCTCTGGACGGGAACGTACCCCGGTACCTTGCGGGACGTGCTGAAGCTCGAAAACGAAGCCGCCAGATCCATTGCGGACGAGATCCGGGTGAAGCTGACTCCCGCCGAGAAACATCAACTGGCCACTTCGCGGCCGGTCGACGCCGCGGCCTGGCTGGATTACTCGCACGGCCGGATGTTCTGGAATCGGCGAACCCCGGAAGGCATCGCCCAAGCCATCGAGTACTTCCAGGCTTCGATCGCCAAGGACCCGGGCTACGCGCGCGCCCATTCCGGACTGGCTGACGCCTGGGCGTTGCTTGGGTCGACCGGCGCCGATGCCCGCCCCCCGCGCGACGTCATGCCAAAGGCCAGAGAAGCTGCCCTGAAGGCGGTGCAACTTGACCCGTCGCTCGCGGAAGGCCACACGTCGCTCGGCTATATCCTCCTCTCCTACGATTGGGACCTCGACGGCGCCCGGCGGCAGTTCGAGCAAGCCATCGCCGTGAATCCCGGGTACGCCACCGCCCATCACTGGTACGCCCACTACTGGCTCGCCATGGCCCAGCCCAATAAGGCTCTTGACGAGGTCGGCAAGGCCCAGTTGCTCGACCCGCAGTCGCTGGTGATCAACGCCGGAGTAGGCTGGTGCCTGTACCACGCACACCAGTATGGCGTGGCCATCGAACAGTACCGGACCACTTTGAAGATCGCCCCGGAGTTCGCGCTCGGGCACGCCCTTCTCGGTATGGCCTACGAGCAGAACGGGGCGTACTCCGACGCGGAAGTGGAGTTTAACCAGGCCAGGGATCTTCAGGGCAGCCCCACCTTCGCCCTGGCCGGACTGGGCCGCGCCTACGCTCTGGCCGGCAGACGGCGGGAGGCCCAGCACGTGGCGGACCAGTTGGAGCACCCTGCCCCCACGCGGTACGTCCCTTCCGTCTACCTCGCAGCCGTCTACGCCGCAATGGGCGAAAAGGATCGGGCCATCGCGTTTACCCGGAAAGCTCTGGAGGAGCGTTCCGATTACATGATTTACCTGAACACCGACCCTTGGGCCGAGCCACTGCGTGACGATCCGCGCTTCCGGGAGATTCTGCGCACGGTGGCGCAAGGGCGGCGATAGGATCGAAGGACTTTGTAAGCATTCTGGAAGGTCCTCCGCGGGTCGAGGGGCGTAAACTCCTGGCATGAGAGCCAATTCCACACGGTTATTTCTCGCCGGCTGGGCCGTTTTGGTCCTGCTTCCGGCAGCGCCGGCTGCTGTCGCGCAGTCCCTGGCAGACGAAACTCCGCTCACCACGGGCGGCAAGCTGCGCTTCCACATCCTCGGCGTAGTGGGCCCCGATGGCTTCCTGAAGACGGCGGCGTACGCCGGCGCGCTGCACGCCATGGGAGTGCCGGACGAATGGAGGCGCGGAGCCGCCGGCTATGGCATGCGCCTGGCGTCCGCCGTAGGGGACACGGCCATCCGGCACACACTGGCTTTCGGCATGGATACCGCCCTAAGGCAGGACCCGCGGTATTTCCCCGCAACCCGCCATGGGTTTTTCCCTCGCCTGGGCCACGCCCTGAGCGCAGTGGCCGTCGCCCGTAGCGACGCGGGCCACAGTGTTATCGCCACCTCGCGCCTGACGAGTGCGTTTGGCGCGGCGTTTCTATCGAATCAATGGTATCCCGACCGGCTCAATACCGTCGGCCAGGGTTTCGTGTCGGGAGGCATCATCCTCGGCTTCGACGCGGCAGGCAACATCCTGTCCGAGTTCCTGCCGGATCTCAAGAAGCTGGTTCATCACAAGAAATAAGGAGCGCAACCATGCGGCATTTAAAGAGTATTCTCATTCTCGCGGTACTGGGAATGTCGACCGGGTGTGTCAAGATCGCCTCTGTGCATCCGCTGTTCTCCGATACCGCCAGGGAAGTCGTTTTCGACCCGGTCCTCCTGGGCAAGTGGCAGGGGGAGGACACGGACAAGAGCATCTTCGAGGTCACGAGGCTGGACAAGACCGGTTACGCGGTAGCATTCGAGATGGATGGCAAACCCTTAAAGGCCACGTTCCATCTCCTGAAATCCCGTGGCCTCTCGCTGTTGGATGCCATCTACACGGATAATCGCGGGCCAGAGCATATGTTCCTGAAGATCCGAATCGAGCCGGACACGCTGTGGGTGGCGACGGCGGACTCGACGTGGCTCCGGGAGCGGATCGTAGCCAGCGGGAAGCCGCGTTACACGGTCGTGGACGAGGACCTGTTGCTGACGGCATCCTCCTCCGAGTTGCGAAAGGCGCTGTTGCCGTATCTCGCCAAGCCTGAGGCGTTCGACGACGAAGGCGAGCTGAAGCGCGTGAAGTAGAGGAGAACGACAAGTCCCGGGGGCGGCAGGTTCCCGCGAGCCTTCCGCTGGAGCTACTTATGCCCGTTAGACACTTCAAATCGACGCTGGCGCCGGGCAAGGTCGTCATTCCCTCGATGGCCGATGGCAGCGTGCAGCTACTGGCGGCTGCGTTTCGCGCGGTGGGAATCGAAGCCGAAGTCACCCCGCCATCGGATGCACACACCCTCGAACTGGGCGCCCGTTATACCTCGGGCGATGAATGTTTCCCGGCGAAAGTGACCCTTGGGGGTTTCCTGAAGGTGTTGAAGCATCCAGGGAACGACCCGGCCGGAATCGTGCTCTTCCTACCGCTGGCCGATGGCCCCTGTAGGTATGGTCAGTATGCGCCCTACTTGCGAAGTGTGCTCAACAAGAGCGGCTATCGACAAGTGAGAATTCTCTCTCCAAACTGCGATGACGGATATGCCAGTTTAGGCCGCCTGGCAAAACCGTTCTTCCGAACCGCATGGAGAGCCGCAGTGGCCGGGGACATTCTCACAAAATGTCTGCTGATGACCAGGCCGTACGAATTGAAGCGCGGCGCGGCAGACGAGGCCTATCGGAAAGCCGTTGCGAATCTCTCCAGGGTCGTGGCAACGGCTCCACTCAGCCCTGGCCCTCAACTGCGCGCGATTCGGAACGAACTGACGGCCTGCCGCGACCGATTCCGCGGAGTCGGTGTGGGTTTGCGCACCGGCAGGCCGCTGATCGGCATTGTAGGCGAGATCTTTTGCCGCATGGATTCGTTTTCCAATCAAGATCTGATTCGCCGGCTTGAGGAATACGGCGCCGAGGCGTGGTTGGCGGGATTCGGAGAGTGGGTATGGTACGTCAACGCCGAGGAACTGCGCATTCTGGCGTTGCGGGGTCGGAGGCTGAGTTGGCGCTCCTGGATGGCGCGGCTCCGATGGTCCATCCAGCGACGCGACGAAGAGGCCCTAATGGAACCATTCGCGGCGGATTTTGCAGACCGTCCCGAACCGGGCATCGAAGAGGTATTGAATGCCGCGCGGCCATACCTGCCGCCGGAAGGCGCCGTCGGAGAAATGGTTCTGAACGTCGGCAGCGTACCGTGTTTCGCGCGCCGGGGAGTGGACGGCATCATCGACATCAGCCCGTTCACGTGCATGAACGGCATCGTCGCCGAGGCCATCTACCCTCGCGTGAGCGCGGATCTGGGGGACCTGCCCGTGCGCAACCTGTATTTCGACGGGACCGCCGCCGATCTGGACCTGGAACTGGGCGTATTCATGGAAATGGCCCGCGCATACCGCCGCCACGCGGGCCGTTCCGGCGGGCGGGAATTGGACGAGGTTCGAGTGGGGGCGGCATGAGCGCCGAAGACCGGCCGCGAAGATCCCGGTTCAAGAGCGTGGCGCGAATCACGGCGATCGGATTTGTCCCGGCGCTGATGGCGCTCCTGGGAGGGATCGGCTGGATCGGCTCGGAGCGCGCCATTCATCCCGCCGCGCGGCGTTACGCCACGACCCTCGCGGACTACCCGGACCTCGATTCGAGGGAGATCGGCTTCCAATCCCGCACCCGCGTCAGGATTGCGGCCACCTTCTTCCCCGGGGTACGCCACGCCGTAATCGTACTTTCGCACGGCTACGGCGACAACCAGGCGCAGATGCTGCCGTACGCTGAGTTCCTGCATAGAGCCGGCTATTCGGTCTTCACCTATGACATGCGGAATCGCGGCCGCAGCGGCGGAGAAGCGGTGACGTTGGGCGCCCTGGAATACCTCGACCTCATCTCGGCCGTCGACTATCTCACCACGCGCGCCGATGTGGATCGCGGCGGAATCGGAGCGCTCGGGCTGTCGCTCGGCGGTTCCACGACGCTGCTGGCCGCGGCCAACGACCCGCGAATCAAGGCGGTTGTCGATGACAGCGGTTTCAGCGACGCGCCTGGCGTGATCGCGAGCAGCTTCGAGCATTTCATCGGGTTGCCGGCTTTTCCTTTTGCATCGATTACGACGGCGATTGTGGCATGGCGTATAGGCGTCGATGTGAAACGGATACGGCCAGTCGATGTGGTGGCGCGAATCGCTCCGCGGCCGCTGTTGATCATCCAATGCATGGGCGACGGAGTCGTTCCGCCGGTGAACAGCGAGCGCAATTTCAAGGCGGCCGGGGATCCGAAGTCCATCTGGCGGATTCCCGCCGGCGGGCACCTCGATGGATACGCCGTTGCGCGCCAGGAGTACGAGCGGCGGGTGATCGAGTTCTTTGATAAGAGCCTCGCGGCGGAAGTACGAGTCTCCCGACCGGCTCAATACCGTCTGCCGGGGTCTCTGGTTCATCACGAGAAATAAGGAGCGCAACCATGCGGGATGGAGAACATGAGACCCACGGCAAATTCGCGGATCTCCTGAAACACGGCGGTTTCCAGGCATTCCTGTGGACCCAGTTCCTGGGCGCCTTCAACGATAGCTTCTACCAGACCATCGTGTTCATGCACGCGGTGCACGTGGCCCCGGTCTACATTCCCCTCTCGCTGATCGTCTTCAACCTGCCGTTCCTGTTGTTCTCCGGATACTCCGGCCACCTTGCCGACGCCGTCAGCAAACGCCGCGTCATGATCGGCGTCAAGCTATTCGAAATCCTCATTGTCGTCATGGGGCTGGCGGCGCTGGCGGTGGGCAGCATGCCGTGGATGATGCTGGTGATGTTCCTGCTCGGCCTGCATTCCACGGTGTTCAGCCCCGCCAAGTACGGCATCGTCCCGGAGATGTGGCCCGACAAGGACCTCTCGCGCGCCAACGCGCTGCTCGAAATGAGCACTTTCGTCGCCATAGTGCTGGGGATGTCGGCGGGCGGGTTCCTCTTCGACGCCTGGCACGGCGAATTGTGGAAAGCCGGGCTGGTGACGCTGGCCCTCGCCGGAACCGGCGCCGTAACGAGTCTGCGGATCGCGCGCGTGCCCGCGTCGGGCGCCAAACAGCGCTTCCGGTGGAATCCGTTTGGCGAAGTCGCCGCCAGCACGCGCCGCCTCGTCGCGGCCCGGCCGCTGTGGCTCACGGTGCTGGGCATCTGCTACTTCTGGTTCGTAGGCGCGATGTTCAAGATGGTGCTGCCGGGCTTCGGCGTGGAAGTTCTGCGCGTTTCCGACACCCGCACGGCCATGCTGTGGACGTTTCTCGCCGTAGGTGTGGGCGCGGGCAACATGCTGGCCGGGCGGCTCTCGGGCAACAAGGTGGAGATTGGCCTGGTTCCCCTGGGATCCACCCTAATGGCCGTGTCTTGCTTCGCGCTCTACGCCGCCCGCGGTTCGTATGCGCTTTCGGCGGCGGCGCTTGTGGCGATCGGCCTGGCGAGCGGCCTGTTCATCGTACCGCTCTACGCCTATATGCAGCAGCGCGCGGGCAGCCAGGAAAAAGGCCGCGTGGTGGCGGCCAATAACTTCTACCAGACGCTGGCGATGATGCTCGCGTCCGGGGCCTTGCTGGCGGTTCAAAACCACCTGAGCCCCGCCCACATCGTGCTGGCCATGGGTGTCCTTACCCTGCTGGCCACGACCTACATCGTCACCGTCGTGCCGGATTTCTTCGTGCGCTTCGTGTTCTGGCTGCTGACCCACACCGTCTTCCGCATCCGTATCGTGGGCCAGGAGAATGTGCCGTTCCGTGGTCCGGCGCTGCTGGTGGCCAACCACATGTCGCACGTCGACGGCTTCCTGATCGCCGCCTGCGTGCAGCGCTTCATCCGCTTCATGGTCTGGAAGCCATACTATGACTTGAAGGCGTTGAACGGGTTCTTCCGCCTGACCAAAGCCATCCCGGTGGGCGCTGGCCCGCGCGCGATCATGGAATCCATTCGCGCCGCGCGCCGCGGTCTGGCGGCGGGGCACGTAGTTTGCATCTTCGCCGAAGGATCCATCAGCCGCACCGGCAACATGCTGCCGTTCAAGCGCGGGATGGAGAAGATCGTCGAACGCCTGGACGTTCCCGTCATCCCGGTGCATCTGGACCGCCTGTGGGGGAGCATCTTCAGCTTCGAGCGCGGCAAGTTCTTCTGGAAGTGGCCGAAGCGCATCCCGTACCCCGTAACCATCTCGTTCGGCGCCCCCATGCCGGCCGCGTCCGCCGCGCACCAGGTGCGGCAGGCCATCCAGGAGCTTTCCGCCGAGGCCACGGCTCACCGCAAGGCTCCCGGCGACCGCCTGGACCTCCGCCTGGTGCGCAGCGCGCGCCGCAACTGGGGCCGCTTCGCCCTGGCCGACTCCACCGGGCGCGAGCTGACCTACGGCCGCATGCTGGCCGCGAGCGTGATGCTGGCCCGTTGGATGCGCCGCGAGCGGCGCGCGGAACCGAGGATCGGCGTGCTGCTGCCGGCGAGCGTCGCCGGCGCCCTGGTAAACACGGGCGCCGCACTGGCTGGCCGCGTGCCCGTGAACCTGAACTTCACCGCCGGTCGGGAGGGCATGGCCTCGGCCATCGCGCAATGCGGCATCCGCACAGTAGTGACGTCGCGCGCGTTTTTGGCCAAGATCAAGATCGACGGCCTCCCGGCCGAAATGGTCTTCATCGAGGACCTCCTTGCCGGCGCCGGCAGGTGGGCTCGCCTGCGGGCGCTCGTTGCCGCGCGCCTGCTGCCCGCTCCCCTGCTCTGCCGCGGCCGGGCCACGCCCGATGGGCCGGCCACCATCCTGTTCTCCAGCGGCTCGACCGGCGTTCCCAAGGGCGTGATGCTCTCGCACTACAACGTGATCTCGAACGTCGAAGCCATCGCCCAGCTCTTTTGGATCGGCGCCCGCGACCGCATCGTGGGCGGGCTGCCCTTCTTCCACGCTTTCGGCTATTGCGTCACCATCTGGTTCCCGCTGCTGAGCGGCTGCGGCGCGGTCTACCATCCCAACCCCACCGACGCCCAGGGCATCGGCGCGATGGTGGCCAAATACCGGGGCACGTTCCTGCTCTCCACCCCCACCATCTGCGCCGGTTACACCCGCAAGTGCTCGCGCGAGGAATTCGCCAGCCTGCGGTTCGTGCTGGTGGGCGCCGAAAAACTGCGGGAACCGGTGGCCGCCGCATTCCGCGAGAAGTTCGGCGTGGAACTGCTGGAAGGCTACGGCTGCACCGAGATGTCGCCGGTGGTCGCGGTGAACGCGCCCGGTTTCCAGGCCGCCGGCGGGACGCAGATCGGCAACAAGCCCGGCGCCGTGGGGTGCCCGTTGCCCGGCGTGGCGGCCCGCATCGTCGACCCCGCCACATTCGAGCCGCTGCCGCCCAACCAGGAAGGCCTGCTGCTGGTGAAGGGTTCCAACCGCATGATCGGCTATCTCAACCAGCCGCAACTGACGGCTGAAGCCTTCCACGACGGCTGGTACATCACCAACGACATCGCGTTTATCGACGACGAGGGCTTCATCCGCATCACTGACCGCATCTCGCGCTTCAGCAAAATCGCCGGCGAGATGGTGCCGCACATCCGCCTGGAAGAGGCCATCGGCGCCGTAATCGGCGACGCTCCCTGCGCCGTTACCGCCGTTGCCGACGACCAGCGCGGCGAGCGCCTGGTGGCCTTCTACGTTCGCCAGGACATCAGCCCCGCCGACCTGTGGCAGCGCCTCAGCCAGACGGGCCTGCCGCGCCTCTGGCTCCCCAAGCGGGAGAACATCTACCAGGTGGGTGAGCTTCCCATACTGGGCACGGGCAAGCTGGACCTGCGCGCGGTAAAGGATCGCGCGCGGGCGTTAGCAGGGGCGCCCGAGTAGCGCCCTGGAGCACATGATGACCGAAGCCGATATTCTCGCCCGCTTCGAAGCGGTCGACCGGCGGATCGCCGAGATCGCGCAGCGAATCTCGCGCCTCGAAGCAGCGCCAGCGACGTTGCCGGAACGTCCCGCCGCCGCCGGCCTGACAGACGAAAGCGTCTGTCCCACCTTGCTGTCGAAGGACTCGCAGACGCGTGGGGCAGGCGCTTTCGCCTGCCAACCGGTTTCTTCACAGCTCCTGACGCCAGCGACGCAGACCGTAGCGCTCTCGATGCCACCTGCGCGGCCCGAACCAGGCAGGTCTGGAGGCCCGCCCC
>Ga0209638_1000543_pt1 | contig 24780 bp, 17 predicted proteins | sample BarGraNGADG00211_FD_184490 | JGI IMG/M metagenome (GOLD analysis project Ga0209638, IMG submission 184490) | Arctic peat soil microbial communities from Barrow, Alaska - Barrow Graham LP Ref core NGADG0002-211 (SPAdes) (version 2) | ecosystem: Environmental > Terrestrial > Soil > Wetlands > Peat...
CGATGGAAATCCCGTCGCGCGCCTGGCCGTAGTGATCGATCTTCACTTTCGTGCCCGTGCCGAGCGCCGCAGCGCGCGCCGCGTTGTCGACCATCTCCGTGAGCTGCGCGAGATAGACCGCGTCCGGGTAGCGGATGTAGAAGTCGGCCACCGCGCGGTCGGGTACCACGTTCGGCGCCGCGCCGCCCTCGGTAATCACCCCCTGCACGCGCGACTCCGGACGGATGTTGCTGCGCAGACCGTCGATGTTGTCGAACAGGTGGACGACGGCAGTGAGCGCGTTGCGGCCGTTCCACGAAGTGAGCTGATGCGCCGGTGCGCCGCTGAAGATGTACTTCGTGCCATTGATGTTCATGCAGCAGGTGCCGAAGCCAGGCGCCGGGCGCGAGGTGCTCATGCTGGAATGGCTGCGCATGAGAATGTCGGCATCCTTGAACACTCCGGCGTCGTACATCACCGTCTTTGCCGAGGGGGGCATCATCTCCTCACCCGGCGTGCCGTAGACGATCACGCTGCCCGGCAGCTTGTTCTTCGTGAGGTACTCCGCCATCGCCACAGCGGCGGCGATGCCGATGGGTCCCTGGGTGCTGTGCTGGTCGCCGTGAAAGGCGCCCTTGGTGCCGCGCAGCGCGTCGTACTCGAGAATGACGCCGAGGTTCGGGGCGCCGGCGTTCTTCCTGTAGCGAGCGACGAAGGCCGTGGGCAATCCCGCGACGCCCATCTCGACGTCGAAGTCGTGCGCCTTGAGGTAGTCGGTGAGCTTGCGGACCGAGTTCACCTCGGTGAAACCGATCTCCGGGTGACGCGTGATGTCGTCGCCAAGGGCGAGGAGGTCCGTCTGCATGAGCTGCGTGGCGCGGGCGACGACCGCATCGCGGGCGGCGTTCGGTCCCGTGAGCTTGCTGACGAAGCCTGGGACGTCGAGCGATTGCTCGAGGGCGTCCATCTTCCTGATGACGTCGCGTGCGGCTTCGCGCTCGGTGGGAGTTTCCTGGGCGGCGAGGGGGGCGGCGAGGGGGGCGGCGAGGATCGTGCCGAGGGCAAGGGCGAGGGCGCGCGGGTGCATGGCTCGTTGGATGCGAGGTGAGGGAATCGCGTCAGCTCACTTCCATATGATGTGCTGTGGAGTGGATGCGATAGGGGCTTACCGCGTGCGCCGACGCCCGCGAACAAAGAGCGGCGGCCCACACATAGCCTCCCCGTATGCGTCGTCGGTGCCCGGCGGACTGATCACTTCACCGTGACATCCTTCGTTCGGACCTCTCTGCCATCGATGAGCACGTGCAGCGTGTACTTTCCCTTCCCGAAACCCGCAGGTTTCACGATGAAAAAGATCGTGCGCGCATCACCGGTGGTCGTGATGCTGTCCGTTTTCTCGTCGAGGATCGTTCCATCCTCGAACGTCCACCGACCGACGACGGCACCATTGTTCGCGGTACCCGACGTGTGCACCGACGCGTAGATGGTGTCACTCGGCGCAAAATCATCGGTCTTGTCCGTGATCTGCTTGTCAGCGTCGAAGTGGCGCCCCATGTCGACGCCGATCACGGAGAGCGCTGTTCGCGCGGTCGAATCGGCTGCTGCTCCTTGTTGCTTGTTGCAGGCGGTAACTCCGCAGAACGCACTAAGGACGACAACGATAGACAGCCCGTGAGCGTGTCGCATGGCGATAACCTCGATGCTGGACGAAAGCCGGTACAGAACCGATGCCGACCAAGGGGGTAGAACCGCTGCCAATCGTGCATACGCTGTGCCCGTCATTTTCGGCGAGGCGATGTCAGCCGGCCGGCCGCGCGAACAGTCCCATGAGTAAGAGGGCGAGGGCGATGATCGCGAGTATCACGCGAACGCGGTGAAACGTCACCCACCGCGCATGGTGATGAGACCAGTCGGGCGGCAGCGCCTCGGGCAGCCATTTCGAGATCGTGATGTTGAGCGGGCGGAGCCACGCGGCCCAAACACCCATCATGCCCGCCACACAGAGCGCCGCCAGTCCGATCAGCCACATCTCCGCCGATCCTGGAGGGATTCTGAAGAGCGCGATCAACAACGCGGCGAGTGCACCGGCTTCGATGATGCCGAGCAGCAGACCGTAGCGTCGCATCGTCCGCTGCACGCGAACGACCAGCACGGCCGACACGTCCCGACGCGTCGGCCACTCGATCACGTGCCTCAGCGCGTTCGCCGCTGTCAAGGCGACGAGAACAATGGCGGCCAGTAGCGCGATCCGGAGAATCATGAGTACCCCTTCCTGACAATTCTGGACGATCGCCTCGAGCCTCTTCTGGCGAACGATCCCACCGCAAGGCATTAGTCTGCTGTCGCATTGCATCATCCATGCTCCGAACCCGAAGAGAGCGCTTGAGGTTGCAGACGACCGACGAGGTAGTACATGAGTTACTCCACATGGCCTGATCGTTGCACCCAGTCACGTGGCGATGCATGGCGCGCGGGGCCGGTGCGCGGAGAGGCGACTGCCACCATTTGAATCCTCACGACGATCCATGCCGCGACACACGTCCATTCGTTAGCACTCTCTCACGCGAGGTCGCTCATGGCACAGGTCAAGGATCCCGTTTGCGGCATGATGGTCAACCCGGACACGGCCGCCGGACACTCCGACTTCCAGGAACGGACGTACTACTTCTGCTCGGCGGCATGCCTGCGGAAGTTCGAAGCCAGCCCGGCGCAGTATTCGCGAGAGTCGGCATCGGCCGGCGCGTCGGCCGTTCGGCCGAACACGAAGCTCGAACGGCACGAACCTCCGTACACGAAGTTCGGCGGAATGGTCGCGCCGAAGTTCGGGGCCGCGGGCAGTGGCGGCGCGGAGTACGAGCGGCTCCCGGAAGCGCACGACGATCGTGACGCCCGGTAGCGAGCGCGTCGCCGCTCATTCATCGTGCGGTTCAGTACGAGGTAGGTCCGGGGCGAGCCGCTGTTGGTGGCGGCTCCGCCACCACTCTTATGCGATTCCTTTGTAGCTTGGCTAGCTCAGATCCACGGCCATGATGGGCTCGGCGCCGGCGCTGATTTGAGCGGCGAGCGCATGAACGGTCGGCAGCAGTCGCTCGACGAAGAACCGCGCCGTCCCAAGCTTCTCAATCGTCCGCTGCGGGGCGCCGGCCTCCGTCCGGACCGCGGCCATGGCGATCCGTATCCACATCCAGCCCGTTGCCACGAGCCCGAACAGGCGGAGGTAGTCGCTCGCGGCGGCGCCGATCTCGTCGGGGTTCGTCTGCGCCCGGGTGAGCACCTGCTTCGTCGTGGAGGCGAGGGCCTGGGCGGCCTGCTCGACACGTGCCGCGAGGGCGGCGATTGCGGGAACGGCGACCGCCGCGGCCAGATCGGCGTGCACGAGCCCCAGGAAGTGACGCACGAGCCGACCGTCATCCTCTGGCACCTTCCGGCCGAGCAGATCCATCGCTTGCACGCCGTTCGTGCCCTCGTAGATCTGAGTGATCCGCGCGTCGCGCACGAACTGCTCCATGCCGGTCTCTCGAATGTAGCCGTAGCCGCCGAAGCACTGGAGCGCGAGGTTGGTGACCTCGAATGCAGTGTCGGTGCCGAACGCTTTGATCACCGGCGTCATGAGGGCCAGGACGTCCGCCGCCGCCGCTCGCGCGCCCGCGTCCGGGTGCCGCGCCTCGAGGTCCAACTGAAGGCCGACCCATACGGCGAGCGCGCGGAGTCCCTCTGTGTACGCCTTCATCGTCATCAGCATGCGACGGACGTCCGGATGCACGAGAATGGGATCGGCTTCAGCCCCGGTATCGGCTCCGCCGCCCGACGCGCGCCCTTGGCGCCGGTCGCGCGCGTACGCGAGCGCGTTCTGATAGCTCACCTCGGCGAGGCCGATTCCCTGCATGCCAACGTTGAGCCGTGCGCTGTTCATCATGGTGAACATCGCGCGCATGCCCTTGTGTGGCTCACCGATGAGAAATCCTTCGGCGTCGTCGAAGTCGAGCACGCATGTGGCGTTCGCGCGAATCCCCATCTTGTGCTCGATCGAACTACAGCGGACGCCGTTCGCCTCGCCGCAGCTGCCGTCCTCTTGCACGATCCGCTTGGGCACAAGGAAGAGACTGATGCCGCGCGTGCCGGCGGGCGCATCCGGCAGCTTGGCCAACACGAGATGCACGATGTTCTCCGTGAGGTCGTGCTCGCCGGCCGAGATGAAGATCTTGGTCCCGGTGAGGCGAAAGTGTCCGTTCGCCGCGGGTACGGCCCGCGTCCGGATCAGCCCGAGATCGGTGCCGGCGTTTGCTTCGGTGAGGCACATCGTGCCGGTCCACGATCCGTCGACCATCCGCGGAAGGAAGCGCGCTTTGAGCGCGTCACTGCCCCAGCGCTCGAGCGCACCGGTGACGCCGTGACTCAGGAGCTCGTACATGCTGAACGACAGATTCGCCGCGCACATCATCTCATCCAGGACGATTCGCATGAGCCGCGGCAGATCCTGGCCACCAAACGCCGCCGGCGCGACCATGCCGGGCCAGCCGCCATCGCAGTAGGCGCGATACGCCTCGCGGAATCCAGCCGGCGTCGTCACCGACCCCTCGTGGTAGATGCACCCCTCGGCGTCCCCGGTCTGGTTGATCGGGGCGAGCACTTCCTCGCAGAACCGGGCCCCTTCAGCGAGGACCGTATGGATCATCTCTGGCGTTGCGTCCTCATGCCCCGGAAGCGTCGCGAGTTGGTCCACACCGATCACATGATCGAGCAGGAAGCGGATGTCGTCGAGTGGCGCGCGATAGCTTGGCATTGCGGGGCTCCGAAGGAACGGAAACAGCCCAGAACATAGGCGATTCCAAGGGTTCAATCTTCAATAGCAGGGGCGGGACTCGAACCCGCGACCGAGCACTCTGAGTGCCAGGAATATGCCCAGTCTGCTTGCTGACAGGACAGGGAGGAAGTCCCTCCGTCACGCCGTCCTACGTCGGAGGACGTCTTTCCCCCATGGCAAGTCTAATGCAGCGCTGGCACGATCGACGCCCTCGAGCTGGAGCATGTGCCGCCAAATATCAACTATTTAATGGCCGAAGTAATAGCTGCTCACGCCTCCTGATTTTCCGTCATACTTTTGTAGTTGGGGCCATGCGGTGCACTTTTTGACTTCGAGCCCTGCACTTGCACGCGTGAAAAGATGTGTCGCCGCGCGCTTGGTGGCGAGCGTGGTGGGTTGCTCGGTGCGAGGAGCGTCGCTCCTCTCACCCCCGTGCGAGCCGCTGTTGCCGGACGCTGACGGGACCGCGAGCGCATGCTCGGTGCGCTATGCGGCGACGTGCATGCGACCGCGCTTCCGGGACTTCGGCGCCGCGCGCACGACGATCTCGACATCCCGGCCCAGCGCATTGAGAAAGTCGATGAGCCGTTGCGTGGAGAAGCCACTGAGCCGGCCGCGGAGGAGGTGCGAGACTTTGGGCTGATCAATGCCCATCAGGGCCGCCGCGTCCTGCTGCGTCAGCGCCCGTTCGCGGATCACGTCGTCGATCAGCGAGGCGAGTTGCGCCTTCGCCAGCCGTTCTTCCGGGTTGGACATGCCGAGATCCGCGAAGACGTTGCCGCTCCCCCGCGTCACGGGGATGTCGTTCCGCTCGTCACTCGTTTTCCGCTTCGCCATGGTGTGTTCCTCCTCGTGATTAGTCGGTCGACCCGTAGTGCGCCGCGTAATGTCGTTTGGCTCGCTGCCACCGCTCTTTGATCAGCGCGATCTCCCGCTGCGGGGTGGCGATGCCATGCGTGGCTTTCTTCTGAAAGACGTGCAGCACATACACGACGCCGGCGAGTTTCACCGTGTAGATCGCGCGATACGTGTCTCCATCGAAATCGTCGACGAGCTCGATCAGTCCGCGCAGATCCCCTTTGAGCTGCTTCGCACTCGGATGGTGTTTGCCGCGCTGCGCCTCGTGCAGCGCGTACCCAAACTCCCCTTGGACCTCCTCGGGCATCCCGCGCAAATCATCGCGCGTTGAGCTGATCCACTCGACGGGTTTGAGTGGCGAGCGGGCAGGGACCACATCAGGCGCCATGGTCGTAATATGTTCTTTTTAGCATATCGGCGCAAGGCGGGCCGACGCGTCCCGAGCGGTGGTGTTTACGGGAGCCCCCTCGGGGCGGACGGGCACGGCCAGCGCGGCGCATCGATCTCGAGTCGTTGCCCGCGGCCCAGGTTTACATAACGCGGCGTTATGTACAGGCGTCAGCCCAAGGATTGGGGGGCCGAGATTGAAAGGGAGACAGCTGCTGCACTATGACACTCGAAGTTTTCCCGGTGGCCGATAGGGGCTCCAAGACGGTCATTCCGGTCGCAAACGGATTCCACGGACCCAACTCGTCCCGCCACCGGAAGCATCAAGGAATCACGGGTGAGCTCATTACAATGGGAACGTCGATAAACGTGGCATTGCCAGCCGCGCGATAGACCTTCTGTGTCGCCGGCTTGAACACGGAATCCGGTGCGGAAAAGATGTTAGGGACAAACGTCTGCGGATTCCGGTCGATGAGCGGGAACCAGCTGCTCTGCACCTGCACCATGATGCGATGTCCCTTGAGAAACCGATAACTCTGTGTGTGCAGATCGACCGTATACTCCTCGACCTTGTTCGGTTGGATGGGCAATGGCTTCTTGAAACCCTGCCGGAATCGTCCGCGTGTCACGTCGTTGGCCACCATGAGCTCGTAGCCACGCATCGTCGAATCGGCGTCGTACTTGTCGGGATACACGTCGATCAGCTTCACCACCCAGTCGGCATCCGAGCCGGACGTCGCGGCGAAGAGGTGCGCCGTGAGCTGGCCCGCGACGGCAACGTCCTCGGTGAGCGGCGGTGTGCGCCAGGAGACCACGTCGCCTCGTCCCTCGAGGAAACGCTGGTCGTCGACGAGCCACCGCGACCAGGTCGACGGCGGGACGAACGACGGCAGGATGGGACGCGGACGGTAGGGAACGGGATTCGCGGGATCGGCCACGTACGAATCGAAGGCCTCGCCCCGGTCAGACGGCGGCTCGAATGACAACATGCCGTTCGCCTGCGGGTACAGTCGCTTCTGCGACACGTTGGCCTTGGGCGGCCAGCTCTCGTGCGACTGCCACGTGTTCGATCCAGACTCGAACGTGGTGGCTTCCGCAAGCTTCAGCGTGCCCTTGCCCTTGAGCCAGTAGGCGAACCACGGCGCCTGGATCTTCGTCCGGAAGTACTGCGACGTCGCGGAGCCGAAGTCCACCTTGCCGAGCTTCTGTCCGGTCGCGCCGTTCCACCCGCCGTGATTCCATGGTCCCACCACGAGATAGTTGAGGTGGTTCGCGTCGTGCCGTTCGAGCGCCTCGTAGATCGTGATGGCACCATAGAAATCCTCCTGGTCCCACCATCCGGAGACGTTGAGCGTCGGAACCGTCACGCGCGTCAGATACGGCGTGACCGACTGCCTCTGCCAGAACGTGTCGAAACTCGAGTGCGTGGTGAAGTCGCGCCACGTGGGGATCTTGCCATGCAGGTACTTCTCGTCGATGTGCGCGAGCGAACCGACACCCAGATACCAATCGTAGAGATCGGGTTCGTCGAAGTCGAACGCCTTGATCTCCTTGCCTGCCTCCATCATGGCGGCGTATTCGAAGCCGTAGCTCAGCCGGAAGGCGCCGTTGTGATGGAAGTCGTCGCCGATGAACATGTCCGCCGGCGACGCCTGTGGCGACACGGCCTTCAACGCCGGATGCGGATCGAGCATCGCCATTACGGTCAGCCACCCGGGATACGACACGCCGAGCATGCCAACCTTGCCCGTGTTGTTCGGCACGTTCTTGACGAGCCATTCGATGGTGTCGTACGCGTCGGTGCTCTCGTCGATCGATCCCTTCTTCTTCTTGTCGCGCTGGGGGCGCAGCATGACGAACTGGCCCTCCGAGGTGAAGCGGCCACGAATGTCCTGAAACACGAAGATGTAGCCGTCGTCGGCAAGCTCCGCGTAGGCCCCATTGGGTGTACGCGCACTCCCCGCGATGCCATAGGGCGTACGCGTGAGGATCAGGGGTCGCGGCTCGCTGATGGCTTTCTGCGCATAGATGAGGGTGTGCAGCTTCACACCGTCGCGCATGGGGATCATCACCTCGGTCTTCTCGAACTCGAGCGGTGTCCGTGCCGGCGTCTGGGCGACGACAGGCACCGCTCCGATGACGACAAGCGCGGTCGCGACGAGCGCGCGCGCGCGTATCAGGTCAGCATGCATGTGACGGCAGGTTGAGTGTACAGGTGCAGGTCCTTCGCCTTCGGCCCAGGACGACAACTATCGTACACGTTCTTCCCGTTCAGCTCTGGGCGCTGAACGCGTGCGAAGGAACGTCGTGCCGAATGCACGAACGGAGGCAACGCCGCCGGCACCATCGAGCTGAAACGTGACCGGGGTGGGATCGCTGAGCGGAGTCTTTGGCCGAGTACGAAATACCTCGTAGTCCCAGTGATCGAGCACGCCGAGATCGAGTCGTTCGAACTTTGCGCTCAGTGCGCCGTTGGCCGCGGAGACCACCACGTTGCCATACGCCGAGTCGACGTAGGTGCCGGCGTATTTCTCGATGGCAAGCGACGCCTTCGCCGTGGCGACGCGTGGAGTCGTGGCAACTGCGCGCGGAGGACGCAGCGGATGGAGGAAGGTCTTGAGGTCGCTGCTCCAGTCGCGCGACGGACCGGCACCGTACATGTCGAATACCTGGTACATGAGCGCGTGGCGAAGTTCGATGTGATCGAGGTTACCAAGCACGTACACACCGACGCGCTGCTCCGGGAGCAGGCCGATCAGGGCACTCATGCCGTCGATGCTGCCCGTGTGCATCCACACGGTCTTGCCGTGATAGTCCTGCACGAACCATCCGAGGGCATAGCTGAAGAAGTGCGGAGCGGAGAGTTCGAGGGCAGGGTACGTCGGCATCGACGCGCGCATCTGCGGCGCGACGAGTTCCTTGAAGTTGGCAACCGAGATGAGGCGCTTGGTGCCCACGCGCCCGCTGTCGAGTACGAACCGCATCCACTTCGACATGTCCGACACGCTCGACCACACGGAGCCCGCGGGTGCGACGAGGTCGGTCGTCCTGATGGGAACGACGCGCACGGTGTCACGTATCTCCGCATGTGGCACCGCGACGTTCGGTTTGCCGGTAATCTGTGCGACGAGTGCCTCCGACTCGTTCATCCCCAGCGGCACGAAGATGCGCGTGCGGATGAACGTGTCCCACGGCATTCCGGACACGCGCTCGATGATGGTTCCACCGATCGAGTACATGACGTTCTGGTAGGTCCACGTCGCGCGGAACGATGAATTCGGACGGATGTAGCGAAGGCGATGGATGACGTCGGCGAAGGAAAGCTGGTTCTCATCGATGGCCCAGAAGAGGTCCGTACCCGGAAGTCCGCTGCGGTGCGTGAGGATGTCGCGAATGGTGAGCTCACGCGTGGCGTACGGATCGTACAGCCGGAGCTCGGGGATGTAGTCGGTGACCTTGTCATCCCAACGGATCTTCCCCTCGTCGGCGAGCATCGCCAGCGCGGCCGACGTCATCGCCTTCGTGGTCGAACCGATCGCGAACCGCGTGTGCTCGTTCACGCGAGCCGGCTTGCCGAGCTCGATGACTCCGTACCCCTTGGCGAACACGAGCGAGTCGTCCTTCACAACGGCGACGCCGAGTCCCACGGCATTCCAGTCGTGTGCCGCCTTTTCCACGTACTTGTCGAACGCGTTGAAGTCGGGGCTGCGCTGAGCGGTGCTCGACTGGGCGAGACAGAAAGCGAGCGCCGTAGCGGCGTATGCACGTTTCATCGGACTACCTCAGCAGAGAGTTCCATAGACCAGCACCCACTCGATCCCCTTCGGGGACTCCGTCGGGTGGTCGCCGTCATCCTCGCGGCACAGGTGAGAAGCGCGAGCGCCGCGATGAAGCCGCGGCGCCGCGCGGGTGCTGTCTGACTTTGTATCAAGGCCCCTTGGCGATGGTCGGGTTGTTGATGCGTTCCACATCCGGGAGCGGGAAGCACGTCTGCGGCCCGTACACACCGCCGTACTGGTACGGGGCACCAGCTGCCGGAGTGAAGGCAAGCCCGTACCGACGGATGTCTCCAAGCCGATGCCCTTCAACGAAGAGCTCGCGACGCCGCTCTTCGATGATCTGGACTTTCACGTCCGCCGCGGTTGCACCAGTCGGCAGCACATATGCCGGAACACCAGCGGTGCGCGCTCGCGCGTTGCTGATTGCGGCCGCTGCGCCAGCCAGATCGCCGGTCGCCGCCGCATTTTCGGCGATGATGAGCTGCGCCTCGGCGTAGCTGGCAATGCGCATCGGCGACGCGTTCGTCGGTGCCTTGCCTGGCAGGAAGATGCGCGAGCCGGTCGCTGTGCCGCCACGCGCAAGATCGATCACGGCCACGCGAGGATCCTGCGTGGTGCCACCCGGTACGAGTACCGTGCGGAACGAGGTGTCGACCGTGGAGAAGGAGCTTTGCGAGATGTTGATGAACAGTGCGTTCTGCCGGCGTGCGTTGACGGCATCCGGCGACGTATTCACCGCGAACGTCGGGGGCACGAGCGCCGCGTCCGCCGCCGCCGCCGCGAGATTCGTTGCCCCGCCCATGTCGAGCAGGGTTCGTGCACGGCCCACACGCGCGAAACTCAGTGTCGTGGCGTCGTTGGCCGTCGTCGCCGCGGGGATGGCCTTGTCGAATCTGCTCTTCGCCTCCGCAAGCATCTGCGCTGGCGTGAGTTCTGGGCCGAGGTTGATCGCGGCACTGCACATGCTTTCGGCGAGCAGAATGAGACTGTAGCCGGCGTATGCGTAGCTCTGTCCGAGCATCTTGGTGCGATTGGGAACCTGCGCGTCCGCCCACCCTTCGAGGTTCGCGGCAGCGGTGTCGGTCGTCGCCCGGGCGGTAGAGAGCGGGGTGTAAATACCCGGTTGCTGCGTCGAACTCGGCGTCGCCCCGCAGTTGTTGGTGCCGTACGACGCGTTGGTGAGCAGTCGGCGCGCGTCGTAGTCGAAGTTGGCGGTCTGCGATATGCCAACCGACAACTCGTCCGCAAACAGCCCGCTGCCAACCACGTAGCGCGCGTAGGCGCACTCGAAATCGGAAATGGCGCCGTTCACGATCAACGCGGCATTTCCGGGAACGTACAATGTGGATCCGGACAGCGCGCCCGGATTTTCCTGCGCCAGACTCGTGATGTCGCGACACGCGATCACCGACGCGGCGGCCATCACGCTGAGCCCGAGCACAAGACTCGCGTAACGGCGATGTGTGAAGAGTCGCATGGTCAGAACTTGAGGTTGATAGTCACGATGAACCGGCTCAGCGGCGGGGTCACGGCCTGATCGGCCGTGGCGGAGGATGTGGCGATGTTGTTCACGTTCACTTCGGGATCGATGCCGGCGTACTTGGTCCAGGTGTGCAGATCCCGACCGGCCAGCGTGATGGATGCCGACTGGTATCCACGAAGGAGGCTCTGGGGAAGTGAGTACGTGACGGATACCTCGCGCAGCTTGGCGAAGGACGCATCCTGATAGTACTGGTCGAGGATACCCTGCGACGCCGCGGTTCCCACGCACTCGGCGAGATACACAGGGTCGAACTCGAGCGGGTAGTAGTTGGCGCGGCAGAGCGGTGCGCCGATGGCGCCGGTGCATCGCCCCTGCTCGACGGTGTTCAGCACGCGATTGCCCCTCTTGAAGTCCACCAGACCGTAGAGACGGAACCGGCCGAAGAGGTTGAAGGTGTTTGCCACTGACCCTGTGACTTTCGGCGTGGGCGTCCCGATGAACACGAATGGAGCCGACGCGCAGGCAATGGCCGGCTTGCCATCACCGCCGTCACACAGGACGTTGATCGCGCGGCCCGTCGTCTGATCTCGATCCGCCGACACTACGCGCTTGGTGTAGATGCCGCCAATCGGACCGCCAATCACGTTCGTCTGGCCGGCGCTCAATACCACGCCACCAACGCCGCCCAGATCCTTGATCACGTCATTGCTGGTGGCGAAGTTGCCGATGATGTCCCACGCGAAGTTCTTGCGCGACATCGCCTGAAGAGTGGCGAGCAGCTCGATGCCGTGGTTGTCCACGCGACCCAGGTTCGTGGGCGTGGCCACGTAGAATCCGCTCGACGGCGCAACGGGCTGATTGATGATTTCATCAGTCGTGCGCTTGTTGAAGTACGTGAGATCGAGGTCGAGCCGGTTGAAGAACTGACTCTCGAAGCCGAGCTCCAGTTCCGTGCCTCGCTCGGGCTTGAGATTCGCGTTGCCGATGGAGGCCGGCGTCACGCCGTTCGTACTTCCGGGACCCTGCACCGGGCTGAAAGTGCGCAGCGCCGAGAAGGCGGTGGGTTGCCGTCCGGATTGTCCATACGCGGCACGCAGGCGCAGGGTGTTCAGCACGTCGTTCTTGTGCCAGAACTCCTCTTCGCTCATCACCCACGAAAGGCTCGCCTTCGGATACGTCACCCACTTCAACTGATCGCCGAATGCGGAGTTGTTGTCCACGCGGAGCGCGCCGGTGAGGTAGAAACGATCACGCCAGCCGAACTGCTGCTGGCCATACGCGCCGATCGTCGTGTTCAGTGTCTGCGTCTGAGTGGCACTCGCCGGAGTCGCCGCGGAGTTCACCGTTTCCACACCGAGTCCGGGGAATCCGGTGCCGCCCAGGAAACTCGAGTTCAATTCCGTGCGGTAGAACTGTCCGCCAACCGACGAGACCGAGGACAGTGCCGACGTGATGTTCGTCTTTGCATTCGCGGCGTATTCCGCCGAGAAGATCGTGTTGTGCCGCAGCGTCTGGCCGATCGAGCCACCGGCCGCAACGGCGCCGATCAGTGCCACCTGCGCGGGATCCGACGTGAAGTGCTCGATGGCGCGGCTGTCGTCGCCGGTCTGGTCCACGCCCACGATCACGCGCTGCGTAAACCAGTTCGTCAACCGATGCGTGAGCGTTGCGCTCCCCGTGAAGCGATCGACCCCCTGCGCGTTGTCATAGAGCGTCTGCGGAATGTCTGGTGTAAAGTTGGGATAGAACCCGCGCCCGCCGGGGAAGACCAGGATGTGGCCAAGTTCGGCGCCGAGCAGTACCGATGCACCGACATCCGCGCCGAGATGGGCCGACAGCGAGGAGAAGCCGAGGCTCGACGAAAAGTCGAGGTTGGCGGCCGGCTGGATGTTCAGGTTGGCACGGAACGTTCCCTGTCGCAGCGTGTTGTTGGGCTCGACGCCGAGATCATTCTCGTAACTGCCGGACACGAAGTAGGTGACCGTCTCCCGGCCACCCGAGAGCGACGCGTTGTACTTGCGTGTCTGCCCGTCCTTGTAGATCGGCGTCCCGCGATCGGCTTCGCTCTGTACGCCATTCCACGTCACGATCGCGCCGGTGGGATCCTTGAAGTAGTTCGTCGGCACGCGTCCCGCCGCGTTCTGGAAGTAGATCGTTCCATTTTCCACTTGCAGCGACGTCTGCGGGCGGTTGCCTACCGCACCCTTCTTGGTGATGATCTGGATCACGCCGTTCGCCGCTTCGGTTCCGTAGATCGTCGCCGCCGCGGGTCCCTTGATGATCTCGATGCTCTCGATGTCTTCCGGGCTGATGTCGTTGAGCCGGCCGGACACGTTGGACGCCTGACCGCCCAGTCTGCCCGGAGGCGCCACGGGACCGGCATTCGTCGCGTTGTTCACGCGCACGCCATCGATGTAGAGTAGCGGCGAGTTGTCGAGGCCGATGCTGCTGCGCCCGCGAATCTGAATCGACGGGCCGGCGCCGAGACGACCAGTGCTCGGCGCGATGATCACGCCAGGCGCGCGCGCACCGATCAACGAGCTCACGCTCTGCGCGGAAGACTTGGAGATGGCGTCGCCGGCATCGATGGTGGCCACCGCGTTGCCGATGGATCGCCGCAGCTCTCCGCCCGCGGTGCCGGTCACCACGATCTCATCCAGCGCGGTGGCTGCCGGCTCGAGCTCGAAGTTCACCACCTGGTCGCCACTCACCGATGTCGTGTGACGGACCGACGCGTAACCGAACCGTCTCGCCGAGACGATCTGATTGCCGCTCGTCACGCCGCTGATCCTGTAGCGGCCGTCGGCACCGGTCTGCGCACCGAATCGCGTTCCGACGATGACGACCGACGCGCCAGGCAAGGGCTGCTTGCTGTGCGCGTCCGTCACGATGCCCGTGATCATCGATGTGGATTGCTGCATCACGCGCGCGGCGTATGCCGGAGGTGCGGCAAACGCGGTGATTGCCACCGCCAGTACGCATGCAGCGATGATCGATCCGCTCACGAGGTTCTGCGCTAGCCGAGTTCGCATTCCGGTCTCCTGTAGATGATCAAGAACCTGCCGGGCGCCACGCAGACCCGCGCACGATGCGCCCGGGCTTCGCCCCTGTATGCCGGCCGTCGCGCACGACCTCGACGCCGTTGATGAGCACCACCCGCATTCCGGTGGAGAGCTGCAGTGGCTTCTCATAGGTGGAGTTCTCCTGGATTCGCTGCGGATCGAAAACGACCACGTCGGCGTACATGCCGGGCTTCAGCAGCCCGCGGTCCGCGATGAGCAGCCGCTCCGCGACGGCGCTCGTCATCTTGCGGACCGCGTCCTCGAGCGCGATCACGTGCTCATCGCGCACGTACTTGCCGAGGATCCGCGGATAGGTTCCGTACGAGCGCGGATGCACCAGCGCCCTCGTGCTGTCCGGATCGGTGCCACCGGCATCCGTTCCGATGATCATCCATGGCTGCTTGAGCTGCAGCGTGACGTTGTCCTCACTCATGAGGAAGTAGATCGTCCCGATGTCCCGCTGTTCGGAGCGCAGAAGATCCATCACGGTATCGAGCCAATCCTTTCCCATCCCGGCGGCAATCTCCGACAGACGGCGCCCCGCCCACTTCTGATTGGCGGGATTCCGCAATGCGGAGATCAACACGCCCTGCGGCGTGGACTGCTCGCAGAGACTCTCCCAGAAGCTCGTGGGGTGGGCAACCTCGGCGCGGATCTTCGCGCGTGCAGCGTCGTCGGCCAGGTTCGCCTGAAGCTTTCCATCGGCTGATGCGAATGGCGGCAGGCACGCAGCGAGACCCGTGCCTCCGGCCGTGTACGGATACATGGTCGCCTGAACATCGAATCCGGCCGCGCGGGCGGAATCAATCTTCGCGATCATCGCCGTTTCCTTCTTCCAGTTGGCGGTGCCCGCCGCCTTGAGATGGTAGATCTCCACCGGCACACCGCCCTCACGACCGATGCGCAACGCCTCGTCCATCCCTTCGAGCACCTGATCCGCCTCGGATCGCATGTGCGTGATGTAGATGCCACCGTAGGGCGCCATCACTCTGGCGATCTCGATCAGCTCCTCGGTGCTCGCGTAGTTACCCGGTGGATAGATGAGCGCCGTGCCGAGTCCGAACGCACCGTCTTCCATGGCGTTGCGCATCGCCCTGCGCATCGAGTCCATCGCCGCACCGCTCACTGCACCCATGCGCATGCCCACTGCATACTGCCGAAGCGTGCTCGCACCGACGAATGAACCGACATTCGGTGAGATCCCGTGCGCTTCCATCGCGCGCAACCACGCGTCGAAACCGTGTGGGCCCATGAACGGGCGCGACGCTGCCGCCGCGGCCGGCGATGCATTCGCGAGCGACATCTCACTGATCGGCGCGCCGGTGTATGCCTCGCCGAAGATCTCTGTCGTGATTCCCTGCGTGACCTTACTGACGTCGCGGCCATCTCCGGAGACATAGTTGCCACCCGCCTGGACGTCGATGAAACCGGGCGCGACCACCATCCCCGTCGCATCGATACGCCGGCGTGCGGCGAGCGGCTGCTGAGATCCGCGTCGCACGACCCTGACAATGCGATCGCCGCGAATGGCGACGTCCCCATAGAACCACGCGTTGCCGGCGCCATCGACGATACGGCCGTTCGCGATGACGAGATCGTAGACCGAATCCGCTGCCACACCTGCACCATTGATGTTCGCGGCGCGCGCGCCGCCACAGGCAGCGGTCACTGCAAGCGTCAGCGCCGCAAGGCCATGACGCACGACACAACGACGTTTCGCGCGGATATCGTCGTGGCACACCCGGGGAATATCGAGTTCACAGGGTATTGTCATCAGCGCTCCATTGGTACAGGAGGAGAAGTCATCAGCGCGCGTCGTGACTTCGCGCGCCAGAGATAGAAAGCCGGCGTGCCCACCAGCATCACGGCGATGCCAGCTGCAGCACGGTCAGGCTGTGCGATCACCGTGTTGCCCACGAACAACGCCGCCGAGGTAACGAACAGCAGTGGTGTGATCGGATACCCCGGCACGCGAAACGGCCGGATCGCATTGGGCTCCTGACGCCGCAACTGCAACACGGCCAGACCGCCGAGCGCGTAGAAGATCCAGCCGGTGAAGACGACATACGTGAGCAACTGCTCGAGGTCACGTCGCAACGCGACGAGTCGTTCCCGCAAGTCGGGTTGCACGAGCGCGCCGCCAGGTATGGAGAACAGGCGCGCAGTGCTCATGCTACCCCCACTACGACTCGCGCTGGCCGCAACTCTTCTCGGCGCACCGAGATTGCTTCGATGTGGTCTTCGTCGACCGTCACGCCGAGTCCCGGACGGTTCACCGGAACGTGCACCATCCCTTCCCCGTCCATCGTCCACTCCGGCGTGACGATGTCACGGGCCCAGTACCGGGCACTTGGACTGAGATCGCCGGGCAGCGAGAAGTTCGGCAACGACGCGAGTGCCACATTGTATGCGCGCCCGATCCCGCTTTCGAGCATGCCGCCGCACCATACGGGCATTCCCGCGCGCTGCGCGACGTCGTGGATGGCTTTCGACGCACTCAGGCCGCCGACGCGACCAGGCTTGATGTTGATGATGCGACCGCTCTGCAGCGTGATCATGTCTTCGGCACGATCGACGGACGTGATCGACTCGTCAAGGCAGATGGGCGTGGTCATGCGTCGCTGCAGCGTCGCATGACGAACGAGATCGTCGTCGCCAAGCGGTTGCTCCAGCATGATGAGATCGAACTCATCGAGTTGCGCGAGATGCTCGATGTCGCGCAACGTGTAGGCGGAGTTCGCGTCCGCCATGATGTCCACTGTATCGCCGAGGGCGACGCGCACAGCGCGCACGTACTCGATGTCCTGCCCCGGCTGAATTTTGACCTTGATCTTGCGATAGCCAGCAGCCACCGCCGCTTGCGCGCGTTGCACCAAGAGCGCAGGCTCCGGCTGAATACCGAGCGAGATGCCCGTCGGGACGCGATCGCGGGTTCCGCCGAGCAAGGCCGAGAGTGGCGTTGCGCGCAGCACCGAGGCGAGTCCCCAACAGCCCATCTCCACCGCCGCCTTCGCCATGTTGTGCCCGCGAATGTTCTTCTCGAGCACCGCGTGCACTTCCGCCGGACTGGCGAACTGACGCCCCAGGATGCGGGGAGCGAGCCATTCGCGAATGGCGAGCCAGGCGGTGTCGATTGTTTCAGAGGTATAGTTGGGCAACTGGAACGCCACGCATTCGGACCACGTTCTTGCTCCAGTGGCGTCGAACAACTCGAGCAGTGCGATGCGGCGAGCCGACATGAGGCCTGACGAGATGCGGAACGGCTCCCGCAGTTCGAGCCGAATTTCCCGGAGGATCAAGCGGTCGACCTGCAATGCGGCACCAGTGCTATCAGAGGGGATATTCATGCCACCCCCTGTCGACGTAGCAGGTAGAACGACCGCGATGTCACGGGATCGCGCTGCAGTCCCATCACCTCATAGCCCAGCCCCAGCGCCCACTGGAAGTGCGCGCGAACCGATTCACGCCACGCGATAGCGGCCAGCTGCGCGTGCTCGATTACGTGTCGAATGTCGGTTGGAATCTCTATCCACAGCGCTGGCGGCGGCGCATGGACACTTACCGCGACGTCACCTTCCTGGATCTCCGGTGTCAGCACAGGTAACCGCATCGGTGCTGGCTCAAACGCGTTCTCTGACGGCGCCGCGACGCGTGTGTCGACGGTCACGACGAGGCGATCCGTCGCGATGCCGTAGTGGAGAGGGCTGGACGATGTGCCATACAGGTTTGGCACGTAGTCGACCACGCGAGCACCCAGACGATTGAGATTCAGGTGGGCATTCTTTGCGACGAGAGGATCGAAGGTCCACGAGATCCGGTGAACGCCGCGCTTCGCGAGCGTGGCGCGCTGCGCCTCCTTGAGCATCCGGCCAATGCCGAGATTTCGTGCGGCATGACGGACCCCGAGCATGTGAGACCAATGCACGATCTCGTTGCCGTCCACGCCGGTCAGGCCAAACAGAAAACCGACCAGCTCGTCCGTGCCGGTGAACGCGCCGAGCGCGACGGCTCCGGCATACGTCGTCGCCACCTGCATGAGGGACGCCGGCACGGCGTCCGTGTACTCGGCGCCCCACACCTCCGTCTGCATTTCCACGCATGCACGGAACTCCGGCAGGGACGTGACCAGACGAATATGGATTTCTGGTGGCTCGGCTTCGAGCAATGGCGCTGACGTGGTGTCAGCGCTTGCTTGACGCGAAACATGCTGGTTCATGCTGTCGGCGTAGAGAGGTTCGCAGTGAGGCGGCACATCGTGCGGGACGAACCTACGCACAAACCCGGTATACCACAATAGTCACCATACAGGCGTATCAGTTTGGTGCCTTTTTCGGTACCCCTCTCGCGCATTGCCGGTGGCCCCGTATGTTCCGCCGGCTCACCATCGGCTCCACTTCCGCCTGTCCGAGGTCTTCATGCTCCGCGCCTCCCGCGCCCTCGGCGCTGCGCTCGCGATGCTCGCGACCGCCCTCGCGCCGCAACTGTTCGCGCAAGCGAAACCCACCATCGCACAGTTCCTGAGCCCCGCATCTCCGACCGACCTCGTGGCCGCGAAGACAGCGGACCGGATCGCCTGGATCTCGTACGACCGCGGGATGCGCAACGTGTACACAGCGGTGGCACCCGACTTCACGCCCGTGCGTCTGACACACTTTCTGAAGGACGACGGGATCGAAATGCCGGAGGTGGCGCTGTCGGATGACGGATCCACCGTCATCTTCGTCCGCGGCACCCGTCCGAACCGCCAGGGATGGGCCGCAAATCCCTCGCACAATCCTGCGGGCGGCGATTATGCGACCTGGGCGGTGCGGACGAGCGGAGGGCCGGCGTGGCGTGTCGCGGCAGGGTCGGGATTCGAGCTCTCGCCCGACGGCCGTTATGCGCTTTACGCGAAGGACGCGCAGATCTACCGCGTTCGCATTGCCCAGGGTGGACCCAAGACGTCGATGGACACCGGTGGCGTGCCCTTCATCAAGGAATGGGGAAGCAATGGAGCCCCCCGATGGTCACCCGACGGCTCGAAGATCGCGTTTGTGAGCTTGCGCATGAATCACTCGCTCATCGGGATCTATGACGGGAAGACCCGCACGGTCGACTATGTCGCGCCGAGCTTTGACTGCGACGGAAGTCCGAATTGGTTTCCGGACGGAAGACGACTCTTTTTCACGCGCCGGCCGGGAGTACCGTTCGGGCGGCAGGCGCAGCAGGGAGCTGGAGGCGTAGGATTCCCAGCGGGAGTGGCCGCGGGTCGCGCAGGAGGCGGCAGTGGCATCGTCGACCTGGAAAGCGGCTGCGGCGGTGGAGGACGCGGGGGCGTCGGAGCCGGCCGCGGAGGCAATGCGGAGGGACGCGGTGGACGCGCGGGCGGGACATCGAACAATCCCTTGATCAGTTCGCCCGGACTGTACAGCGCTGCATTTTCCGGCGGTTACACCCTGTCGTTCATGGTGGCCGATGTGACCACACTGACCGCCCGGGAGGTGTGGCACAACCAACCCGGGGACGCCCTCTTCAACAACATCACCAACATCCGCCTGGCGGGCGAGAACGTCGTCTTCCCGGTTCAGGTACCAGGCGACGAGTGGGACCGGTACTACAGCGTCAGCCTCTCGGGAGGCAACCTGCCGCCCGTACGACTGACCACAACCGACGGTCTGATCGAAGGCGTGGCGGTTTCCGCCGACGGCAAGACGTTCTACTACTATACCAACGCGGGCGACATCGAGCGCCGTCACATCTGGGCGGTGCCAACGGCAGGGGGTGCTCCGCGGCAGGTCACGCCCGGAAACAACATCGAGTCGCATCCGACGCCGCTCGCGTCGGGCAAGCGACTCGCCATCTTCTCCTACGGCGTCGCGCAACCCGCGTCGGTGGCCATCGTGTCGCCAGAAGATGGTGCTGGCAAAGTCATCTTCCCAACACTGCCGAAGGACTTTCCGGCCACCGCCCACGTCGTACCGCAAATTGTGCTCACCAAGGCCGCGGACGGACTGGAGATTCACAACCAGCTCTTCCTGCCCAAGAACCTCAAGCCGGGGGAACGCCGCCCGGCGATCGTGTACGTCCACGGTGGACCGCCGCGCCAGATGTTGCCAGGCTACCACTACATGCAAGCCTATTCATGGATCTACGCCTTCAATCAGTGGCTGGCGGATCAGGGCTACGTGGTGATGTCCATCAACTATCGAAGCGGCATCGGGTATGGGCGGTCATTCACCAACGCGCCCGGTACGCTATCCAACGGCAACTCCGAGTATCAGGACGTCGTGGCAGGTGCGAAATACCTGCAGTCGCGCCCGGACGTGGATCCCACCCGCATTGGCATCTATGGGCTCTCGTACGGTGGCCTACTCACGTCGCAAGCACTGGCCCGGAACTCCGACATGTTTGTCGCGGGCGCTGACCTCGCTGGTGTGCACCTGTACGGAAACACGATATCCGACAGCTCGCTCTCCTATAGGTCGTCTTCCATCTCCGCCATCGACACTTGGAAGTCGCCGGTCTTGTTGTGGCAGGCCGATGACGACCGGAATCTCGACGCATCACAGACGATCGGACTGATCCCGCTCCTGAGGGCGCGCAACATCTATTTCGAGTTGGTCATGGTGCCGGACGATTTACACGAGGTGGCAATCCATACGCGGATGATCGACATGTACGCCCACGTGGGCGACTTCCTCAGGCGCTTCGTCTGGGAAAAACAGGTGCCGCCTTCTCGTTAGCTCGAAGGTAGGAGACTTGTTTCCGTTCCACTGCCGCGATCAGCCGCCGCCACCGACGCGCCCACCCCGGCCGCCTGCGGTCGCACCTTTGCGGCCAAGCAGAGAAATGTCTGGCGCCAACCCGAAGTACACCCCGGTGACTTTGTTGTCGGGCGTGACCTCGAACTTGATGTACATACTCACCGCGGGAACCGAGCCATTGCTCCACCAGCGGAAATTGTTGGCGTTCCAGTACTCGAGCGGCCCGTGCTGCAAGCCGCGCGTGAACTCGAGACGGCCGTTCTGAATGGATACCGTGGCTTCGCCGTACAGGCTGTCCGCGAACGTGCCAACATACGCCGCCAGCGGCAGCGGCGCTGAGACGGCCACGTGCGCTGCCGTTGTATCTGCCGGAGGGCGCCGAGCGTTGGCCCGCGCGATGGCCTCGGCGATGTAGTCGCGCACCGGCGCACCGAGATGCCGGTCAAAGATGTAGTGCATCAGCAGGTCGGAAAGCTGCGTATGGTCCATGTTGCTGAGGACGACCACACCCAACTTCCTTTCCGGAAGCATGCCGACGGCGGTCGTCATGCCGGGCGTGTTTCCCCCGTGCTGCCATACCGTCTCGTGCCGATAGTCCTGCACGATCCAACCCATGCCGTATGTGTTGAACGAAGTTTGCTCCCCGGCGCCGGGGCCGCCCGTTCCGATGAGCATTTGTGGCGTGTGGGTCTCGCGCAGCGCCGCGCTGCTCACCAATCGCTTTCCGTTGACCATGCCGTCATTCAACTGAAAACGCAGCCACTGCGCCATGTCTACCGCGTTCGAGAGGATGGCGCCCGCCGGCGCGATGTTCTCCGCATTGAACTGGCTCTTTCTCTCCACCGTATCGTGGTCCATCCCATGGGCCGTAGCGAGGTTGGGGTTCTTGACGCCGCGATACGTCGGGGAACTCGACGTCATGCCAAGCGGCGTGAAGATGCGCTGTTGGATGAGATCGTCCCATGTGCTGCCGGTCGCCTTGCCGGCCGCCTCGCCGGCAGCAAGATACATGATGTTCTGATATGACCACCTGGACCGGAACGGCGACTCCGGTTTGAGAAAGCGCACGCGGTGCAGCACATCGTCGCGGGATGTACCGGCGTCGATCCAGATGAGTTCTCCCCGTCCGATGCCGCTCCGGTGCGCCAAGCCGTCGCGGATCGTCATCTGCGCGCTCGCCGCCGGATCGTAGAGCTTGAAATCCGGCAGATACTTCGAGACGAGATCATCGTAGCGCATCTTGCCGTCCGAGACCATCATGGCCACGAGCGTCGCGGTGAACGCCTTGCTGCTGGACCCGATCTCGAACAGCGTTTGCTCATTGACCGGCGTGTGGCTCCCGGCAGCCAGCACGCCGAACCCCCTGGCATAGATCACGGAGTCATTGCGCACGATCGCCACGGCCGCACCCGGCACTTTCAACGTCTGAAGCGACTTGGTGACGTAGGCGTCGAATCCAGGGTACGGCTCCTGTGCAGCCACAGCCCGAGGGAGGTTCAACGTGGCCATCGCTGCCCACCACGCATATCGCATATGGCTTCGTGGCTCCATCATTTGCACCCTCAGTTGAGATTGGGCTGGTGAACTTGCCGCTGTGTGGCAGGAGACGTCATTGCGGAGGGCGAATCTACGTCTAGATTCGGCATACCACAATGGTCCCCAGAATGGCGTATCCGTCTGGTGCAGAGTTCCGCTCCCTCTCGCAGTCTTCCTTCCAGCTCACTCCACTATGCGACGCCTGCTCGTCACTCTCCTCATTGTGCCCGCGGTGTCATCAGCGCAGGCACGTCCGACCACCGCCACGATTGTGCACCAGGTGGATTCCCTGGCCAACGCGTTCGTTGCGGCCGGTGGCACACCGAGCGTTGCCATTGCCATCACGCGCGGCGGCAACACGATCATCATGGGTGCGTGGGGCAAATCCGACCTCGAGCAGAACGTCGATGCGACACCGGAGTCCGTCTACGAGCTCGGCTCCGCGACCAAACAGTTCACCGCTGCTGCGGTGATGCAGCTGGTCGATCAGGGCAAGGTGAAACTCGATGAGCCGATCGCTACCTATCTCCCCGCGCTTCCCGAGGCATGGCGCGTCGTCACCGTGCATCAACTGCTCAATCACACATCCGGCATTCCCAACTACACCGCAGTTCCCGCCTGGCAAATTCACTGGGCTGAAGAGAAGACGCCCGACTCACTGATTGTCTTCACCACGAACCTGCCGATGGATTTTGCACCTGGCACGAAATACAAGTACGACAATCAAGGATACATTTTGCTTGGCATGATCATCGAGCGCGTCACGGGGAAACACTGGGAGGCCGATCTCGTCGAACGGTTCGCGAAACCGCTTGGACTGACCAGCACGCGCATATGCGACGCAGGCTCGATCATCCCTCATCGTGTGCGCGGCTATCAGCGGCTGAACGATACCGTGGTCAATGCGCCCTATTTTTCCGTCTCGCAGGCGTTTTCCGCGGGTGCGATCTGTTCGACGGTCGGCGATATGGCGCGCTGGAATCTCGCGCTGCATACCGGCAAGGTGGTTTCTGCGGCGTCATATCGGTTGATGACAACGCCAGAAGGCCCGGCTGCCGCGAGCAAGTACGGATTTGGCCTTCAGATCGACACGATTGCCGGCCACAAGCTGATCAGTCACGGGGGAAACATCCCTGGCTTCGCGTCGGCCAATGCATGGGTCGCCGAAGAGGAATTGTCCGTGACGGTGCTTTCCAACGCCCTCACGGGAAACCCAGGGCTGCTTTCCCGGCAGGTCATGCGCGCGGCGCTCGGCCTGCCGCCTGCTGTCCCGCCCGCCGCTGGTCGCCGTCCGCCCGAGGGAAGCCGGCAGTGACCACCCCGCCCTCAGAACGTATTACGACACATCAACCCGCAAGTTCTTTCAGGATGTGGCGCGAGATCACAATGCGCTGGATCTCCGATGTTCCTTCCCCGATCTCGCAGATCTTGGCGTCGCGCATCATTCGCTCGACGGGATAGTCCTTCGTATAGCCGTACCCACCGAACACCTGCACGGCCTTGGTCGTTGCTCGCATCGCCAGTTCGGAGCAGTACAGCTTGGCCATCGCAGCTTCCTTCGTGAATGGCTTGCCATGCTGGGCGAGCCACGCGGCGTGGAACATGAGATGCTTCCCCGCCTCGATCTCGGTTGCCATGTCGGCAAGCTGAAACGATATGCCCTGAAACTCGGCGATGGGCTTCCCGAACTGCTTTCGCACGCTCGCGTAGCGCACCGCCTGTTCGTACGCGCCTTCGGCGATGCCGAGCGAGAGCGCTGCGATACCTATGCGTCCGGAGTTGAGCGTCTTCATGAAATTCACGAAGCCCTGCCCCTCCTCGCCGACGAGGTTTTCGACTGGAACCTCCACGTCCTCGAAGATCAGCTCGGCAGTATCGGATGCGCGCCAGCCGAGCTTGTCCTCCTTCTTGCCGGCGCGAAAACCCTTCATGGCGCCGAGAGACGGATCGTGTCCGATGCCAAGGTTTCGCACCTTGTCGAGGTCGGACGTCTCCTTCGTCATGATGAAGGCGCTGATCCCCTTGGTGCCCATTGATGGATCGGTCACGGCGGTGACGATGAAGATCTCACCAACACTGCCGTGCGTGATGAATCGCTTGGTGCCGTTGATGAGGTAGTGTCCGTCGCGGCGCACCGCAGTGGTTCGTG
>Ga0209638_1000546_pt1 | contig 24730 bp, 15 predicted proteins | sample BarGraNGADG00211_FD_184490 | JGI IMG/M metagenome (GOLD analysis project Ga0209638, IMG submission 184490) | Arctic peat soil microbial communities from Barrow, Alaska - Barrow Graham LP Ref core NGADG0002-211 (SPAdes) (version 2) | ecosystem: Environmental > Terrestrial > Soil > Wetlands > Peat...
CGCTTCGCCGAGAAGGGCCTGCCGGTCATCGGCGACGACATCAAGAGCCAGGTCGGCGCGACGATCACCCACCGCGTCCTGACCCGCCTCTTCATGGATCGCGGCGTCCGCCTCGATCGCACCTACCAGCTCAACTTCGGCGGCAACACCGACTTCCTCAACATGCTCGAGCGCGAACGCCTGGAGTCCAAGAAGATCTCCAAGACGAACGCGGTCACCTCGATGCTCGACTACGACATCGATCCGGACAACGTCCACGTCGGCCCGAGCGACCATGTGCCGTGGCTGGCCGACCGCAAGTGGTGCTACATCCGGATGGAGGGCACGACCTTCGGCGACGTGCCGCTCAACGTCGAGATGAAGATGGAAGTCTGGGACAGCCCCAACAGCGCCGGCGTCGTGATCGACGCGATCCGCTGCCTGCGACTGGGCCTGGACCGCGGTCTCGTGGGGACGCTCGTGGCTCCGGCCAGCTACTTCATGAAGAGCCCGCCCATGCAGATCCACGACGACGTCGCCCGCGAGCGTGTCGAGGCGTTCATTCGGGGTGAGGACAACCAGACCCTCGTCGGCACGGAGACGCTGCCCAAGAAGGTCAAGAAGACAGCTCCGCTTCGTGGCGGCAAGCCCGCCGAGGTCAAGTGACACAGGAACCGTTCGATATCGCGGCGCCGGAGCGGCGCCGCCCGTCCCGGCCGCCGAGGCCGCCATGGGCCGAAGGGGCCCCTGAGGCGCCCGGGGCGACCAAGCCCGCCAAACCCGCCAAGCCGGCCGTGCTCGAGGCGCCGCATCGCCGAGAAGAGGAGACCTGGCTCACCCGTGTGGCGGGCTTCGTGCTGCTCAGCTTCTGGCGGACCACGTCCTGGATCGTCGGCCATATCCCGGCCGGGCCGATCTATCGCGTCGGTGGCTGGATGTCCATGATCGGCTACGCCCTGGGCCCCAAGCGGCGGCGATGGCTGCGCGCCAACTTCGGCCACGTTCTGGGCGTGCCCCCGAGCGATAAGGCCGCGGGCCAGCTGGCGCGCGCGGCGTACCGGAACTACGGGCGCTACATCCTCGAACTGATGCGTCTGCCGTGGGTGCCACGCGAGCAATCCGAGGACATGCTGGAGATCGAGGGCCTCGACCGCTTCCTCGACATCTACCACCACTCCAACGGCCTGATCCTGGTAGCCGCCCATCTCGGCAACAATGAGGCTGCGGCTGCGGGCTTCGTCTCGCAGGGACTGCCGATCAGCGTCGTCGGCGACGACACCGCCTTCAGCGGCCTGTACGAATTACTCAACCGTCAGCGCGCCCAGTGGGGCGTCAAGATCATCCCCTGGCGCAACCTGCGCGGCGTCTACAAGGTGCTCCACCACCGCGAGCCGCTGGTGCTTCTCGTCGACTGGGGTTACCGCCCCGACGGGATCCCGGTCCGTCTCTTCGACGCGTGGACGACGCTGCCAGCGGGTCCGGCGCAGCTCGCCGGCCGCCACGGCTCGACGATCGTTCCGGTCGTGATCACCCGACTCCCCGACGGGCGCTTCCGGGCCGCAGCCTCCGATCCCATCATGGTCGCCTCGACGGAACCGTCCGAAGTCGCCCGAGCGACCCAGGAGATCGCCCATGCGCTCGAGGGCTTCATCGCCCGCGCCCCGGAGCAGTGGTACATCTTCAAACCGATCTGGCCGACCTCCCGAGACGAGGAACGCGATCTGGCAACCAGCATCGCAGCCTTCGCCACAGCGGACGCGGAGCGCCACGAGACATGATCGGCACCGCGCCTGAGGCCGCCCGAGAGTCCGGTGAAGAGCCCAGGGGGGCGTCTGCCGGGGAACCCGCCGAGGCGTCGCCGCGCATCCGCAGGTCGCAGCGAGGTGACGGGGACGGAGACAGAGCTGGAGCCACGCGACCGGGCCGGCTCGGTCGCCTTCGGGCCTGGCTTACCGCCGCCGCCGTCATCGTGGCCGGCACCGTGATCTGCAGGTTGCCCGATCGGATCGTCTGGCATCTCGCCGACGTGGCCGGCAGCGTCGCCTACACCGCGTCGGGCGAGCGGCGCGACAGGGCCCGGCTCAACCTGCGCCGCGTCGTGGTGTGGATGGCCGCCCACGAAATCGGCGACGAGAGGTACCGCCGCGCCGCCGACGACCCTCGGGTCCTCGAGAAGCTGGTCCGCTCGGCGTTCCGCCACCTAGCCCACTACTACATGGAGGTCCTGCGTACGCGGCGCTTTACGGCAGCGTACGTCAACGAGCGAATCGTCCTCGACACGACGGCCGAGGTGGACGAAGCGCTGGGCACCCGGCGCGCGCTGATCCTCGTGGGCATGCATTTCGGCTCCATCGAGATGCCCGGGTTGTTCGCGATGAGCCGGCTCGGCACCATCACCACCGCCATAGAGACCCTGCCCAATGAGCGGATCCACCGCTACCTGTTCGGCATTCGGGCCTCGCACGGGCTGCGCATCGTCAGCCTGGAAGAGGCCGGTACGGAACTGATCGCGGCGCTGCGCCGGAACGAGCCGATCGGCCTGATCGCCGACCGCGACATCACCGGCGGCGGCATCGAGGTCCAGATGTTCGGGGCCACGACGAAGATTCCGGCGGGACCGGTACTACTTGCGAGCGAAACCGGCGCTCCCCTGTACGTTTCGGGGGTGCGGCGGGTAGGCCCGGGCCGTTATCGTGGCAAGCTCTGGCCGGTGCCGGTTCCGCAGTCTGGCAGCAGGCGGGAACGCAGCCGGGCGATGCTCCAGGAAGAGGCGAGGCTGTTCGAGCGCGTGGTCGTCGACGCGCCCGACCAGTGGCTGGCCTGCTTCCACCACATCTGGCCGGACCTCGAGCGGCCGGCAAGAAACGACACCGGAGGAAATCGGTGAACGACGGCGAACCGACCCGGCAGGGCATCGCGGACATGCATATCCATTCGCTCGCCTCGGATGGAACCGCCTCGGCCGCCGAGATCCTCGAATACGTCGAATCCAGGACCGACCTCGACGTAATCGCAATCAGCGACCATGAGCGCACGGAAGCGGCGATGGAATGCCAGCGCCTGGCTCGTGAACGAGGGAGTCGAGTCGACGTCGTCGTCGGCGAAGAGGTCACGACCCGCAGCGGGCATCTACTCGGGCTGTTCCTTCAGGCTCGTCTGAAGCGAAACTTGCGCGTCGAGACGACCGTCGCCGAGATCCACGAGCAGGGCGGACTCGCGATCGTGCCTCATCCTTTCTCCGCCTTCACGCTCGGGATGCGCAAGCACGCCATTCTCCGCGTCCACAACTCGACCGATCCACTTGTCTACTGGGACGCTCTCGAGGGCTTCAATCCCTCGACCGCCGGCCGCTACGGACGAGCCGCGACCGCCAGGCTGGCGGCCGAATTGGGCTTGCCCCTTGTAGGCAACAGCGACGGCCACACCCTCGACACGATCGGCGACGGACGAACACTCTTCCAGGGCTCGACCGCCGAGGACTACCGGCGGGCCATTCTCGCTGGGACCACTACCGGCACCTGCATCGACTGGGGCTTTGTCCGGGAGGCGTTGATCTACACCCGGCAGGTCCGCAAGTACAGCCGCGACATCTCGCGCTGGGGTCGCCGCAACTTCCTCCGCGACGGTACGGCCCGCGACCTCGGGGTCCCGTGCGAGCAGCTGGAGATCCAGCGCGAGCGCGAGGCCTGCTATCAGGCCGAACGTCAGCGCCTGAGCGGGGAGCCGGCGCCATCCGGTCCCGGCAGCTCGAATGACCGCAAGGGGCGAGAGGTCCACTCGCTGCTCGACGGTTTGCGCGGGCAGCGGGCCCGGCGCATGGCCGTGGCGGCAGAGCGGCAAGAGGCGGAGGAGCCGCCGGCGTGAAGATCGGACTGGTCACGCCCTACGTGTACCCGCTGCCGGGTGGCGTGAACCAGCATGTCCGTTTCCTCTACGAGAATCTGCGGCTCCGGGGCCACGACGTCCGTATCATCACCAGCAGCCACGGCCTGCAGCGCTCCTCCGAAGGCGACGTCATCCGAATCGGCAAAGGGCTGAGCGTGCCGAGCAACGGTTCCGTCGGCACCGTGACCGTCTCGCCACGCTACATCTCACAGGTGCAGCACGTGCTCGAGCGCGAGCAATTCGACCTGCTCCACTTCCACGAGCCTTTCGTGCCGTTCCTGTCGCTGGTCACGCTGCGCGAGTCCACGAGCGTCAACATCGCAACTTTCCACGCCTACGCGGGCTTTTCACCGGCGATGGAGCTTGGCAGCAAGCTGCTCAAGGGCTACGCCGCTCGACTCCACGGCCGGATCGCCGTGAGCGCCGCCGCCCGCCATTTCATCGACCGCTTCTTCCCCGGCGACTACAAGGTCATCCCCAACGGCGTGGATGTCGCCCACTACCGGCGAGCGGTGCCGATCGCGCGCTGGCAGGACGGGACGCCCAACATCCTGTTCGTCGGGCGGTTCGAGGATCGCAAGGGGCTCATACACCTTCTCAAGGCCTTTCGCCTCCTGCGCAAGGAGGGCGCGGAGTGCCGATTGCTGGTCGTCGGCTCGGGCCCCCAGGAGCGCGAGCTGCGCCGGTACGTGCTGACCCGCGGCCTCGAGAACGTCGAGTTCCTGGGCCGGGTGAGCGAGTCGGAGAAGACTCAGCTCTTCAGGACGGCGGACATCTTCGTCTCGCCCGCGACCGGCCGCGAATCCTTCGGGATCATCCTGCTCGAGGCCATGGCCGCGGGTGCGCCGATCGTGTGCAGCGACATCCACGGCTACAAGGGCGTGGTCCAGCGCGACCAGCAGGCCCTCCTCGTGCCGCCGGGGGATCGCAAGGCGCTCGCCGTCGCGATCTCCACGCTGCTCGACGATCCGCAATTGCGGGCCCGGATGGCCGCCAGCGGCCTGGAGCGGGTGCAGCAGTTCAGCTGGGAGCAGGTCACCGCGCGGGTCGAGGCCTACTACGGCTTCGTCATCCGGAGGCTCGCCGCCCAGAATCAGCTACCCTCGGGGTTCCACGCGGCCGTGCCACCGTCGCCCCACGTGGGGATCGGCGAAGCGAAGCCGGAGGCCCGCTAGCCGATCCGCGGGGAGGCGAGCCGCCACGACTTCGGGGCTAGGACGAGGCACCCGGGGCAGCCGGGTCGGCCGGCCCAGACGGACCATCGCCATCTCCGTCGCCGTCACCGTCGTCCGGAGTCCCGCCGTCAGCTACCGGTCTCGGACCGTATCCGACTCGCTGCCTCCAGGCCAGGTAAGCCACCATGCCGGCGATTACCAGTGTCGCTGCAGCCAGGCCAATGGAGTCCGCGCTGATGAGGTGAACCGAGCTCGACTCCTGCTGGTTCACGGAGAACTGGAAGCCGTAGAGCCAGGTCGGGAGCAGCCCCTGGTAGACGTTGACGATCGTGCTCGGCATGGGCAGCGCGGACAGGTTCGGGTACAGGGCGATGAATGCCACCACCGCGACCGAGCAGAACCCGAGCACGAATCGGCGCGGGTTGACCGCCGTCAGGGCGATGTACGCGAGCGCGGCGAAGAACGGCAGCAACGCGAGCACGACCAGGTCCGAAGGAACCGGCACTTCGAACAGGAGGTCGCGCGGGCCGTTCTGACCGACCCAGAACAAGAGCGCCCCGGCGACGATCACCGGCACGATGAGCTGGACAATCCAGCCTCGTTCCTCGTAACCCTGGCTCTGGCGCCGTTCCAGCCGCAACAGCACGGTGCCAAGGGCCACCAGGGCGGCAATGAGGATCACGGCGATCATGAAGATGCGGGTTTCGACGCGCAGATCTCCCGACGTGGTTCCGCAGGCGGTGTTGGTGTAGAAGTCGCCCAGTTGGACTCGTGCCAGCCCGCAGACCGGCTCCTTGAGGAGCCACAGGACCGCCGGGAACATCAGGGCCAGCGCGGCGCCGACGCGCGCCAGAAGCCAGGTCCGACGCGAAGGCCCGTGCCAGATCTCGGCTATGAAGTAGGCGAGGGCTAATAGGAAGAAAGGCAGGGCCGTGTAGAAGTGGTACTGGAACGCGGCCCGGTCGACTCGCGTCCAGGACATCCACTGCCAGAAGAAGGCAACCGTTACGAGGGTCAGGCCCAGGCTCCGCCGCTTGAAGGCCTGCCAACAGATGAAGCCCATCGCCGTGATGGCCAGCCACCACAGGACGGGGTTGCCACCATCGTAGATGTTGGTCGCGGTCGAGTCGGCGTAGTTCGCGTTCTCGAACCAGACAGGCTTGAGGTCCATCGGCCACGCCCACCACGGCGAAGAAGCGGGGTGCCCGGACCGCAGGTCGTTGTGGTAGTTGTACATCTCGATGGTCTGCTGGAAGAGCGTCTTGCCCGTGTGCCCGTTCGGCCAGCCGTCGCCCTTCACGCAGTTGCCGTTCCCGTCGGGGTCGGGGCAGAAGAGCACCGGCAGACCGAAGGCCTGGTACTCCGTCGATGCGACCGCTGTCTGCGGCTGCCACGGCATCGACCACGGGACGTAGGAGGCGACGTACACGGCGATCGGCAGGACCAGCAGGCTGCCGACCATCCAGACGGCCGGGATTCCCCAGCCGGTACCAAGCCTCAGCCATCCCTGGGGGGCGGGCGACGCCGGTTCGGGAGCCGACTCGTCTGCCGGGTCACCCGACGGTGCACCGCCAGTGACGGCCGGGCGAGCCAGCGGTCCGAACCCGTAGCGACCACCGAGCCAGAACGCCACCCCCGCTGCGACGCCGAGGCCGACGCCGGCCGCGCCGACGAGCTCCAGGGTTTGGCTGCCGCGGAGCCCGCCGAGCAAGGCCGCAGCGACGCCTACGACGATCGGCCCGGCGGTCGCGAACCAGAACTCCTCCCTGGTCCACGCGACCGGGTGGTAAGCGTTCGCCGCCGCCGCGATGGCCGTGACCGCGAGCATGATCAGGAAGAACGTGTAGTTGGGCGCGCCGTACTGAACGGGTTGAGGCAGGAACATCAACGACGACCCCAGGATGCCCACGGTAGCCACGCCCGTCGCCACGCCTATCGCAACCCGATCCGGAGTCGTATGCGCTCGGAGGGCCCAGGTAATTCCCCACCACGCCACTCCGACGGCCAGCAGTGCCAGGATGGCCATGGCGGACAGGTTGCCGGTGTTATTTGTCGTGCTCATCTCGGCGATGCCCATCCAGCCCAGGACGCCCGTTCCTGCGGCGAGCCCCAGGATGATGATGAGCCTGCCGAGGGCCGAACGGATCAGGATGAGGATCCCGATGCTGGCCATGGCGTAGAGGGCGACCCACTTGGAGGCCAGCGCCAGGCCCAGCATGACGCCGATGACCGGCATCACGACATAGAACGCCGCCCGGCGCTTCCACACTCCGAGCCACAGCAGCGCGAAGAGAAGATAGGCGACCAGCAGGAAGCCCCCGACGTAGGTGTCGTTCATCGCGATCCGCGACTGGACGAAGAACATGCCGTCGACGGCCGAGAAGAGGGCAACCAGGACCCCGACCGAACGCCTCCGGAACAGTAGTCGCGCCAGGAGGAAGAGGCAGGCCGCCATCAGCACGCCGAACAGAACGCCGACGATCCGCCAGGCGAAGGCGAATTGGCCTATGTCGACGCTCGCAACGCTGCCGTCCGCCGAGATGGCGAGCAGCTGCTCACGGTCGGTGTCCGGCATCTGCGGGGTTACGTCCTGCCCTATCGAGACCGGCTCGAAGGGGAGCCTGGCGTCCGAGAACATGGCGTCGCCGTTGGTTTCGATCGCGTAGACGGCCCAGCCGTTGCCATCGGGCGCTTTGCCGAGCGCCTGGACTATCCGCGTCGCCTCGTCGAACACCACTTTCGTGACGGGGGCGGGGATGTTCTTCAGCGGCTGGCCCGGACCCAGGTCGAGCGTGCCTTTGTCGGAGGAGATCCGGACGAGCACGATGGAGTTGCCGGCCGCGACATAGGAGTCCTCGGTGCCGGCAGGGTTGTCGGTGCGGAAAGCGATGGAAGTCGCCGGCTGGTCGGTGGGGATCGTGGATTCGATGCGAACATGCTGGGCGTCCATGAGCCCGACGCCGTCGCGGTAGGCAACCACGACCTGAGCCACGTCCGCCACCACCGAGATGCCCGGCAACTCGCCCTTGTCGATCAGAGCCTGGACCGCGGTCACGGCGTCCGCATCCAGCGGCAACAGGTTCAGCGGCTTCTCCAGATCGGAGCCGGGCCCGTCCTGGAGCGCGGACAGGACGAGCGAGGGATTAGCCGCCAGCGCCGAGGCCTGCGCAGGGTCGGTCGCCAGGGCTTTGGCCAGCACACTCGCCTCAGCTTCCAGCGACGCTGCGGTCGGTGTCGCCGACGGGCTCGAGGTCGCGCCCGAGGTCGGGCTGGAGGTTGCGCTGGAGGTGGGCTTCGCGCTTGCGCTCGAGCTCGGCGCGGAGGTCGCGCCGGAGGTGGACGTGAAGACGAGTACGGAGGCTCTCGAGTCCAGGGACACGAAGTCGGCGGCGCCCGGGATGTTGCCTCGCCCGACGATGGACCCGCCGGCGGCGCTCGTGTCGATCGAGACGATGCCGCCGCCGGCGCCGACGGCCAGCAACATCGATGGAGAACCGGCGAAAAGCTTCGTAATCGGGAAGGGGGCGACAGGTGTCAGCTCGACGGGAGCGATGGGCGCAGTGGTCAGCCCCAGCCTGACTTTGTCGAGCGAGACGGTGTCGACCCGGAAGATGTGCCCGTCGGCCGTGCCGACGTACAAGATCTGATTGGCGTCCAGAGCGACCGTCGATGCCCCGGCGATCTGGAAGGTCGTGACGAGGGCCCTGGTCTCGAGGTCGTAGACCCTGACCCCATCGGTGGCGGCTACATACAGCCGGTCTCCCAGCCTCGCGTCGGGGTTGGACAGAGCATCGCCCGAAGAGCCCGAATCGCTCGAGTATCCGGCACTGCCCGGAACGACTCGCGGTTGTACGACGGCGTCCTTGACGCCGACGCCAAGGTCGCTCGTCGCGGTGACCTTGTGGTCGTCGAACAGCACGAGCCCGCCGGCGATGGCGTACTTGGCGAGGTCGGGGTGGGTCCATTCGTAGATGGAATGCGGGATGTCATAGCGCCAGTCCTGCAGGAACTCCGTGGCGGTACGGGCGTGGTAGACCTCGTCGAAATGCATCTGGAGCGGCTCGCCGAGTCGGTACACACGGATCGTCAGCGTGGCCACTATCAGAAGGGCGACGAGCCACAGGTCGAGCTTGTCGAGCCGGCCTCTGGGCTCAGTGTTGAGGGCGGCCGATCGATCCGGCAGGTCGGGACGGCGGTAGATGCGGCGCCACAGCCTCATCACCCAAGCGGGCACGTACTGCGGCTGCTCTTCCGACTCGTCGAAGTCGGCGCCGGCGCCGGGGGAATAGGCCGGAAGATCGTCCGCCGGCGAGCCGAAGGCCGCGGCCTCGGGGCGCGCCATCAGGTCAACTTCGCCCACAATGCCCGCCGCTGGCTCGAGTCCCGCCGCGAGAGCTTCCTCGGCGAGTGCATCGACCGCCCTGGTCCGGAGCTGGAGTAATGACCAGACGAGGGCCAGGCCCACGATTACCCCGACGAGAGCGATCGGCCAGATGATCCCGTCGAACCATTTCGCGCTCTGCAGGAAGTTGCCCCAGCCGATCAGCAGCCCGGCCAGCTCGGAGCTTCCGGCCGTGGCACCGGAGTTTGCGCTCGACCAGGTCGCCGAGTAATCGGGGATGCCGCCGTATTGCACGAGGACCGCGAGCAAGTTGGCCACGTTGGCGACCGCGAGGATCACGTATGCGGCGCGCCAGCGCCAGGAGAGAGCCAGCAGGATCGCACCGACCCCGAAGAACGGGAAGAGATAGCGCTCGTGCGAGCGCGTCGGAATGGCGAAGAACGCGATCGAGAGAATCGCCAGGGCGACCACCAGCGAAAGTGAGTCGTCGCGCCAGGCCGCCCAGAGGCTGACCCCGACCAGGACCGCAAGCAGAGCCGCGTCGCCCACGTATGCCGCCGAAAGCGGCCCGAACGACTGGGCGAGCACGAGGATCCCGAGTCCGACCGCGACCAGGCCACAGCCTACGGCCACGGCTCGGAACTCGCTCTGCCAGACGCCGAGGGCCGCCTCGCTGAAGGTTCGAACAGCAGGGTCCGGGCCGGCGTCGGGGCCGGGGCCGGGGTCGGAGCCGGGGCCGGGGTCTGGACCCGTGCCGGAACCAAATGTCGGCTCGGATGACGCGGCCGGCGCGCGGAAGGCCTTGGCCCAGTTCCAGGCCACGACCGCACCGACGGCGAGCAACGCGACCAGCGCTATCGCGAGGGTCCTGCCCGCAGTCGAAAACCCGATTAGATAACCGGGACCGCTGCCGTTCGTGTCGACCCACGGCGCGTCATGGATCCAGGACAGCGTCCTCGACATCGACTCGCCCGTCGCCGTCGCCGCCAGCACCCACGGGTTGTACGCGTTGAGAGTCAGATACTGGTACTCGCCAAACGTGTTGGCGATGTGGCTGGCGATCGCGTCGAAGGCCATCCCGGCGAAGACGATGGCGCTTATCGCGCCCAGGCCGATCGCCAGCGCCATCCTCGCCGGCGCCAAGACCCCGTGCCGGGGTGGGACGTCGGACTCGCCCAGATCCTCGACCCCCGCATCGCCGTCGTCCGGCGCAGCAACCGGCGCTTCGTGCTCGTCGCCCCGCGCCGATCCCCCGGCCAGGTCGGTCAGCATGCGTCCGGCCAGCACGAAGACGCCCGCCCCTGCCACCAGGCCTGCCGCGAGCGTGATCAAGCCGGAAGCGGAGCCCAGCCGCTGCCCGAGTCCCGCGAAGTCGAGGCCGGTGAAGGGCAGGCAGACCAGCGCCCCAGTCGCCAGCCCGGCGGCTCCCGAGGTAAGGATTCGCATCGGATCGGCGGCACCGGATCGCGGCAGTGCGGATCGGCGGAGGATTACGAATACGACCAGGAAGCCGACGATGCCGAGCTGGATCTTGGTCAGCGTGGCCAGCACCGCCAGGGCCGCCGACGACTCGCGGCGATCCTTGAGCAGCTCCCTGAGGCTGAGCAGCATGATCACGGCGCCGACCGCGTCGGCCTGGCCCCAGATCGCGCTGTTGAACCACGTGACGGGGTTGAAGATGATGACAGCGGCGGCGATCGTGGCACGACGCTTTGACGCGCCCAACTCCTGGGCCATCTGCCGAACGATGACCGCCAGGAACGCATCGGCGATGATCGGGATCAGCTTGATGGTCTCGCCGACGCCGTTACCCGACGGAACCAGGCCACCGACCAGCGGTATGCCCTTGAGCAGCCAATCTGCCACCGCAACCACGTGGCCGAGCAGGTCGAGCAACAGCAGGTATACGGGCGGGTAATCGAGGAAGCCCGCGTTGCTGTAGTAGCCCACGGTTCCCTGGGCGGTGAGGGTGTTCGCCCAGTACTGGAAGGACCCGAGGTCGGACTTGAAGCCCGAGCCCGGCAGGAACACGTATGCGATGATGAGACGGAGGGCGAGGCCCAGCGCGAGGAGAACCACGAACGTGGAAACCAACGAGGCGGAACCTGTCGTTTCCGCCGCCGTGCGCCCTCGCGGGCCGGCCTGTCCTGTGCTCGGGCCTGCCAACCGAAACGGCCTCCTGGACGAGGGCTGAGGTGGAGCGGAGTATACCCCAGGGAGACACGCGAGACGGCGTTTCCGGTGGGGACTCGGCCGGGTGCGAGGGCGGAAAGCAGGGCGTCGGGGCGGATCGATCGGCCCCATCGAACGAGCCACAAGTAGCGGCGCCGTCGTTCGGGCCGCTGCAGTGGTGCCTGGCGTTGATGGCGTTCTGCCTGGTCGTGTTCATCCTCAGCAACCCGGACCGGCGCAACTACTACGTCCATTTCGTCACGCAGGCGCAGGCCTGGCTCGACGGCCGCACCTCGATCCCGCTGCCGGACTACCAGGACACGATGCCGATCCTCAACGCCGCGGGCCAGAACACCGGCCAGGGAGTAATCCCCTTCCCGCCCTTTCCCGCACTCGTTCTGCTGCCGTTCGTCTCGATCTGGGGCGCTGCCACGAACCAGCAGCTCCTGGCAACCATCCTCGGTGCGATCGACGTCGGCATCGCCTACTGGATGCTCGGATTTCTGCCGATTCGTCAGGCCGTACGCGGTCTGACTGCCCTCTTCCTGGGACTCGGGACGGTGCTGTGGTACGCCAGCGCACTCGGCACGACATGGTTCTTTGCCCACGTCGTGGCGGTGGGTTGTCTGCTGCTGGCGGTCGGGCTGGCGTTGTCCGCAGATAGGGACGCCGCGGAGCCGCGGCCCGCGTCTCAAGGCCTGGTTGCACTGCGCCACGCCGAATTGCCCAGCGCATCCTCGCTCGTCGTACTGGCACTGCTGGCTGCCCTAGGTGGGCTCTTCTTCGCCCTGGCCGGCACGGGCACCACGGCTGCCGGGCTGGCGGCCCTGGGCGTCCTCCTCATGGTCTTGCTGGCCGGGCTCGCCGTCCTCGTAGCGGGCCGATTCGCCGTCCTTGCCCCGCTGGCCGTGCTGCTCGCCCTCGGAGTCGCCTTCCCGGCGATCCTGCTCGCCGGCGCCCATTCTGCATCGGTTCTGTTGCTGGCCGATGTCATCGCTTTCGCGGCGGTGGCGGGCCTCCTGATCCTGTCCTTCCGTTCGCCCGGCAAGATCGACGGCGCGCTTGGCGCTTTCTCGAGAATGCTCACTCAGCCCGAGTCTCGTCAGGTCGCCGCAGGCGTCCTATTCGGCCTGGCGGTCACCGCCCGCCTCACGATCCTCTTCGGGCTCCCGTTCTTCCTCCTCGTCGGCGGCGGCGGAACGTGGCTTCGGCGCGGCCTGCTCGCGGGCGCCGGGGCGGCCATCCCGCTCGTGGCTCTGCTGGTCTACACGTTCGCGAGCACGGGCCACTTGTTCAACCCGGCGTACGACTACCTCTACCACCAGGAGCTCGGCTACGGCACCAGTTTCGGGCTCGACTACAACCCGAGTTTCTCGATCGAGGACATCCGCTACATCCCGCACAACATCGGCATCTTCCTGCTGGGCATGCCGACGATCTTCCCGACGCAACTTCCCAATGAGGGCGCCCTGGTTTGTACCGCGGGGCAGGCTCGGGGCCTGTTCGACCTGAGCTGCCCGACCGCGTTGCCGAGCGCGCTGGGCATGAGCGTCCTGCTGACCAGTCCCGCCTACCTGCTCGCCGGCTTCGCCTTCGTGCCCGCCCGGCTGCGCCAGCTCGACCGGGCGACCGTCGGTGCCGGGCTGGCGGTGGTGGCGATCGCGTTCGTGAACCTGATGCATTTCAGCCAGGGCTGGGTGCAGTTCGGCTACCGGTTCAGCAACGACTTCGTACCGTTCGCGCTGATCCTGGTCGCGCTCGGCGCCAGCCGGCTCGGTCGCTGGTGGCCGATCCTGGGAGTGCTCGTCGCGGCGTCCATCGCGATCAACCTGTGGGGGGTCGTGTGGGGAGTCATGCTTGGCTGGTGACGTCGCGGCCGCCGGCCAATCGGCTTCGACTCGAACGCCTGCCGGACGATTCGGCATTGCGGCGGAATGGCTCAGGGACCCACGCCTGGTCGCCGCAGTTCTCACGCCGCTGATCGGTGCGGCGGTCAGTTTCTGGCTGTTCCTGCCGACGGTGATGCCGGGCGTCGGGAGCTGGGATACCGCGGAGTTCCAGACTGTCGGACCGCTCCTGGGTACTGCCCATCCCACCGGCTATGCGAGCTACGTGGTCCTGGGCTGGGTCGCGTCCATCGTGCTGCAGCCTTTCGGAGACCCGGCCTACAGAATGAACCTGCTGCAGGCGATCATCGCGGCGGTCGCGGTCGCGGGCACCGTCGGCATCGTCCAGGCCCTGACCGGCCTGCGCTTCGTCGCCGTGGCGACCGGGCTGTTGCTCGCCTGGAGCCAGCTCTTCTGGCAGTTCTCCACCCACGCCGACCCGGACATGCTGCATCTCGCCCTAGTGGCGCTCATCTTTGCGATGCTGCTGGTCTGGGAGAGGCGGCGCCACTTCGGAGACGATGCCGATGCGAGCCGGGGCGATCGCTGGCTGATCGCCGCCGCAGTCGCCTACGGCGTGGCCTGGACCAATCATTCGCTCGTGTTGCTGCTGGCGCCGGCGATAGGGCTCTTCCTCCTGTCGGTCGAGCCGCGCATCCTGGTCCGCGGGCGGATCGTAGGCGTCTGTGCCGGAGCCTTCGCGCTGACCACGATCGGCTTCTACCTCGAGCTGCCAATTCGCGCGGCCATGCACGCCCCGATGGTGTACGGCCGGCCGGACACGCCCTTCGGATTCCTGTCCGTGATCAGCGGCGCGCAGTTTGGGGGAGCCCTGGTCGACCCGTTCGGCGATCTGGGCACGAAGACCGCGGAAGTAATCGGCAAGCTGTCGGGGTGGCTCGGCCCGTTCGCCTACGTGGCGGCCGCGGGGCTGATCGTGGCGATCGTCCGGCGGCCGCGCTACGCGTTGCTGAGCGGGCTGTCGGTGGTGGCCACGTGCTGGTTCGTCGCCTCGTACGACACGGCCGACAAAGAACGCTATTACCTGGTCCCTCTGATGGTGGCGTATACGTGGGTCGCCATCGCTGCGGCGGAGCTCGCCACATTCCGCGGCTGGTCGGTGGTCGAGGCCGGCGCCGCCGGCATGGTCGGGGCCGTTGCGGCCCGCTGGAGGAGCGCCACGACCGCCGGACAGGCAGTCGCGGCGGGAGCCTCGGACGGAGCGGCGCCGGCGGAGGCATCGCCCGAGGAAGTATCGCCCGAGGATCTTTGGGGACGGCACGAGGCCCGGGGCCACGTAAGCTCGGACGAGATCTGGCGCCGGCGCGCAATTCGGGCTCCTCTTCTGGCGCTTCTGTTGCTCGTCCCGATGGTCGGCGTGGTCCCGGAACGGCAGTTCCCGCCGAGTCCACAGCATCCCGACGGCGTCAGCCAGGCGAACCAAACCTCTGACGCCACCTGGCTGCGCGGCATTCTCGCCCCGCCCGAGCGAGGCGGTCTGCCTGCCGACTCCGTCGTCGTGAGCTGGTGGAGCGTATCGACTACCCTCTGGTACGGTCAGAGGGTCGAGGGCCTCCGTCCGGACGTCTTCGTCGTGGACGACAGGACTCGTCTGGATCAGAAGCTCGGCCAGGTCCCTGACGTGATCAGAATGTACCTGGGATCCCGTCCCGTATTCGTGGACAGGCTCGGCTTTGGGCCGGACGGAATGGAAGCCCTGAGCCAGACGTTCGCGATGACTGCTTTCAAGCTGCCCGATGGGTCGACAATCGAACAAGTCATCAAGCCAAAGGAAAGCCAGTGAGCACACAAGACAGTGTTGTAGACACAGGGCCAGGCGGCTCCGGGTCTGCTCCGGTCCCAGTCTCGGAGCTCTCCTTCTTCTTTCCGGCCCACAACGAGGAGGCTAACCTCGAAGCGCTCGTCGATGAGGCGCTCGCCACGCTGCCGGGACTGGCCACGAAGTTCGAGATAATCGCCGTCGACGATGGCTCGAAGGACCGCACGCTGGCAATCGCCAACGAGCTGGCCGCCCGTCATCCGGAGCTGTTCCGAGTGGTTCACCACCCCGTCAATCTTGGCTACGGGTCGGCGCTTCGGTCGGGCTTCCGGGCCGCCCGCTACGACCTGATCGCCTTCATCGACGGCGACCGGCAATTCAAGGTGGTCGACCTGGGCCGGCTCACGACGCGGATCGCAGCCAAGGATTCGCCCGACGTGGTCGTCGGCTACCGCCTCAAGCGAGCGGATCCCCTCATTCGGCGCTGGTACGCCCGGATCTACCGGCTCTCGAACAGGATCTTCTTCGGGGTGCGGGTCCGCGACATCGACTGCGCCTGCAAGCTCTTCAAGCGCGAGGCTCTGGAGCCCATACGCGTCGAGTCGGGCGGCGCCTTCTTCACCGCCGAGCTGCTGATCAAGCTCCGCTTCGAAGGCCGTCGCATCGGCCAGGTGGGCGTGCCGCATTACGCCAGAACGGCTGGGTCGCCGACGGGAGCCAAGCCGAGTGTCGTGTTCCGGGCGGTGCGGGACTTCTGGTCGCTGCGCCTCCGACTCTGGGCGGGACGGAGCAAGGCGATGCGTCGCGGCGAACCTATCCTGGGCTGAACTCCACGAGCTTCCGCACGAGCTCCGGGTCAGCGGCGCAGCATCCGCCCACTTCTACTCCAGCGGACCTGTGCCGTCCCGGTGGCCTTCCTCGGGGTCTACGTCGAGCGAGTTGATGAATTCGCGGAACACCTCGAGCTTCTCGTCCTCACGCACTTCGGGCTCTACGCCCGCCCGATCCATGACCTCCGACGAGGCGAAAATCCGGACGCCCGTTCGGACCGCCAGCGCCAGCGCGTCCGAAGGCCTGGCGTCGATCTCGAAGGTCTGGCCGCCCAGCTCGAGTTCCAGCGTCGCGTGATACGTCTCTTCCGCAAGATCGGAAACGATGACTCTGCGGACGGTCACGCCCAGCTGGCCGAGGGCGCTGGCAAAGAGATCGTGGGTGAGGGGGCGCTCCGGAGTAACGCCCTGAAGTCGCGTGGCGATCGCGTTGGCTTCCCAGGGGCCGATCCAGATCGGGAGGTAGCGCTCGCGCTCGGTCTCCCTCAGGAGGACGACGTGCTGGCTCGAGAGCATATGGACGCGAACGCTCTCGACAACGACCTCGATCAGCGGCTCGGCCATGGGCGGATTATCCCACGCTCCGTTTCGGACCGCCCCTGAGGAGCCGGTTGGGCCGGGTGGTGGGCTACGGCGTGGCCGACGACTTGACCGTGGCTTTCGCGGAGCCCGAAGCCTTTGCGGAGCCCGAGGGTTTGGCCGAGCCGGAAGCCCCGGCTCCCGATGGCGCCGGGCTGCCCGGGCTGACGGCTGTGCTGATCGGCGCGCTCATCAAGTCTCCGCTCTCGACCCAGTAGATCCGCGAAGCTCCGCTCGGCGCGCTGAGGACGAACAAAGACTTGAGGGCCGTCAGCCGCTGCGAGCCCGTCTGGACCATGTACTGACCCTGGAACGAGCCGTCGCTCTTGGAGAGGACGACGATGCGGCGGTTCACCCCGTCGTAGGCGTACAGGTCGCCCACATCCTGGACGGCGCTGTCCGCGGCGATGTGGGTGTAGGCGGGACTGCCCGGCCGAAGGATCGTGTCGCCGGGCGACTTGGCAGTCCAGCCGCGAGTCGGCGTCTGGTTGTCGTAGCGCGAAACGGCGCCCTTCTCCACGAGGAAGATGCTCCCGTCGATGAACATGTCGTCCACGTCCGAGACATTCTGCGGCACGCTCAGCCAGGGGAGCCGCGAGCTGGCGGGATAAACGCTGCCGTCGCTCGACTCCGTGTACTTCAGGATCCCCTGCGCGCTCGGGACTACGACGTAGAGGTTGTACTGTCCCAACTCGGCATGTTGGACGTCCGGCGTGAAGGTTCCGAACGCGCGCACCCCGCTACCCCAGGTCGTGGAGTCCGGGACGCTCAGCTGGACGAGCGTGCTCGACTCGTTCCGCCAGCGCCAGATGGCGTTGTTGTCGTCGAGGATGAGCACGTCCTGGCCGCCCACCGCCAGCAGCTGCGGCGTGCCCACTGTGCCGGAGCGGCTGGAATCCTGCTCGCCTTTGAAGGCGGCGGTCGTCTTTGCGCCACTGGCCAGGTCGACCCGGTAGACGGTATTCGCCGTCTTGTCGAGGACGTAGGCCGCGCCGTCTGGGCCCAGCACGACATCCTCGAGGTCGTCGGATCCGAACGACGCCACGGCCTTCGGGTCGAGGGAGGTCACGTCGTAATAGCGGTTGAGCCCGGTCACGACCTGACTGGTGTAGGCCGCCAGATCGGCTTCCGTGTAGCCATTCACCCGAGCGATCTGGAGCTGCTGGTAAGCGTCCGTCAGATAGCCCGCGGCCCGGTTCGGGTCGGTCTTGAGAAGGTCCCGGCCGTTGCCGAAGACGTTCCCTATGTCCTGGGAGATCTGACTGTAGGCCTGCAGAGCTTTCTGATGCTTGTCGATGCCCTCGCCCGCGTTGTGTCCCGACACCACCCACGCGCTGGCGACGACCAGGACCAGGATCACGAGCCCGCCCATGATCGCCGCGGCCATGCGCCGCTGGCGCTCGCGCTGGAGAGTCGCCGACTTGATCCGCGAACGCGGCGCCGGGCGTCTCGGCATCCTGTCGAGGAGCCCATATACGGCGCCGCGCATCATCCCGTCGGCCGTCTGGCCCGCGTGCCTCGCCCCGCTCTGGACCGCCGCGACGCTGTCGCTGACTTGATCGGCCAGAGGGATCGGAGAGCGATCGGGAGTTCCGGCGAGTGGGTCGCTCGGCCAGACCGGCTTGAGCGGCTGGGTCTTGACCGTGGCGCCAACTTCACCGGCCTCGACGGCGATCATGCCGTCGCCGCCGGTGACGCCGATGCCGCCGCCGGTGAGCTGACGGTGGATCTGCTCGATCGCGGACTGCGGGTGGAGCTGCACGAGCGCGTCCTGGATCGGCGACAAGCCCAGGCGCCGCGTGACGTTTGGGGTCACCAGAAGCAGGCAGTCGCCCACGACGATCTCGCCGTGCCAGACCTCCATGTCGGCCACTTCCTGGGCCGGCAGGCCGCTTTCCGGGTCCTGGTCGGGCAGCGTCAGCAGTCGAGCCTGGCGGACCAAGTAGGCCTCGGCAGGCCCGAGCGTGGCGACGTACAACTCATTGCCCCGCACCACCGCAACGGCGAGCCCGATCGGGCCGGGCTCTCCCTGGCGGGACACGAGCCGGTCGTTGGAATGCAGGAGGCGTTTGTTGGCGGATCTGATCGCCTTCTGCAGGCAGACGGAGATTCCAGCCGACTCGTCGTAGTAGTACTCGTCGCGAATCCGTTCAGCAACCAGGCGTGTCGCGTCTCGCAGGCGCCGTCCCCCGGACGCGGTCACCAGCAGGTACAGGTTGCCCTTGGTGCGCGCCGTAGACCCGACGCTCGGCTCGACGACGAGGACGGTGTCGGGCGAGTCGGGTAGCCGCTGCGTGTCGGCTACCACGCCGAGCTTCATTTGGATGCGGACAGTCATTGCGGGTGCCCAGCGTCTGGGTTGGCTGACGAAGGTCGTCTTGGCGGTCGCGATTATACGTGGCGGAGAGTGACGCGAAGTTGGGGGATCGGGATTCGCAGTTCCGAGCGCAGCGCCGCAAGGAGTTCCGGTGAGCGGAGCCGGATCTCCTGGGCCACGATGGGAGCGTCCGCCTCGACGATCGCCGCTCCCCGGCCGAGCGACAGGAGACGACATGCGCCGTTGGCCGCGGGCACACGCTCCTCGACTACGCGCTGCCAGGCGGTCATCGCCGCGGCCAGCTCCAGCGGCTCGTCGAGGCCCAGGCGGCGGGCTGTTTTGGGGAGCAGCTCGCCCAGCTTCTCCATCGGACGCCGGCGGCGACCGCCGGGGTCGCTGTGACCACGCGATTCCTCGTCGCGCTGCTCGCCTGGACGATCGTCCGCTGTCATGCCTCTCCCTCCTCGACTCGGGCGCCCTCGTCGCCGGGTACGACGTGCCACGCCCGAGCCCGACGCCGCAGCTCGGGGTCGATGTCGTCCGGCGCTGTCGTGGTAATGAACACCTGAGGCAGCTCCGCGATCCGGCGGACCAGATGGCCCCGCCTGACCGGATCGAGCTCGCTGAAGACGTCGTCGAGCAAGAGCAGCGGCGGCCTGCCGTCGAGGGTCGAGAGAAGGTCGAGCTCCGCCAGCTTGAGCGCGAGGATGGCGGTGCGCTGCTGGCCACGCGACGCAAAGGTCGTAAGGTCGCGGCCCTCCAGACTGAAGGAGAGGTCGTCGCGGTGCGGCCCGATCAGCGTCGTGCCGTTCCAAACCTCCTTCTCAGCGGTTTCGGCCAGCCGCCGGGCCAGCGCATCGCGCGGCGATTCCCCGGGGAGCGGCGCGGCGTTTGTCGCGTAGGTCGCCGTCAGACGCCCTTCGGCCGGCGCAATCTCGCCATGCGCGTCGGCCAGCGGGGCGGCTAGCAGCTCCAACATCGAGAGGCGGGCAGCCACCACGGCGGCCCCGGAGACAAGCAGTGGCTCGTCCCAGTAGCGCAGCTGGTTCCGGTCCGCCTCGCCTTCCCGAATGGCACGAAGCAGGCTGTTGCGCTGCTGCAGGGCATGCGCGTAGGTGGCCTGGTTCGATTGGTAGCTCGGGTCGTGGGGAGTCGTGAGAGTGTCCAACGCCGCGCGACGGAGCGCCGGCGGGCCGACTACCAGCAACATCTCCTCGGGCGCGAACAGCACCACTCGAAGGTGCTCGGAGAGCGTCGCCGGCCGGCGGGGAACGCCGTTCACGGCGATTCTCTTGCGACCGCCCCCGGCCTGGAGAGTCACGCCAAGCGTCACCCCGTCGGCCACGATCGGCTCCACCGCTGCAGCTTCGCCAGGCCCGGTCGTTCCGGCTGACACCGTGACTTCAGCTTCCGCCGCCCGAACGGCACCGACGACTCCCACAACCCGCAGGAAGTCCGTTTCCCAGCGGATCAGCTCGAGGTCGGCGGTCGTGCGATGCGAACGGCCGAGGGCGAGCAGCACGATCGCCTCGAGTAGAGTCGTCTTCCCGGCGGCATTGGGGCCCCAGACGAGCTGCGGGCCGGGTCCGAGATCGAGATCCAGCGAGCCGTAGCCCCGGAGGTTCCGGATGGCCAGAGATCGAAGAAGCGTCGGTGGGCGCGACCGTGAGCCGACTGGACGATCTTCCGGAATTGGCTGCTCCTACGAGGTCGTCTTGACCGGCATGACCACGTGGACGTACTGCCTATCCTCGACCGGCCGGAACACGCCGGGAGAGAGTGGGCCGTTCAGCTCGATCGAGAACTGGTCGGTGGCCACATTTGCGAGAACGTCGATCAAGTAGCGGGCGTTGAAGGCGATGGTGGTGCCGTCGCCTTCGACCTGGGCCTCGACGTCGCTCTTGTTGTCGCCGACGTCCGCGGCGGCGCTCACCGTCACGCCGGTTTCGGCGTCTTTGCCCACGTGGAGCTTGACGATGTTGGCCGAAGAGCTGGCGATCAGGCTGGCCAGGCGAACAGCCTTCAGAAGCTGGTCGCGATCGACCGTGGCTCGCGTCGTGTAGCTCTTCGGGATCACCTGCTGGTAGTTGGGGAACTGCCCGTCGATCAGCCGGCTGACGAGGTCGATACCTTCGAGGTGGAAGAGGATCTGGTTTCGGCTGGGTGAGAGCACCAGGTCGATCGGGTCGTCAGTGTCCGCCAGAACTCGCGACAGCTCATGCAGCGAGCGCGCCGGCACGACGACGCTCGTCTCCTCAACCGCGTCGAGGACCGGGATCGTCTTGACCGCGATCCGGTAGTTGTCCGCGGCGGCCAGGGTGAGCTGGTTGCCTTCGAACCGGGCCAGTACGCCGGTCAGGATTGGCCGGGCCTCGTCGGTCGCCGCGGCGAAGGTCACTTCCTCGAGCGCGCGCCGGAGGACGTTCTGAGGAATTCGGGTAGTGGGCCGCTCGCCCGCCGAGGGAATGGCGGGGAACTCCTCGGCGTCGATGCCCTTGACGTGAGTCTCGAACCGCCCGGCGGTGATGTGCAGCATCTCTTGGGCCTGCTGCTCGAGGTCGACCCGCTCGTTGGCTGGCAACCCGTTGACGATGTCCGTCAGCAATCGGGCGGGCACCGTCATGGCGCCGGCCATCTCGATCTTCCCGGGCACCCAGTAGGTGATCCCAATCTCGAGATTAGTGGCGGTCAACTTGAGACCACCGTCCTCTGTCCGAAGGAGAACGTTGTTCAAGACGGGTAGCGTGCTCCTCGCGGACACAGCGCGACTGACCACCTGGAGACCCCGAACGAGGTTCTCCTGCATGACCGAGAGTTTCACTTCGGCTTCACTCCCCTGAGGTCGGCGAGACGGGCGGAATTATCGGTTACCGGATGACGGACGGCTCAGCGTTTACGGGTGGATTGTCCATCTATCTTCTCATCCCGTCATCATCTTCATAATGGTGTGGAGAGTGTGGGTCCCGACGCTCATTTACGCTGGGCCGGGCCGTGGACGACTGGCGGTTTGCGGTGGACGAACCCCGGCTTGTCGGGGACGGCCGACCGGCCCCGTTGTGGATGAGTCGGCCCCATAGCTGCTCGGTGTGCTCCGACTGCTCTATTGGATCACGCCTGTGTCCTCCGTGATGACAGTTTCTCTCAACTCCAGCCCTGGTTTCTCCACCTTTTCTGCCCGGTTATCAACTAACCCGGAGATCGGTAGAGGCGCCAATCCGCGCCTGGTGGAGCGGCTATCGATCGCCCGAGCGATGGGTCGCGGGCCTGCCACGCCCGACCAGGTTGGGGATTCCGCCGGGAGCCGGTGCCGGCGCCTGAAGTGGCAGTTCCGAAGGAGCGCAGTCGCCAACAACACTATCGGCTGCCCGAACTGCCGCCCCTATTCGGAGTAGATCAACTCCCGGACGGCTGCCAGCTCGCGGCGAAGTTCGTCGTTGACGCCCATCTCGCGATTGATCTTGTCGCAGGCGTGCAGGACCGTGGAGTGGTCCCGGCCGCCCAGCTCGGCGCCGATGCGCAGCAGCGAGACGTCCGTCTCCTCGCGCATCAGGAACATGGCGATCTGGCGCGGCACGACGATCGCCTTGTCGCGCTTCTGGCCCTTCAGGGCCTCCATCTGGACCCCGTAGTAGTCGGCCACGGCGCGGGCGATCCGCTCCGGCGTGACCTGGCGCTTCTTGGGGTTGTAGAGGACGTTCGAAAGGACGGCCTGGGCCAATTCGATCGTGATCGGGATGGCGCTCATGCTGGCGTAGGCGACGATCCGATTTAGTGCGCCCTCGAGCTCGCGGATGTTGCTGACGACCTTGCGGGCGATGAACTCGAGCACATCCGAACTGACCGGGACCGCCTGCTCCTCGGCTTTGGCCCGCAGGATCGCGATGCGCGTCTCCAGGTCCGGCGCGGTCAAGTCGGCGATGAGACCCCACTCGAACCGGCTTCGGAGGCGCTCTTCGAGAGTCAGGATCGCCTTCGGCGGCCGGTCGGACGAAAGCACGATCTGCTTGCCGTCCTCGTGGATCGCGTTGAAGGTGTGGAAGAACTCTTCCTGCGTCCTCTCCTTGTCGGCGATGAACTGGATGTCGTCGATCAGGAGGACGTCGATCCGGCGGTACCGGGCCCGAAACTCGTCGATCTTGCCCTGCTGGATGCTCGTGATGAATTCGTTGGTGAACTTCTCGCTCGTGGCGTAGACAACCCGCTTGCGGGGGTAGCGGCTCATCACCGCATTGCCGATCGCGTGCATCAGGTGGGTCTTGCCCAGGCCCACCCCGCCGTACAGGAAGAGCGGGTTGTAGGCGTGGCCCGGACGCTCGGCGACTGAAAGGCTCGCAGCATGGGCGAGCCGGTTGGCCGAGCCCACAATGAAGTTGCTGAAGGTGTAGCGGTTGTTGATGTTGGTCGACGCGCCCTCGGGCGCACCCACACGGGTAGCCTCGACGCGGACCGTCTGCGGGGCGGGCGCGGCCGCGGCGGAGCCGCTGGGGTTCGCCGCGCTGGACTCGCCCGCCGGACGGACGACGAACTCGACCAGAACGCTATAGCCGACGATCCGGGCTAGCGTCTGGGAGATCAGCGAGCGGTACCGGGTCTCGAGCCAATCCTTCGCGAACCCGTTCGGCACCGCGATCTTGAAGCGGTTGTCGTCGACGTCGATGACCGACGTGTCGCGCAGCCAGGTTTCGAAGTTGGCCGGAGACAGGGAGACCTGAAGCTCTCCCATTGCCGCGCGCCAGACTTGTTTCGCATCCATCGAGGCAGCGTTTATCCTCTAGAAGAACCAACTTGGATTGGCGCAATCGAGATGGACACCGTCTTCGCTCCCCCCCGCCCGGCGCAGTGGTTAGCAGATCGCCAAGACCTTCGTTCGCAACATCCGTGGCCCTGCTGGTCTCCCTAGGCAGATGCTTTGGAGCGTCCCGGCGCTGCGGGCCGCCGAAGAATAGCACCGGCCGCGACGCCGTATCAAGGTTCTGGGCCCACGGAATCGTATACTCCCCAGGAGTATCCACTCGGGTGGGGCGTCCTGGCGGTAACCGCACCGGAGCGTTTGACACTTTCGTTGCGCGATCCCTATAATCCGCCGGCAGACGCGTCGAAGCGCTCGTGGGCGCCAGACGCGTTCGCGTGCCTTTAGGGGTATGCTGACCCCGAGGCCTGAATGGAGAGACGACCCCTAACCTCCGATGAAGCAGACCTACCAGCCCAAGAAGAGGCACCGCGCCAAGGAACACGGGTTCCGAGCCCGGATGAAGACCACCGGGGGACGCCGAGTTCTGGCCGCCCGCCGCGCGCACGGCCGCAAGAAGCTCACGGTCTGACACCGGACCGCGGCCAAAACTCGCCGCGGATGGTGATGCTCTCCAGGCCCAAGGACTTTGCCGCGCTGCAGAACGAGGGGACCGTCAGGTCCCATCCCATGCTAGTGGTCAGGATCCGACGGACCGACCTCGAGGTGACGCGCTTCGGACTATCGACCGGACGAAAGCTCGGCGGGGCGGTCGTTCGAAATCGAGTGCGCAGACGACTCCGCGAGGTACTCAGGGTGATGGAGCCTTCGTTCCAGCCAGGCTGGGACGTCTTGATCATCGCCCGACCGCCCGTCATCTCGGCGGATTACGTCGCGTTGACAGGCGCAGTGCATTACCTCCTCCGCCGAGGGGGCGTCCTGGGAGGGCGGACCGTTCCGTGAAAGCGGTCGGCATCGGGCTCATCAGGCTCTATCGCCGTCTGTTTGCCTGGCGACCGTCGGTCTGTCGCTTCGAGCCGACCTGTTCGGTCTATA
>Ga0209638_1000548_pt1 | contig 24699 bp, 22 predicted proteins | sample BarGraNGADG00211_FD_184490 | JGI IMG/M metagenome (GOLD analysis project Ga0209638, IMG submission 184490) | Arctic peat soil microbial communities from Barrow, Alaska - Barrow Graham LP Ref core NGADG0002-211 (SPAdes) (version 2) | ecosystem: Environmental > Terrestrial > Soil > Wetlands > Peat...
GTGGTGACTCATTCGGACGACTTTGCGCGCGGGTTCCTGGGCCTGCTTGGGAATCCGCAGACGTTGGGTCACGCCTTCCATATCACCTCCGATGAAGTGCTGACCTGGGACCAGATCTATCAAACCATTGCCGGGGCATTGGGAGTCGAGCCTCGGATTGTGCATATCCCCTCTGACTTTATTGCCAGGGTTGCGCCGCAGTTGTCCGGGACTTTGCTGGGTGACAAGACCTGGAGCGCTGTGTTTGACAACAGCAAGATCAAGTCGTTCGTACCCGGCTTCCAGGCTGTCATCCCCTTCCGGGATGGCATCCGCCGCACGCTGGCATGGTTTGCCGCTGACGGGAAACGTCAGCGCATTGATGAGGCCGTGAATGCGGAAATGGACCACATCCTCAAAGCTTATGAGGGTGCGCCGCTTTCGTAGAGATTTGCCAGAAGTGATCCGATAATATCGGTGAACAGCGTTTTTACATATTGGCCAAGAAGCCAGGTACTTCTCAATCCCCGTTATCCGTTGTGAAAGGATAGTGCATGAAAAATGAAAATCGAAGTGATGAACGGCATGAACATGGATTTTACATGCGTGTCACAGATAATAATACGCATGAACTTCTCGGGTACCTTACCGATGTCAGCCTGCGAGGTTTCAAACTTGATACCCCCAAGATCCTGACGGTCAAAAAAGATTACACCCTACGCCTGGAATATACCTCTGAGTTTGTAGAAAAACCCTTTATCGTTTTAATCGCCCGGGTCAAGTGGAGCCGACTCGACCCTATCACCCCGAATGAATATATCGTAGGTTTTCAGATTGTCAGCATATCACCACCCGAACTGGAAATATATCAAAGCATTGTGAAAAATTACGGCGTGTTCAAACACAAGTGGTGAAATGATGATTCATGAAGCAGGGAAGGTTGTTGTTGCTGGTGCACATATTTTATTTTTGTATTGGACAATAGGCCGGGTACCTCTCAATATCCTTTTTCCTCAATAAAAGGAGAGGGCATGTTAACTGAAAGAAGAAAGAATGAACGACATAACAATGGGGTTTACATGCGTCTCACAGATCATGACACGGAAGAAATAATAGGGTATCTAACCGAAATCAGCCTGGGAGGCTTCAGGCTGGAGAGCCCAAAGAACCTGACAGTTGATAAAGATTACACCTTGCGCCTGGAATATGCCATTGAGGAAAAAGACAAGCGGTACATTGTTTTTGTTGCCCGGGCTAAGTGGAGCCAACCCGACCCCATCACACCGTATGAATATATTCTAGGCGTTCAAATTGTCAGCATGGCACCCTCCGAGCAGGAAATATATCAAAGCATTGTGGAAAATTATGGCCAGTCTAAACCCTAGGGGTAAGAAATAAGCGCCCATATTTAAGCTCGATAAAGGCATAGGAGGTACCAGGAAATGGAATTTACGAAGAAAGAACTATACGACTTAATTAACCGACCAGGCCAATTATGGTTGGTTGAGGCAGACCTGAAAGAGGCCAACCTGAGTGGGGCCAACTTGGGCGGGGCAAACCTGTACAGCGCAAACCTGACCAGGGCTGACTTGCGCTGGGCCGTCCTGGAGAATGCTACCCTGAACGCGGCCAACCTGGACGAAGCTGACTTGCGTGAGGCTTTGTTGGGGGCTGCTAAACTGATCGGAGCTCAGCTGCGTGGAGCTAATCTCAAGAGAGCTGACCTGGGCTCGGCTAATCTGCGTACGGCTGACCTGACCCATGCTGACTTGGAATATACTAACCTGACTGGAACCGACCTGAAAGAGGCTGACCTCAGTGGAGCAAACCTGGGCGGGGCAAACATGGGCGCGGTTTCGTATACGAGCGAGCCTGACTTCAAAGGGGCGAAATATACGAAAAATACAATATGGCCTATTGGTTTTGACCCTGAGAAAGCTGGGGCAATTTTAGTGTTTTCAAATGAATAGCCCAGGTACAAAAATCCGGGTACTTCTCAATTCCATTTACTCTGGCCGATAAAGCTGATCTGGAACTTGTTTAGATTGGTTATTCAAATAGGGAGACAATATGAATGACAATCGCAATATCATACTCACATGTATATCTATAATCCTATTGGCTGCTTGCGCATCGACACCCCAAGCCGTCCAGGCCCCCATGGGAAAAACACAGGCGGCCATGCCTACTCAAACAGCCTATCCAACATATACGCCATTTCCAACCTACACACCTTTTCCTCCCACGCCGTACTCGACAAAGATTCCTTTCATAGAATCATTCTCTATCCGCCTGTTCCCTGGAATTGAAGCAAGTCTGATTTACGCAATTGAAACAGGCACAGAAATTTGGCTGGATTTTCCAAAAGATGCGACTTTACAGCCTGCCAGAGTTATGCTTATTCCCGGGCTGTCATCCATTTATCCACCAACTCTTGTTTACAATGGCGATGCCTTCGATCTGCTTGCAGGTCTTGGGGATCAAATGGAAGGATTCAAGAGATTTACCTTCAATGCACCTGTTTCGGTGACAATCAAGTTTGCCTCATCTCAAAACCTTGACACACTGTCGCTTTACACGTGGACGGGCAGCGATTGGGAAAAAGTCGAAACAGTGTGTAATCTCCCTTTGCCCTCTTTGGATACGGGTGCTAACATGCTCAAGACTTCTATCTGTTCTCCGGGTGCATTTGCTATTTTTGCTCGGAATGGCCAATAGATGGACAGCCCAGGACCAGCTCCAGTAGAGCGAATCATCTTGGACGAAGCAATCCGTGTAATTGGTGTCAAGCTGATAAGGCAGCGTCGCTGCCGCTTTTCCCTCGAAATGCTTTACAATTAGTTTGCTGGCCCAAATACCTGGGATCGGAGTCTTGATGAGTCAAATAATCGGCTATGGTGAAGACGCACTCACTTATTGGGCGATCACCTCAAAGCTGGACGAGATATTACGGGCTCTGGGCGATAAAAGTTACCCATCTGCCACGATCATTATTTACCGTCCAAGCTTTGGTCGGCGGGGTAGGATCGGTTCTCATCCTAATAATGGGCAATTGAGCGCCGAATTTGGTGAATTCGATGCGATCCTGGGAACTCCTCAAGCCGTCTATCTGGTCGATAGCAAATGGGATTTGGCCCCCAAGACCGGTAATTACTGGATCACCCTCAATGCCGCCCAATCTCGCCGGCATGAGATCATGCGCTGGTATCTGAAAACCTGGCAGATGAGTCAGCCGAATGATTGGATCACGTTTGTTGAACAACAGGAAACCACATTTCAGACTCTGTTTCCGGGTAACAAACTGGCACCGGTTGATAGCCGCCTGGCACAGAATTTGGAGTATGTCTTAAACGCCCTGGGCAAATGTGGTACGCATGTTCAAGATGTACTCTTGTTCATTGGTCAAATGACCAGCCCAAAACCGATTGGGGTAAAACCGGATCGCTTTAAATTGGTAAATTTATCGTATCAGCCGTTAATCCCGTCGGGATATTTTAAAATTCAAAATCTTTGAGTGGCAGACCTGGTTCGGCTCGATTAAGGCCTGAAGGTGCCTGGATATGCAATATACAAAAGAGCAGCTTAATTCAATCCTGAAACAACCCGGCCCGCTGGACCTGGCAAACGTTGACCTGGGCGGGGCGGACCTTAACGGTGCAAACCTGCAGGGGGCTTACCTGGTGGGAGCTGACCTGGGTTCTGCTAACTTGACCGGGGCCAACCTGACCAGGGCCCTCCTTTGGGGGGCTCACCTGAAAGAGGCCAACCTAAGTGGGGCTAACCTGGGTGGGGCCGGCCTGGACAGAGCTGACTTGAGCAAGGCTGATCTGAGCGGGGCTGACCTGAATGGGGCTGTCCTGAAGGGCGCAAAATACGATCAAAATACCAGGTGGCCTGCGGGTTTTGACCCAACGGCAGCCGGGGCAATATTTGAAGGAACCAGGAAGTCCTAGCAAGCGCCAGGCGATATCATCCTTGTAGAGGACATTGCCCCCGAAACCAGCTCTACCCGTCCCGAAGGCACGGCTGGGGCATTTCTTTACAGCATCCTCAGACACACCGCGTGGTCCAGGCTCCCATCGAAAAAGTACTCCCCCTCCACCGTCACCTCCCATACCCCCGCAATGCCGCCTGCCCCCGCTCGCGCGGCTGCCGGGGATACCGGTCCCAGCCCCAGCGAACCGATCAGGAGGCCGAAGATGAGCAGGGAATGCAGTCCTTGCCTGGTGCGACGATTGATGATATTCATGGTTTCCATTCAATAATAATTTTACAGTATGTCGGGGATTGTACAATCATACAAAGTGGGGATAATGCTTAACAAAATTGTTGCCTCAGACCAATTGCATCTCCCCTCACCTGTCTGTATAATAGTAGGGTGCGTCGGTAATCGGGTGGTAAGATACTAAGTAGGTTTAGCTCAATAAACGAAGCCGAGGCTTTAAAATTTTGTACTCCAAAATTGAGGAGGAGCCGGGTTTTGTAATAATTTATTATGCCAGGTTTCAAAATGGGATTAAATCAGCAGGAGGGTGATGAATGAATAATATTGACACCCCGGAATTTATTAATACATGGCTAGATATCTTAAAGATAAATGTTCGTAATCCATTCGGATGCACGCTCTTAGTTCTAAAAAATCTTAAAAGGTTCGACATAATTATGGGGTGGTTTTTAACGATGCATGATCTTCGGACAGAAGATGACAACCCATTGTTTGATGACATAAAAATTGTGGTTCCTAATACTGATGATAACAATGCCACAATAAATAGGTTGGTTTTAGAAATGGAGAATCAAAGCAAAACACTCCAATGGGATCCTAATGTTTATGCAAATAATGCAGCCATATTTTCTTCTTCGAGTATTTCCAAATCAACGCTTGATTCTAAGGATTTTATTGAAAAAATAAGGGCTTTGCCATCGGGGATAGCGGTGGCTTTAATCTCGGGAGAGCTATATAGGTTCAACGATTTACTCCCTGAAAAAATCGATGTAATTCCAACTTGGACAGGAAAGAGTTTTGGCATCGGGCCAACAGAAGCAATAGATGTTAATCACCTCATCGAACTGGTTGTTCAGGTCTCGTCTCTTGTTTTAGAAAAGAATATTTTTCTAACCATATTCGCTGATCTCGATGCCCAAGCCGTGAACGAGAAATTGAAAGCGCTGGACTTAATAGAATCAGTCGCGATCACCGTTTTTAGCGATATAGACCCCGATGTAGAAATCTTTTCTAAATTGCCGGAATACGTGGAAAGAAGTAAGGTAGAGGGACCAGAGAAAATCCTGAATGAGTTAATTGGTAAGGTGAAAGAACCATTAAATAAAACCATCCTATCTGCTTATATATTTTCCGTAAATAAGCGAACATTGCTCGCCTGGGAAACGCTAAAGCCATCAATAGATGCCATCAAACATGCAGGAGATGGAACTTTGCAATTGTTATCAAGCCAAATTGCATTATCAGCGGGGGAAATAAATGAAAGCATCAGCTTGTTAGATTTTGCTCTTAAAAACGGGATCGATAGGCTCGAGAATCTGAATTCAGCTTACTCAATCGCGATTGAAGGAAACCGTCAGGACTTAGCCTTAAGTATTCTAAATCGTCTCAAGTTGTTATATCCTCAAAATAAAATTGTACTCAATCGTCTCTTTACAAACGCAGTGGTTCAAAGAAAATTTGAATTGGCAACTGGATATGCAGAAAAACTGAACGATCTTCTGTGGGTAAAAATTTGCAGGGCACTAAGCATTCCTATTATCGACCTCTCCGAACCTCTTGAATTCGCGTCGACTATTAATAAAACTGATGTAGTTCTTTTAGCCGCAGCCAAAGAAACTTTATATAGAGGCGATTTTGAAACATCGCGTAAATTTGCCAGTAGTATTAATGATAGCTCCAGTTATTTCGGAGATGCCATACAGATCCGTATTCAAGTTATCGAGAAATCATTTCAATTTGGTCTTGAGTTGTCGGACGAGCAGATCAACGAGATTCAAGTGATCATGGCCTACGTGGCTGCCAATCCATCTGAAATAAAAACTCGCATAGCCTTAGAAGACCTATTTGAGGATGATGTAGAAGAACCTTCCGCGATTGCCATTCTGACTTTAATACTTGTCAAAGAATTGAAGTATTTCAACAGCACAATTCTAAAACTTGATATTGATTCCTTAAGCAAAGAGCAAGAAAGAATTTATCCCCCTATAGAGGAATACGATGCCATTATTAAGGAATTCATAGGAAGATACTTTTCAAATCTAAAGAAAGAAATTCCTGAAGGCGGAAATAATAAATTCATTGTTGGTTACGGAGAAATACCAAAAGACATATTAATTTATGCCACTCCATCATTGATCAACGCAATGTTGAAACTGGCTCAATATAATTCCTTAAAACAAATAAGAAATACTGAAGATTTGGAATTACTTAATACCTTATTGCATATGATCACCTTGGTTTGTAAATATTTGCATGACCCAAATAGCGATCTTTTGGCTGTCCAATTAATCGCTGGCGGGGCAGCAAGATCTGGATTAGATCAAAAATCGAGGGATTTTGCGGAAACATCTCTTTTAATAGCACATTCTCAACCGGACTATCTTTATTGGCGCGTAGGAAATGCATGGGCATGTTATGCAGACGTTTTCCATCGATCAGGAAATCCCATAGCCGCATTACGATGTTTGTGCTTAACTTTTATCTGCTGGCGCGAATCTGCAAATAATTTGGAGTTAATCAGACTTGCTTTTAGAATTACCACTAGAGTATTTAGAGACTTAGGATTTGATAGTTTTGCACTTCAAACCATCAATTTCGAAAAATACTTATTATCGGAAAAACAAGATAATAGCCAAATCTTTTCTCAACTTGAATGTATTGAACTCTCGATAAGGGTTAAGGAAGAAATTCAATCAAGAAATTATCCAATGCTTCTTGAACTTCTTAGCCAGATTGATGTAAGGATTAAACAAGATCAACAAAATTCGAGAGAGATTATCCCATTACTATCTCTTCAAGCTAATATCATTCGCCAATTAAAACTATTAAATATTACGTACCCAGAGACTATATATAATCAATTCTTAACTAATCTTGATAAGCAGGAAAAGTTTATGAAGTCTCAAATCATGATGGTGATTAATGTCTCTCCATCTATCGATGAATTAAAAGAAGCGATGGGTCAAGTAAGTGTAGTTAACAACATGAGGGATTTGCCCTATCAACTTCTGACCATTACTTTCCTTGCAGAATCCGCAATTCGTTTTGCCTGTTTATCAAAAAACATACAACTTTACTTATTAGCCTTAGCTATTCTCTCACAACCCGCTCTCACCATGGACGCAGCTTTGCATAGATCAGCAATTGAAAGCGATTTGCAAACAATATCAGCGAGGATTACTAATTGGCTATTGTCATCCACATATAGTGGAATAGAAACAGGTTCCTTATCTGACATAGAAAGAATGACAAATGAGTTCATTCGTGAAACTGAATACTCGATAACAAAAATGCAATCAATAGATATTTCTTCAATTCAGAAAATCATAAGTGACGACGAAACACTCATCACCTTAGCTTGCGATCCAAACGATTCTATTTGTCGAACGATAATCAAGCATGGAAGTTATTCTGGTCCCGATTTATTAGATCAGACTATATGGTCTTCAAGCGCATATCAGATTTGGAAAAAGACATACCCTCGTGCTTATGGTAATTGGGATCCTCCATCTGACGTTTATTTACGGGAAAATCCTTCGGTGGACGAAGTAAAAGAAACAGTAGAATCATTATCTTTTGGCAACGTCGGAAACGATAACCAAATAATTATCTCACCCGATTCAAGTCTTGCAGGGTTTACTTTCGGTCTGTCAAAAGTAAATAATGAACATTGTGGATCGAATACTAAAATAGCTACCATTCCATCACCGGGATGGTTAGTCGATGCTAGATCTCACACATGGTCAGGCAATAAAAATGCCATTGCATGGTTAGGATCACCTCGGACTGATGATCTCACATTACATTATCTCCGGGATCGACTTACACCAGAATTCAATCAGTATAATGTGGACATAGTTGAAGACGACACTCCAGTAAATCTTTCAGGTTCATGTCTTGCATTTATATCTTCTCACGGATCAACCGGAATCGAAGATCGTTTTCGGACAATTTCAGACAAAATAAAAACCTATTCTTCAATCGAATTTGCAAGATTATTTTCCGGATGTGGATGTCTAGTTCTTTTTACATGTAATGCAGGGCGAAATGACACAATGTTGAATTCGTCAGAGGTCGTCGGATTGACTACAAAACTACTTAGAATTGGTATTAAATGTGTTATAGCTTCTCCTTGGCCATTACATGTATATGTTGTTGAAACGTGGCTTCCGAAATTTCTCAAGGGGATATTCTCAGAATCAACTGTTGGTGAAGCAGCATTCTCGGCAAGTCAATCAGTAAAAGAACGATTTATCAATCCATGTGCATGGGCTTCCCTAAATGTGTACGGTGATCCAAAATTCAAACCCTTATCATATATTGGTAAATAATCATCACAAATATTAGAACGCAAATATCCATAACAAACCTAATCAGTATTTGCGATAATACTCGCTTCCACCTCTATTCGAGACAGCCGAAATTGCCGAAGCCCATCGGCGTCTGGAAGAATTAACCTATTTCAAGAAAGGAAAATAAAATGCCTAAAACTTACAAAGATTACCCGACCCTTTTCCAGATCACCAAAATGGAGGAGGATAGATACATCCTTCTTGGTGTTTTCACCAGGAAGCAGTTGGGGACTCTCATGCAAGGCTTGAATGAGAGTTATGTTGAGCGCGCTACCGGTTGGCGCGGTCAATACCAGGCGCTGGCAAAAGCCATTGTCGCTGCTTATGATAAGTTAAAAGAAAAGTGATATTTATAAGTTAATACGCTCCACTCGAGCTATGTTTGCGCGCCCTCCCGTTTTATTCGATGAAAAGGTATAAATATTTATGAACATAATAACTTTACTCAATCAAATTGAAAATGGGGAAATAGTATTACCAGCAATTCAGAGGGATTTTGTTTGGGGAGAAATTAAAATCCAAACATTGATGGACTCTATCGCACGAGGCTATCCAATTGGAATCGTTTTGATGTGGGAATCTTTTGAAGACATCCAATATAGATCATTTACAAAAAATTATGTCGCGGATAATATCCCGTCTTTTCAAGATAATACCCAAAAACATAAAATTAAAGTGGTTTTGGATGGACAACAAAGGCTTCAATCCTTGTATATTGCTCTTTACGGTAAATATGAAGATAAATATTTATATTTTGATATTTTGAGTGGGCGAGATGGCGATAATACCGCGGAACTAAAATACCTGTTTTCTTTCGAAACTAAAGAAAGTGCAGACAAAGCCAATATAGCCAGTCTAGATAACATTCGAAAGAATACCGATGATCGTGATGGAAATGAAACCGAATATCTTTATAGAGTAAGTGATTTATTTGCAATGAGTACGACCGATAGGATAAAACTCAGAAAAAATATTTCTAATAAATTGAAATTACCGGAAGTTGACGAATTAAGATTGGAGACTAATCTGGCGAAACTTGATGAAGTTCTTGTAAAGGATGAAAATATACTTAAAGCCTCTACGATTGATGAAAATAAACCAAGTAATAGCCCTGAACGCAAATCAGAGTCCGATGTATTGGAAATTTTTGTAAGAATTAATAGACAGGGGACGCCGCTAACACGTTCAGATTTGATTTTTAGTATGCTAAAACTTAATTGGAAAGATTCGGCATCATCTCTCCCAAATTTTGTAGACAAAATAAACAATGGCAATTCATTAGATTTGGATGTGGATTTTGTAATCCGCTGTCTCTTTGCAGTATCTGATCTTGGAACAAAATTTGACATCGACATTCTTCGCGGAAAACATAACATTGAAAAAATCCGGGAGAATTTCCAAAAATGTTGTGAAGCGATTAAATCAACGGTCGATTTTATCCAGCGAGATTGCTGGTGCGCTAGTAGCAAAGCGTTGGGCGGATATAATACTATTGTTCCTTTTGTATATTACCTCTTTCATACTCCCAAGCATCAAGTGCCCAATAGTGAAATAAGTAAAGTGAGAAAATCCTTACATCTATTTGGTTTTACGAGGGCCTTTTCCCGATATGTTGACAGTAGATTAGCGAAATTTATCCGTGAAGAATTGAAATCTAATCTTGATAATAAAATTTATTCATTTCCACTTGATAAAACCATTCAGTCGGTAACTTATTGGGAAAGAATAAAAGGAGTAGACATTGACTTGTTAAATCGTAATCCGCGATTATCTCTATATATAGTTCAAAACTATTCGGGAATAGAACCTCATCTTCAGGCAAATGCACCAGATATTGACCACATTTTTCCGAAATCAGTTTTGAGAAATAAAGGATTTGGGGAGGCAGACATAAATAATGTGGCAAATTATTGGATATTGAGCAAAGGAAAAAATCAAAATAAGAGTGCTCAGCACCCAAAATTATATTTTGAAGACGTGGATCATAAAGAAATGAAAAAAGCTTTTATTGATCCTTCTATGCTCGATTACAAATTGTACAAGAAATTCTTGCAGGAACGATCTACAAAAATTGTGAACTATGTTCAAGAAAAAATAGGATTTGATGATTCTGACTTTGACTTGGATAAGTAACCCATAATACATTTATATTGGATTTCGGAGGGCTTTTATGTCATCGACTGCGTTTGAAGAATTGGAAGAAAAATATCCTGAAATAGTCAAGAAGATGCATGATGAAATTAACTCCCACGTTTTCATTCTAGCGCTTGCGCAAAAATACCAGCGTTTGTATGTCCATGCTCTTAATGAATATTCCACAAACGATCAACCATTACGGGGACGAAGTTTTGAAAGTGTATGACGTGAAGTAGAGGAAACCATGTCCGAATTCAAATATGAGATCACCAAAAAGATCGGGGTGTTATCAAAAACGGCCTCTGGCTGGGTCAAGGAGCTCAACCTGGTTAGTTGGAACGAGCGCGACCCAAAATACGATATTCGTGAATGGGCTCCGGATGGCGAGAAGATGGGCAAGGGGGTAACCCTGTCCAAAGAAGAATTAATTGCATTAAAAGAATTGCTCAATACGATGGAACTGTAATTGTTGAAGTATGGGTCTAAAAGAAGAGTTTACCCAAGCTCTTGAAGACACGGTTGAAGCTGCCAAAGCGCGCAACTATATCCCCACCTACTTCATGCAAATGTTGAGCGATCATGGTGGTGTTGAAACCGCAAAACGTCTGCTGGCAACGTCCGAGCCGCAAACGGGCTTGTTTGAATTATGGAACCTGGGCATCCTGCACGAATCCATGGAAGCGGTAATTTGCGATAACCCTCGCTTCCACCCTCTCTTCGAGGCAGCCGAAATCGCCGAGGCGCATCGACGCTTGGAAGAATTAAACTATTTCAAGAAAGGAAAATAATATGGCCAAAACATCAGATTACCACACCCTTTTCCAGATCACCAAAATGGAGGAGGATAGATATATCCTGCTTGGTGTTTTCACCAGGAAGCAAATGGGCACACTCATGCAGGGCTTGAATGAGAGTTATGTGGAGCATGCAACGGGCTGGCGCAGTCAATACCAGGCGCTGGCTAAAGCCATTGTGGCTGCCTTTGATAAGTTGAAAGAAAAGGAGCGAAATGGGTAAATACACTCCACTCGAGACCTACTTGCGCGCAATTCCAACAAGTCAACGGGAATTAACACTAGGTTTTGTACAGATTGAGCGTATACTGAATGACAAGTTGCCCCCCTCGGCACATATTCATCAGGCATGCTGGGCGAACCAAACAAAAAGAGAGACTCATGTTGAATCACAGTCATGGATGGAGGCAGGCTGGAGAGTTGACACAGTAAATTTCAATTCAAAATGGGCGCGCTTTCGGCGCTCAAAATAATAATCAATCAATAATTTCAATTCATTTTACATGGAGGAATGGTATGTCATCGACTGCTTTTAAAGAACTGGAAGAAAAATATCCCGAAATCGTCAGAATGATGCCTGATGAATTTAACTCACACTTTTTCATTCTAACGCTTGCACAAAGATACCAACGATTATACGTTCAGGCACTCAATGAATATGTTAAAAACGATCAGCCCTTCCAATCTGTTCACAAAGAAATCGCCAAAAGGCTAAAAAACCATAAAGATTTGGTGAAATATTTATATACCAGATCCAGCAAGAACATTTTTGGGCACGAGAATGGAGCGGCAGTCTGGAAGAAAGTAAAGAAATAAGAATAAATCAAGTAATGAAGAAAAGTACCCCAAAATTGACAATTCTTCTAATTCCTGCTATAAAATAAGCACATCCCCCTTGCTCCTTCGGGTGCAGGGTGCGAGGCGGCGAATAGCCGCCTCTGCTTGTTATATTTGAGTCGTCACATTTTTTCTTTTCCCCCTTGACAAACCAGAAAATTTGTTCTATTGTAGTGTACGAGTGTATTCGCGGAGCACATTGTCCCCGTCCTGAGGGGAACCCCTTTGGGGTCAAGCGCTCGTACACCACACCGCAGATACGAATCTGCGGTGTCCAGCACCTTAACAATCGAGCGGATTGTCGTTTTGAGCCGAGGCGTCATCAAGACGCCATCGACCACATCGACGACATGAGTCGTCGATGCTGCCCTATTCTCTCCTCGGTATTTCCGTAGCGAGCCTTCCTGGTGTGCCTCCGTCTCCTCCTGATTGGATTTGCCGGTGAAGGAATTGCCTGATCATCAAAGATCATCCGATTTCACTCACCCTTGCAGCCACAGAGCCAGCGAGAAAACCCACATAAAACTGGGTGTATGGAGAAAGTCCTGCGCGGCGGGCGGTTCGACCGCCCAGCCGCCACACACTTGCACCGCACTGCGTTTGGTGCACACTTGCCCTGGCGGGCTGTGCCAGGGGTGCAGGTGTCGACGATACCGCGGAGCGTCCCCCCGTGGGATGAATCGTCGATGCCCCTCAAAGGGAGGATTTTCAGAGCCTTAAAATCCATATGGGAAGTTCAGCAAACGCGACGTGCCTTTAAAATATCGAGAATTCGTGGTGAACTGGTTGGCTAAATAATAGAGATTGGCATGAAATGCTCTGCCGGTGGCAATATGTTTCACGGCCATCGACGGTCTCAAACCGTCGTTGACCGCTTCGAGCTCACGTGAGGTCGAAGCCTCTTGCCATGATGAAAAATAAACGACCCAAATCCTCTCATTCGTTTGTAATCGTTTTCGCGCGAGGATGATAACAAAGTGAAATCTTCACGGTCAACGTCGGCCCTACCCCTTCCCTCCCTGAGCTGATGCGGGATCCACCCGCACTTAGCCACATCGACGAGTCTTCTCGTCGATGCTTCTTCCAGCCATTTGGGGAGGGTGACCCCCGCGAAGCGCCCCTCGCGGAGCACTCCCCCTGGGGAGCTTTGGGGGGGCAGGGTCGGGTGGGGTTGGGGCTGGTGATTAGCGTTCTTCTTTAATAAAAGCTACCGCTCTCCCCATCTCATCGTTCACGACCAGAGGCGGCCCCTAGCCGCCGTTCGCGGAGCATCCCCTTAGGGGACGGTCGCTTCGACGACATCGCGAAGCATCCCCTAGGGACGAGTCGTCGAAGTCCCTGTTACAAAGGCTATCGCTTTTCCTTGTTCGTCATTCATAACAAGGCTTAAACTTCCTCCCTCCCTCCAGTCCTCCACCTTGATCACCCTCAGCGCCCTCAACAGCGCCTCATCCGCCTCCATGAACTCCCCCAGCCGGTTGCTCGTCTCCTCGAAAAAGCCCCGGTTGAACGCCGCATCCCGGTCGTCCAGGTTCACGTTCAGCGGGAAGATGTGCGCCTCCATCAGGTCCTGGAAAAAATGCGTCCCGAACGACGGCTCCAGGTCCGGGCTTACCCCCCTGCCGGTCAGCTCCACCAGCGCCCGGGTGTGGTAAATGTCCCCGTAGGCGATCCCCACTCCCAGGTCGGGTGTCGACGTGCCCCACCGCCCCGGTCCCACGCAGATGAACGACTCCTCCGCCAGCTTCGCATTCAGACTCCCGATCGCGCGTGTCAGCCGGACTCTATCCTCATTTGACGCCAGGGAGAAGTACCCCTCCGGCGGCACGTACACCACCCAGCCTATCCCCGTCACCTTTCCGTGCGGGACCATCCGGTGGGTTGCAAAAACTATGTCGGATTCGGCCAGTTTGACGGGCAGGTCCACCTCGCCCTCCTCGCTCAGGGCGCTCTGCGGGCGGCACTGCAGCAGCGTGATCATCACCTCGGGCTCCGCATCTTCCGAAATTTCGACCGTAAACTCGGTGTCCACCGGGCTGCAGTACTGGCTTTCGAGGATGCTCAACATGGTCTTCATAGCGCCAGGAAATGATGTCCGCCGCAGCAGCCCGTCGAAGGTCACCACCAGGTTCTCCGGCTCCACCAGGCTGGTGCGGATGTTCTCCACGAAGCCGCTCTCGTCCACCTGCGCCACCTCCCGCAGCGCCGGGTAATCCGCCTTCAGTACCTCGCGGATGGGCAGGGTCTTCAGTTCATTATCCTCCAGGTCCAGCAGGTCCACGTACTGCTGGGAGTGCTCCCGGATGTCCTGGCTCGGGAGCAGCAGCGGGTGACTGAGCGCCACCAGCCGCGGCTGGTCGTTGCCCCCGCTCTCCACCGCCCGCGTCCCCAGCCCCCACACCAGCCGGATGAACCCGTCCTCCTTGCGTATCTCCGGAGACCAGCGGTACAGGTTGCGGCTGAACGCCACCCCCGCCGCCTGCGGCAGGAACCAGCGCCCGTACTGTTGCCCCTCCACGAACTGGATCAGCACGGCGATGCGCTCGTCGTAGTCCACCAGCCCTTTCTGGTGCCGGTACAGCAGGGCGTTCGGGTTCACGCATGAGGCGTACACCCGCGCGATCGCCTCCGTCAGCGCCTTCAAGTTTTCGGCGGGGCTGCCCTGGTTGGGGCAGAAAAAGCTGTCGTACTTCCCGGCGAACGACGTGCCGAAGCTGTCTTCCAGCAGGCTCGACGAGCGCACGATCAGCGGGTGCCCCCCGGCCTCCACTAGGATCATGCGCAGCCGGTCCACGATCTCCTCCGGGAAGCTCCCTTTGACGTAGTCCCGCACGATGCGGGGATAGTCGGCCCTCATCCTCGCCTCGCTCTTGTACTTCTGATCGGACCAGTGCAGCAGGTTGTTGGCCGCCATGAAGGCGTAGAACGTGTCCGACGCTAAAAAGTAGGAGGTGGGGATGCGCACCGCTTTCTGGACCTCGGGCGGGGCCTGGTCACGCAGGATCCGGTACGCCAGCATCATCCCCGCGCTCTTCCCGCCGATCTTCCCGTACCCGATCTTCCTCTGGCGGATCTCCTTCAGGTCTTCCACCGTGAACCATTTGCGGGCGATGTTCAGGTAAGCCAGCTGGTCGCTGATCATGGTGCGGATCAGCACCACCTTGATCTCCTGCAGGTGGGCCTCCATCCTTTTACGCCGCCGTACGGGCATCCGCTCGATGTTTTCGGCCTGCTCGAACAGCAGGTCCTGCGGCGCCAGCTCGGGGTTGAACGTGATCAGGTCCGGCGTCTCCCCCCGCTCCCTGAGGATCTCCTTGACGATCCGCTCGAAGTCCTCGTAGAGCAGGTTGTAGGCGAAGTAGAAATCCGTCTGGGCTTCGCGGATGCGGTCCAGCCGCTTTTCCCACACGTCATAGGACTCATCCGTGACCGGGTGGTGCAGCCCCTCCCGCGTCTGCGACCTGACCGCCTTCTCGCGCACGTCGGTCTCGAAATCTTCCTGCGTGACGATGCCCCGCTCGAACAGCTCGCGCCTCATCCGCGCCCGGATGCGGTTGCGCAGGATCGGGTACTGCCGCAGCGTGAGGTAGATATCCAGGATCGGGTCGGACGAGTGTGCGGTGGAGGAGGCGGGTTTGGGCATGGGCCTTCTATTAAAGTAATTGGTTGCATCGAAGACTCACGTCAACGAAGCAACCAATGGATGGAAATCGTATAAAAAATATTATCCGAGGTGCATCGGCATGATCACATGCAGGAAGTTATCGTCTCCCACCGGGCGGATCACCCCCGGGGCGTTCGGGGCGGAGGTCTCCAGCGCCACGTTGGGCGATTTGACCACTTCCAGGCATTCGCGCAGGTACTTGACATTGAAGGCGATCAGCAGACCCGCACCGTCGATCGTGGCTGCCACCACCGTCTCGTTCGAGCCGGTCTCCTCCGACTGGGCGGAGATCTCCACCGAGCCGGGTTCCAGTTCGCCCGACGATTTGATGTTGAAGCGTGCCACGTTCGAGCCTTCGCGGGCGAAGATCTCGGCCTGCTTGCAGGCTTTGAGCAGCGCCGGCGTGGAGAGGATCGTGCGGCTCTTGTACGCCCGTGGGATGATCTGCACATAGTCCGGGAAGTTGCCGTCGATGAGCTGCGAGACCACCTCGCAGTCCTTCATGTGGAAGACCACCTGTCCGCGGCCCTTGGGCATCACCATCGAGATCATTTCGTTGCCTTCCGTGGCAACCCGGGCCAGTTCGCTCAGCGCCCGCGCCGGGATGATCGCCGTGAACGGGGCTGCGGCTGGCTGCGAGAGGGTTCCTTTCCGCACTGACAGGCGGAACCCGTCCGCCGAGGCCATGGTGATGGTGTCTTTCTCCACTGCCACCAGCACGCCCATCAGCACCGGGCGCGCCTCGTCCGACGAAGCCGCGAACACCACCTGGGCGATCATGTCCTTGAAATCGGCCACGTTCAGCAGGATGGCGCCCTCCATATCAGGCACCGGCAGGGGCGGGAACTCCTGGGCGTCGATGCACTTGATGTCGGTCGTCGACGTCCCGCAGCGTAAATTGAGGGTCTGGGTGGCGGTGTTGAGGCTCAGGTTCACCTGCTCTGGCGGGAATGTGCTCACCAGGTCGGCGAAAGTGCGCGCCGGCACGGTGGTGGAACCCTCCTCCTCGATCTTGGCACCGATCCAGCAGGTGATGCCCAGTTCCAGGTTGGTCGCCGACAGGCGCAGGCGGCCTTCATCGCTGGCGATCAGCACGTTCGAAAGCACCGGCAGCGTGCTGCGCGGCGAAACCGCCCGCGAGACGGTGCTTAATCCACGAGCCAGGTTATCTTGTAAGACGGCTACTTTCATTGCTCAGTCCTCTCCTATGAGCCGAGGCGGCGCCCAGCCGCCATCGGCCACATCGACGACAAGAGTCGTCGATGCCCCCTCTTTAATTTTTATAATTACCAATTTATTGTTATTACCTGTCTAAAGTATATCCTGAGACGGTCAAAGTGAAAAGACATTAACGGAATAATAATGAAGACGCCAGGCTCACCAGCACTCCCACAACTTCCAGACCGAACAGCCCCGCCAGCACGTACAGGAAGATCATCCAGCCCGATGCTGCGGCTTTTTGCCGGACCTCCTGCCCCTCCGCAAGTTGGCGCAGGGCCAGGGCGGCTTGGTTCAGGTCAGCCTGGGCAACGCCCGCCCACATCCAGCCCTCTGATGCGGACGGCACCACCAGCCGGCTGCCGGAATATTTCTCCAGCCACCTGCGCAGGCCTTCGGGTGGATCGAGCGCCAATCCCGCCGGCAGGATGACCGCCCTGGGAGGCGTCCCGCTCCATGAGAGGGTTCCCGCGCTTCTTTCGGGATAGTCCTTATTCTCGAACAGGAAGCCCGGCAGATCTTTCTCTTTAGTGTGCACGTGGCCGGCGAGCTGCAGCATGGCGGGCAGTTGCGGAGTCTGCTTCATGATGGCTGCCATCATGGCCGGGCCGAAAGCGCCGTCTTCCACGTCGAAGACCAGCGTGGAGAAGGCGGCATGCTTTTCAGCCAGGGCGCGCCCAACCGATGCCCCATCCCTGCCCAGGGTCCGTCCGTGGTATACGCCCAGCAGGACGAACAGGCCGAAAAGCTCCAGGCCTTTCAGCGTTGGGGAGACGATGCTGTCGGTGCCGCCTCCCAGCAGCCGGTTGAGCAGCAGGTAAACCAGGCTGCCCGCTGCCACCATCCCGCCGATCACAGCGGCGAAGAGTGCCAGGTACAGGTAGCTTTTGCGGACGATCGAACGCCGGGCATGGTCGCCGGCATCTCCAGGCGAGAGCGCTTCAGCCTGCATCGGCCTCCAGGTCAGCAGCCAGAGCGGGAGCCCCACCCCCAGGGTTGAGAGCGCCGCCGTCAGGTTGAGACGCAGGGTGCCGCCCCAGGCCTGTCCGCCGAGCAGCGCATCCACCACGAAAGCCAGCAGCATCCTCAGGCCGATGAAGGCGGCTCCCAGCCCAATGGCCGACAGGATGTAGGCATATAATCGGCGCAGCCCCGAGCGGCGCGGCGCATCCGGCACCTCGGACATCGAGCGCCCCAGCCAACTGCCGTAGTAGGCCCACACCCCCGCCAGCGGCACGCCGATGGAAACCGGTCCGCTGATCTGCTGGACAAAAGTCTGCAGCGTCATCCCTTCGCCGAGGATCTCCCGCAGGACTAGGTAGAGGACGATGCCGCTCGAGCTCAGCACTGTGATGACGCCTACGAGCGAGAGGGCATACAGGAGTCCCAACCTAAGGAGCGACTCATGCTCTGCGGAGTCATCAAGCGAAACCTGGACCGTGTTCCAGGCCCACACCCACACCGGGGTGCCCACCAGGGTCAGCGCCAGCCCATTGATGAAGTCTGCCCGCAGCAGCAGGCCAAATGTGAGTGGCGGCACCTGCAGGACGAAGAGCAGGATCTGCTGCACTCCGCCCACGGTCAGCAGTAGGCCGTACAGCACCCACAGGTACCTCGCGATACGGCGGACATTGGCGAAAGGCTCTTTTACTATGATCGATTTCCAGTCCGCGCGCAGGACGGTGACGAAATAGGAGGCGATCAGCAAGTTGATCAGCAGGGCGATGAGGTTGTCGCTCCAGGTCTGCTGGCTTCCGACCACTGCCGCCAGGCGCGTCAGGTGGTTCGCATCCAGGAACAGGCGGTTGACGACCGCCAGGAAACTCTGGATGGCAGGGATGAGCGTGGATAACAAGACCGCATACAGGAATAAGGCGCGCAGGCCGGAGTCGTGTTCGTCCATGTCCCGGGTGGAGTCATTCTGCGCCATCCGCCAGTGCAGCCAGAAGACCGGCAGGCCCACCAGGGTGAGCGCCAGCGCTCCTGCCAGCCGGGTGGCGCTCCCGCCGATGATGGAGGCATCCAGCACGGAGCGCAGCAGGCTGATCAGCCCCCACACCACCACTTCCAGGCTGATGAAAGCTACCGCATATATGTAGAGTCGTCGAATGGTGCGCATGAGACCGCCTCCCTAGGGTTTCACCGGCACAAGGGTTGTCTGCGGCACCTGCCAGTCAAAGGACCAGTAGGGGTAGGGCAGGTAACTGATCTTCCAGACCCCACCCTGCTGGACCAGGGTGGCGATATCGGTGGAACTCGAGCTTTGAGCGAAGGGTCCGGAGGATTCATACAGAATGGTCAGGTTGACCGTGGCTTCGCCGCTGCTGATGTACTGGACGCTTCCCACCTGGAGGGCGTTGCTGGAAACATTGAGCTGGTTCGTCAGGAAGGCGCGCCGGAAAGCATCATAGGTGGGCTTGGCAGTATTGTCAGCCAGGTAGGTGTAGGCGCGCTGGAAGTCCTGTTTTTGAAGTGCGATGGCGTAATTGCGGACGATGTTATCCGGAGTGTTGTCTGCACCGTAAACCTGGGAATCCTGGCGGATGAAGAACAATGCCAGCGCGGCGACGATCAGCACACCGATGAAGATCAGAATCCCAACCAGGAAGCGATCCTGTTTCATGCCTCACCTCCGTTTCGACTGCAAAAATAGCTGTGGACGGGTTTTCCGGGCTGAACCGGGATAACGAGAGAGAGTCCCGGCTCCGGAATATGCCTTGCGATAAGCTCCCATGACGCGTCCCTTCTGAAAGCCTGCTGCAGCCGGCGCAGGCAGTCCATCGCCACCCCGTCCGCGGCTATCGGATTGCCCACTAACAAACCCCGCAGCAATTCAACGGTCATTTGGATGATTGTATCTTTTTTCGGTATCAGAAGCAAGCGAGGACACTTTGGGAGATCGACTTAATATATTAATTCCCTGAAAGCCAACGCAAATTACAAAATTCTTCATTTGGTATACTTGTTGTAACTCAAATAAGGAGAAAACCATGTCCACCCCTCCCCGCTGGGACCTGTCCAACGTCTACCCTTCGCTCGAATCCAGGGAATTTGAAACCGCGATTGCCACCGTCAAAGGTCATATTGACGGGCTGGAAAAGCTGTTCGCCGATAAAGTCGCCAGGATGAACGCCAAAACGCCGGTCAAGGAATTATCCGCGGCGGTCGGCGATGCCATTGACCGCTTCAATGCCCTGTACGAAACTGCAGGGACGGTGCGCGCCTACATCCAATCGTTCGTCGCCACCGATTCGCACAATACCCAGGCCATGAAGAAAATGTCCGAATTCCAGATGGTCGGCGTGCGCATGCAAAACCTGGGCAACCAGTTCCAGGCCTGGGTGGGTAGGATCGCCCCGGTGCTGGAGAAGATTATCCAAGCTAACCCCAGCGCCCAGGCGCATGCCTTCTCGCTGCGGGATACCGCCGAACAAAGCAAGTACATGATGTCGGAGGCGGAGGAAGCCCTTGCGGCCGAACTGTCACTGAGCGGCGCCAGTGCCTGGGGCAAACTGCAGGGGACCGTGACCTCGCAATTGACCGTGGACTTCGAGCTGGACGGAAAAATCCAAAAGCTGCCCATGCCGGCTTTAATTAATCTCCATTCCCACCCCGAAGAATCTGTGCGCCGCCGGGCATATGAGGCCGAAATGGCTGCCTGGAAGTCCGTTGAGGAGCCGCTGGCGGCCTGCATGAACGGAGTGAAAGGGGCGGCCAACACGCTCAACCACCACCGCGGCCGCAGCGACGCGCTGCATCCCGCCATCGACATGGCGCGCATAGACCGCCCAACGCTGGAAGCCATGCTTGGAGCCATGGAAGCCTCCTTCCCGACCTTCCGCAAATATTTCAAGGCCAAGGCGAAGCGCTTTGGGAAGAAAAAACTGGCCTGGTGGGATATTTGGGCACCGGTCGGCAAGACCGGGAAGAAATATACCTTCGAGGATGCGCGTGAATTCATTCTCGACAACTTCGGGAAGTTCTCTCCCGAATTGGCTGCCTTTGCCAGGCGGGCTTTTGATAAGCACTGGATCGATGCCGAACAGCGCGAGGGCAAGCGCGGCGGCGCATTCTGCATGGGCGTGCCCGGGGTCAGGGAGAGCCGCGTGTTGTGCAACTTCGACAGCACCCTCAGCCAGGTCAGCACCATCGCCCATGAACTCGGTCACGCTTTCCATAATGAATGCGCCTACCAGGCCGGCAAGACCGAGATCCAGCAGGATACGCCCATGACCCTGGCCGAGACCGCCTCGATCATGTGCGAAACGGTTGTCATGGAAGCCGTCCTGGCGGAGACCAGCGACCCGCAGGAACAACTGGCGATCATCGAGACGCAATTGATCGGCGATACCCAGGTGATCATGGACATTTACACGCGCTACCTGTTCGAGAAGGAAGTCTTCGAGCGACGCGATAACTCGGAACTTTCCCCCGAGGACCTGTGCGACATCATGCTGGATGCCCAAAAAACCGTCTTTGGCGACGCCCTGGACGAGAAATACCTGCACAAGTACATGTGGACCTGGAAACCGCACTATTACTATGCCGGGCTTTCTTTCTATAACTTCCCCTACGCTTTCGGCCTGTTATTTGGGGTGGGGTTATACGCCATTTACCGCCAGCGCGGGGCGTCATTTGTGCAAGATTACAAAAACCTGCTGGCTTCCACCGGAGAGGCTTCCGCCGCCGACCTGGCTGCCCGCTTCGGCATCGACATCCGCTCGCGCAAATTCTGGGAGGACAGCCTGGCCGTGATCGCCAGGCGGGTGGACAGGTATTGCGAATTATAGGTTGGAGTATAGAGGGGTTCGGTTATGATGACCAAAAGGCTCTTCGGTATTTTCCGAAGAGCCTTTGATGTAATTTATTTTACGATCCCCTCGACAGGTGCCGGCTTTATTTGCGCCTTGTCACTTTCAGTAATGAAAATTTTGGGTTCTTTGAGCAGTGCGCCCAGGACGATGCTGACTGCCATCAGAGCGATCAGTACCACCAGCGAGGTCGTCATCGACTTGGTGACCGGGTCCTGAAAGGCGATCATGGCCAGGATGAAGGCGATCCCCGAGACCTGCCCCATCAGGAGCAGCAGGCCGTTGGAGGTGCCCTCCGGGGTCGGATTGGTGATCTCCGCCCCGTACTGGAACCCGATCGGGCCCGAGCTGAGAAGGAAGAAGCCCAGAACGAAGGAGGACAGCAGCAGCAGCCAGTAGGCGTTGGCTGGGGCGAAAGTGATGCCAACCAGCCCAACCGTGGCCCCGGCCAGCGCCATGATGATAAACGGCACCCGCTTGCGGATCCGGTCGGACAAGGACGGCACCACCAGGGCGCCGATAATCCCACCCAAGATCATCAACCCGCCCACCACACCGGCCTGAGCGCTGGTGAAGTGACGCGGGGCAATGATGTCCTCGATCCAGGTGGTGACGGCATTGAAAGTGCCCAGCCCGATAAAGAAGATCACCAGCAGCAGGATGAAGTTGCGCTGGCGGAACATCTGTTTGAAGCCGTCGAGAACCAGCGAGCGCACTTCCATCCCAGGAGGACAGGGCGGGGTGAGCGGGCGCTCCCGGGCAAAGACAAGGAAGACCAGCGCGGCGACTACGGAGGCGATCCCGTAAGCGACCAACATGCCGCCGATCTGGAAATGGGCTACCAGGATGGGGGTCAGGAACAGGCCCAGGAAGATGCCCAGGTAGATGGCCAGCGACCCCAGCCCGGAGGCGGTACCGCGCTCGCGCACCGGGAACCAGCGCGCTGACACGGTGGTGACTGCGTTCAGGACGAAGGGCTGCCCAATGGCGATGCCAATCTGGGCCACCAGCACCCAAGTATAGTTGGAAGCAACCAGGCCGCGCATCAGGCCGAAGATACCGGTTAGCGCCGCTCCGATCCCGACCGCCACCCGCAGGCCGTAGGTGTCGATCATCCATGAGGCCGGGAAAGAGACAACAATGTAGACGGCCATGAAGATCAGCGACAACAACCCGATACTGAGGTCCGAGACGTTGTAGAACTTGACCGCGGCGGTGGTAATGGAGCCGAATGTGATCCACAGCATCTGGTTCATGGCCACGATGAACATGAACACCACCAGCATGACCCAGCGATACCCGTAAACTTTAAAGTTGTCTTCTTTCATGATGTTTAGTCTCCTGCCAGAATGAAATAAGGATGCATAAAGACCAAACCCCCTGCCGGAGAGGGAGTTGCTTGCAGTTTCTGACGAATCAAGAGGCGTTCGGCCGGGTACCGAGACGCCTAGCGGACAGTCTCCCCTAATCACGATGCCCGACGAAGAAGGCGATCGTCTTTTTACACCAGGGATGGAATTCGACGGGTTAGTTCCGCCCAGTCATCACCGAGGACCTTTTGAATTAGCTGCTTGACTTGTGCGAATGCCGGAGGTGGCATTACCATCTGCCAGATACGGGTCATGTTCTCGCGGTCGTCGTTACCCACCAAGGGGAACATCCAAGCGATCACGTCAGGGAAGCGGTCCTGCGGGACAGTGCTGGACATCAGCCCAAGAGCCTTGCCCTGGTCGGGAATGGAGACGCGTTCGCGGATAATGCGGTACAAGTGCGCATCCTCCTTACCCAGGTGGATGTCGAGATGGAACTTGAATGCGGCAGAGGCACGGGCAATATCCAATGCGTTCTGCGCAGTCACGGCTGCGTCCAAGGCGTCGAAGGCAGCATCCAGGCCGCGGTGATCCCTTTCGTATGCCTCAGCGACCGACGGTGCGACGGCCTCGAGCGCGGGGAAGATGGCCAATTCCTCCCCGCGGCGTGCCAGACCAGCACGTCATTGAAGAAGCGGAAACGCTCGACCACAGGCATCAGCCCCGGTGTGGCGTGTGGGCGCTGCCCCCCAAAAGGGGGTGCTCCGCGAATGCGCCTGCCGCACAGCACACGCGACCGGTGGGGTGCGCGAAGAGGAACAACCCTTTTACCCAGAATAGGCGATTCTCATCGAGAGGTTCTTCATTAAATGGGCTCCAAAAATCGGCGCGGGAGGTTGATTTAGGGGTTGATCCTGAGGAACAACCTTTTGGGACTAAAAAGGACGAGATGTCCCCCCCAAAGGGGGCGCTTCCCCTCCGGGGACAATGTCGCGGCTCTCGCCCTTTCGGAGGAATTTAATTCACACATGCCAAGTATATGCCCAATGATGGGAGGAGATTGCTTCGGCGCTTTGAACGAATTTCTTCGATGCCTCTTGGCGTCGAAGATAACAGATGGCGGCTCGGAGCCGACACTGTTCGTTCGCCCGATGCGGTCTGTAGCGACGTTCCCCCAGGGGGGTGCTCCGCGAACGCCGCTCAGACCGTGAAACAATGCCATCTTGCCTCATTCGCGCGCGAGAACGAACACAAACGAATGACCGATTTCGAGGCATTTATTCTCTTCTTGAATACCCCGCATCTTGATGCGAGGGTTCATCGCTTTTCCAAAATCCGTACCCGAAGGGGCAAAATTCCGTAATACACCGCAG
>Ga0209638_1000549_pt1 | contig 24695 bp, 20 predicted proteins | sample BarGraNGADG00211_FD_184490 | JGI IMG/M metagenome (GOLD analysis project Ga0209638, IMG submission 184490) | Arctic peat soil microbial communities from Barrow, Alaska - Barrow Graham LP Ref core NGADG0002-211 (SPAdes) (version 2) | ecosystem: Environmental > Terrestrial > Soil > Wetlands > Peat...
GGTATGGGACAAGGCAGCACAGCGTGCGGGCTACACGGGTCCGCGCCCACAGGTCATCACGGACGCCACTGAGCTGGTAGCACACGGGAGCGACATCGGCGTATTGGTCACCAAGTCCGTGACGCCGGAGCTGCTGGCAGCTGCGCCCAATCTCAGGTTAGTCCAGATACCGTTCGCCGGGGTCGACAGCTTCGATCTGGCAAAGCTCAAGCGTGCCGGGGTGCCGCTTGCGAACTCGCACGGCAACCGTGAGGTGACCGCCGAGCACGCCATCGCCCTGATGTTCGCGCTGGCACGCCGCATCATTCCCTATGACCGCGACCTCAGGAGAGGTATCTGGCACGGTTTCATGACGATGGATGAGCCGGTCATCGGCCTCTTCGGCAAGACAGTCGGCATCGCCGGTCTGGGAAACATCGGTTTGCACATCGCAAAGGTCTGCAAGGCGATGGACATGACGGTGCTGGGACTCCGGAGGAGTGCCGGAGGTGTCCTGCCGGTCAACGTCGATACCCTCTACACACCCGAGCAGAAACTCGACTTCATTCGCCGAAGTGACTTCGTGGTCGATGTGTTGCCATCGACACCGGAGACGGAGCTGTTCTTTGGGAAGGCGGAGTTCGAGGCGATGCGCGGCCATTGGTTTATCAACATCGGCCGCGGGCGCACCGTCGACGAGAAGGCGCTCTATGACGCGCTCAAGGACGGCACGCTTGTCGGTGCCGGTATCGACCCCTGGTGGGTGTATCCGCCGCAGCTTGTGGCGCTGGATGCGACGGGCGCGATGATCCCGGTGCTCCCGTCGCACCAGCCATTCTGGGAGTTGCCAAATATCGTGATGTCACCGCACACCGGCGGATTTACGGACGTCTCCGTCGAGGGACTCTGGGGTGAGTCCTTCGAGAACGCCATTCGCGTCGACCGTGGCGAAACGCCGCACAATCTGGTCGACTTGGAGCGCGGCTATTGAGATAAGTGAAGCGGTTCACAACTACATCCTGTCGATGCTGATGCCCGACAGTCCTGTGCTTCCGGCGCTAGGCGTCAGCCTCAAGGTGCACGAATAGGGAGTTCGATCGATATTGTGCCGGCCTCGGTCCCAGGACTGGGGCCACGTTCTTTTCTGGATCGCATGCAACCTTTTGGCACCAACTGGGATATCATAGTGGAAAGGCGAGAGCATCGATGCGAAGGGATGGTGCTATGGACGACGAGCTCAGGACAGTTGTCACACGTGTCCACTCAGGAGAGGAAGCAGCGTTTGACGAACTGTATCATCTAACGGTTCGGCAACTGTACAGAACTATGTACACATACCTGATGACGCGGGAGGATGTGGAAGACGTAGTCCAGGACGCATACCTCAAACTCTACCAGGTGCGCAGGAAGCTGGACGATACGCGTTCAGTACCAGTCTATCTGAGGACGATCGCCATCAATTGTGCGAAGCGGAAGCTTCGGCGAACCCACCTCGTCAGGGCACCGGTCGAGGAGGACGACGTCTCGGATACCGAGCTTGTGAAGGGTGTTGTACGAGAAGCATTGCAGCAGATTTCGCCGGCCGATCGCCTCGTCATGGGGTTGTTCTACGGTGATCAGGCCTCCATCCAGGATATTTGCAGGATGACGGGCGAGAAGGAAGGAACGGTCAAATCCCGGCTCTCACGAGCACGGGAACGACTACGGGAGGTAATCGACCATGGAACATGACGATAGAGAGTATACAGATATGCTGAACGAGGGACTCAAAGATGTTGAGCCGGGCGCTGGACTGCACGGCAAAGTGCGGGATGGGATCGCGCGGAACGTTGTGCATGTTCGCCACCGCAATACGGCTCTCGGAGCCGTGGCTATTGCCATCGTCCTGACCATGGCGCTGAGCACGGTGACACCGGTCTTCGGCCGGAACGGGACATTGCCCCAGGTTATCGCTGCCATGGCAGCCGAACGGCAGGCCGAGAAAATGTCAAAAACACTGGGCACTGCTCCCGTCGAACAGACAGGCACAGCTCTGCAGACGTCAGTGGCGACCGTGCAGGCCGTCAGTGACAGCGCGATGTCCGAGTCGGACGGCATCCTTGCGCTGGTGATCGCCGATCAGTCAGACACGTCAGTGGACGATGTTCTCAAGATGAGGACCGACGGACTGGGCTGGGGACGCATCATGGCCCAGCTGAACGTTTCAGGCCGCGATATCGGCAAAGCGATGAACCAGGTGAAGGCAGCTGCTGCGACGAAGGGAAAGGGAGAAAACTCCAAGCCCGCAGTCAGCAACACTGACGGAAACAAGATTGTCGTGAATGGTGAGATCACAGGCTTCTCGACCACTCTCATCACCGTTGCTGCCAAAACGTTTGTCATCGGGTCGACAACACAGCTCAAGTACCAAGGCAAGGCAATTACGCCAGCTGACATAGCTACTAAGTTGGCGGCAGGTAAACTCTACGCTACCGTGCAGGGGACCAAGCAGGTCGATACGAGCATTCTCGCCAATCTTATCACCGTTCAGGATGAGGCCAGCAACGAGCAGGCAACCCCCAGCAACGAACAGACAAATCCCAGCAATGAACAGGCAGCCGTCAGCAACGACCAGCAGGTACGTGGCAAGGTCACAGTCGTGACGGCCACCGTGCTGCACGTCGACGGCTTCGCCAATGACATCATCCTCAACGCTGACACAAAAGTAGAACAGGTTGGCGCTGGGACCACGAACATTGCTGCCATCAAAGTCGGGCAGACTGTTCAGGTCCACGTGATTCTGTCGGGTACGACGTACACTGCGCAGCAGGTGCATATCCAAGACGCGTACGTGAAAACCAACACGACAGCAAACGAGGATCAGACGACAAACTCGACCGTAACCACGTGGCAGGGTACGATCTCCACCATCTCCACCGACCTGCAGTTAGTCATTATGACAGAGACCAACCCGTCAGCCACGGTCATGTTCCACGTGGTAGCGACATCGGTGCTGCAGGACTCGAAGCACAAGTCTATTGTATTTGCGAACCTGGCAGTCGGTCAGAAGGTCACCATCACGGGAAGGCTGCTGACGGGTGGTTCAACGGAGATCGTGAAACTCGTCGTGACGACTGACACCAAGGTGAACCCCGGCAAGGGCAACGGTAAGAACTAGCAACAGTCTGCTATTTTTCCTCCTGGCCCGCAGGGATGACCTGCGGGCCCTTTTTGTTGTCACAAGCGATGGAACAGCGGGCGACTCTTGCCGAACCCTTCCCCAGAAGGACGATCACCATGATGAAAGCCCCCTCAGGCGGTCATCCGTTTGGCCGAAGCAGGCCACGGAGTTCGCCATATGAGACGGGCCTGCACCGACGGTGCAGGCCCATTGTTGAAGACGTTGTTGTGCTTCCTGAGTTGCTGGTGGGACAGCTCAGTCGTTGTGTGACTGTGCGACCTTGTCCGGGTGTGGAAGTACAGGACGACCCTTGAATTCCCTTAGCAGCATGTACCTCGTCTGATCGGCTCCGGCACTACCCAAGGTCAGCATGGTCTTCAGGAGCCTAAGCCTGGGTGTATCCCATAGGGTACTCGCCGCCTCTTTCTCCTTTGGTGACAGGTGTTCGAGCACGTAACTGCTGAATGCTTTCTTCAGGGCAGTGATGTCCTTAGAGCCCGACGGGCCCTCCTCGAAGTGGTCGCCAGCGAACAGCGCATGATAGCGCTTGGAGCGGTCTGTGAGGTGAAGGGAGACGTCAGTGACTGCGACCGTTCCAAGGCCCAGTGGCTTGCCCATGCCGAGTTTGTGAAAACAGCCGTCCGGGAGCTGAAGGGCAGTCAGCACGGCTCCGAGCTCCTCGTCTGTCAGGTTGACGAACCGCACGCGGAAGTGGAACGACCCCCCCAGCACGGGGTTGATCGGTTCTTTCCTGTACTGCTTGGGATGAGCCTGGTAGTCGGGATCCGCGACACGCCAGCCGGCTGAATCGCGGTGCCAGTAGAGCTTGTAGCCACGGAGCGGGGCATCCTTATCGTTGTAGGTCTTCAGGGAGCTGACGTCGGAGGACGACTGCTCCAGATACAGTTGGAAAGACGTCGGTTTTGGAGAGGAAAGCACGGCTGGTCGTCCGGGCGGGCTATCGAGCGTGACTGGCCCCGCCGACCGGGCGTCCTCGAAGGACACTCTGCCTGCGAAGCTGGAGGCAGGACTGCCGGGGGCCGCGCGCTTGCCGTCGCCGACGCGGCCAAAGATGGCTTCGTCCAAGTCGAGCTGGGTGCCACCCGCCTGGCGGGCAGCGACGTGCTCGCCGACTGTCAGGTCGTATGCCAGTCGGAAGTAGCCGGTGTGGCCGAATGACACGCGGGTGCCGCCATTCGGAAGAGTGCGTTCGATGTAGAAACACGGCAGGCCGGGCCTGGCCTTCACCTGCCGGAGAGGGTCTACTGACGCCTGGCGGCCATGGGAATCCCGTTGGTCGGCACGCGTCTCGTCGTTCTCGTGGGCACGGATGTCGGCATCAGGAATGATGATCGGCTTCTCTGTGAGCGACGGAGGGGAGATGACCCAAACGTGGTGCTTGCTCTTGGCGGGGAACTTGCTATTGGACATGTCACCCGCCGTGGCGACAAAGCCACCAGCGTAGTCTCCCTGCTCGCACTCGCGGAGCTGACTGACGACATCGGGACGCACCTTCTCCAGTTTGGCGCAGACGTCGGCAATGGAGTACACAGCGAACGACTCCAGGCCGCCAGAGCGCATTGTGTCCGTGATCTTTCCTTCGGGCGTGCCCCGAGGGACTGTCGATATGGTAGTGAACGTGACCCCGGCCGAATCCTTCTGAGCGGGTATGATGGAGTACCTGGAACCATTGCGCACCAGGTAGCCGGCCTTGAACCGGTACTTTAGGGAGCGGTCCTGCTGGTTCGCGTCTGACATGCGCTGAACATACTGGTTGCGCAGCGGGCTGCGGTCAGCCAGGCCACGGTAGTACAGGACCCGGGAAGCGTCGAACATCTTGAAGCTGGCCCAGGAGAGGATCTGAACCATGCTCCGCACCATGCCCCTGAGCGTGCTGCCGGGGATCATGAGTTCGCCGTTGATGGAGAAGAAGTCGCCACTCTCCGCGGACTTGCCAACAAACAAGGGTGTCTTAGGGGACAGCACAGCCTTGATGTATCCCGAGTTGAGGTCAGGGTAGAAGCTCGAGAAAAGGCCGCCATCTGGATGGTTGCTTGAGATCAGCGCACGCACGCGTTCCTGGGCCGGGACGACCGTTTTTCCGAGTGGTACAAAGTTGAAGGGGGCAACAGCCATCGGCGATGATGCTCGTGGTCGGTCATTGTAGGTGCTCATTGTCATCCCTCCGTCCGGCACAGCGCTACCTCGCGGTCTGTGCCTGCAAACGCCATGAAGGCCATAAAACGGTCGTCGACGTATCCTGCCTGGTGGTCATCGTTGAACCCGACGTAGAGTCGAACCGTGACAGCCAGGCGATGCTGCGTGTCGACAGCTCCCGCGGGTATCTGGAACGGTACGGCAAGCGTGAATCCCCGGTCTTCGGAGAGCACCGACCAGCCGTCGGCTAATGCGATTGCTGTCGTGCCCCACAGGTACTGCGTGGCGGTCAACGTCTCGACCTTGGAGCCCTCGCCGTCTGAACGCAGGCGCCAGCCGTAGGATCCCGAGGGCATGCGCCAGACATGCAGTTCCACGTCAGCATTGAACAGCCGGGCCTCCAGCAGGTGGTCGAGGTCCACGTCAGCGGATGGCGCAGCGTGAAGGCCTCTGTCCACGTATCCTGTCGTGACCGCGTTGTCGAACCACAGCACCGCAAGGAGCCCCGTATGTGACAGTTCGAGCGAGGCGACCGCCATCTCGAGTTCTGCTGTCGTTGTGTAAGATCCAGTTGATACGGTTGTGCCGACGACGGCCGGGGACAGGACTTTTTCCAAGTGGTTCATCAGATGCCTCCTCGATGTTCTGAAACAACTACTGCCAGGTCTGAAACCAGGGACTCGAGCCAGCCCCGCTCACCTTCAGGCTCTACATGTATTGCATCGCCGTCAGTCCTGATGTCGCAAGTGTGGGTACCCTGATGGATGGCAGCGGAGAGTCCCGTCAGGCCGCCCCTTCCGACGGCATGCTCTCCTCCTACGGGCAGGTCCGACGTCCACAGGTCCTTGAGCAGCAGCAGGAGGAGTCCTGCTTCCCACCCCTTGCACTGATGGACGCGAAGGCACAGATGCAGGCGTTCGTCTCCGTGGTTAGACCAGAGGGGCATGGCATCGAGGAAAGCGCCCTTACGGACGCCGCCGGTGAAGCGGTCTATCTGGACCCGCGTCTGTAGCTCTGAGTGAGCTCCAGTAATGACAGCCTCATCGACGAACAGCCGGCTGCGAAGAATTCCGACCTTTTTGCCAGTTGCCTGGCGCGCAGTCTCAGCATAGCCAAACAGGTTCCGGAAGCCCTCGGTCTGCTCGGGGTCCTGCTCGCCGAGCGCAGCGAGGATCATCGCTGCCCTGTGTCGAAGGACTCCCTTGAGCGACGTTCCGGGCAGAACGTCTTGCCCACCGCTCCTGATATGCGTTTCGTCAGGATCCTCGGGCCTGGTGGAGTACGAGCGAACCATGAGCGAGCTCGTCAGTCGAAAATCGCCCTCGATAGTGAAATCCCGGTCGCTCGGGGCAAGCGGTTCGCAGGTCAGCGGATGGCCAGAGTTGAGGTTGCCGTCCTGGCAGTAGCGCAGGTAGGCCTCCACGCCGTCGGCTTGGGTCATATCGAAGACACAGACGGTCGCGTCGCGAAGCTCAAGGCGTCCGAATCCCTTGGTTGTGTGTGCACCGACCGGGACAAGCCCGCTCTCGAGCGATGACAATACGGTCTTGCTGAGGCACTCGGTCATGGCGGGGTCGTCACAGGCGCGTACCACGACTTCGCTGATCCAGGAGAAACGGTTCCCGGCCGGGACGACGTCGAAGTTGTACTTGCGCCCGTCGATGGCCGTCCCTGTTGTGGCATCGATACTCACTCCGTCGCGCTCCTCGACTGCCCATTTCAGGCACCCCGTGAGCACCGTGGCGTCTCCGACAATGAAGGCACTTTGGACGCCATCATCGGTGCTGCTGCCCCAGAATCGGGCGGCGTCATGTTCATCGACCGGTGCGAAAGACTCGCGCAGACATGCCTGCAGTGCGCCGGCAAGCGAAGTACCTGGGATGTAGGGGATTCCGTCGACGCTGCGGAGGACTGGGGCGTCGATGCGGCTGTCATGGTCTCCCGTCCCTATGCACAGAGGAGACGTCAGGACGAGCGTTCCCCGGATGAAGATGCGCTCGACAACCGTGTCCCCCGAAAGGGATCTTCTCTCTGCTTCCATTAGTTGTCCTCCTGTTTGTTCCGCTTCCGAAGCGCTTTCAGCAACTGTGCCCAGTATGCACGCAGCCACCAGTCCTTGTCCCCGGTATCGGGAACACCGCACTTCCCAAGCAGGTCAAGGAGGTTTGCCACCTCGGTCGACCCGTAGACCGATGCAAGGACGTCGATGTCGGGAGTCTCCGTGCTCTTGCCAAGCAGGGCCTCGTATAGCGAATGGCCGTCCTTGTAGCAGTGGCGGAGCTGGCTGGTCGCCGTCGGGCGCAGGACGCCCGTCGTGTCGGAGCGCCCTGATGCGCTTGTTGTGGGACCGTCTTCCACCAGGCAGGCCCGCACTTCGTCCATCGATGCACGATGCAGGATGATTCCCTTAAGCTTCCCAAGCAGCGACGGCGATACGCGACCCGCCCATAGCCCGGCGTCTTCGACCGCCGCCTGTTCCACACGGGCGGCCATGCGGGACTTCCAGATGGACTGGGCAATGTGCGTCAACGTTGCAGGAGGTGGGACCGCCGGCCGGTCAGGAGTAGTGGGCTTGGCCGTGTATCCATCCAGGGCCGAGATGCCTGGCGTGACATCATCGTCCATGAGGACGAGCACTTGGCCATAGCCCTCGCTTGTCCTGGTCCCGATACCTGTTGATTCCAAGCCTCTCAGCATGGCGCGCTGCCCGTCAGTCCAGGGCGCGTCTGCCTGCAGGCGTACGATGCTGCCGGCTGCCAGGGCGGGCATGCGTGGTGTCTTCATCTGCCACGTTCCGACAAATGACTCCGCTGCGTCCTCCCGGAGGAAGGCGTGTGATGCGTGTATTGCCACAGGTTGGGTCTTGTCGCCGCCCAGCAGCTGGGATATGGTTTCACGGACCGCGTCGGCGCTGACGGCCGAACGTCCGAGTCGACCGACAAGGATCGACGGTGACACGAACACGAGTACGGCCTCGTTGGGACCCAGTGCTGTATCGGGCACCCGTGAGTACCTGCGCACCAGGGTGGCATGGTCGACGTCCTCGATGCCGATCGTGCTGATGTCGACGGCGCCGTACTGTGCCGTGCGGGACCGCCCTAGCGTCAGCTGGGGGTCTGCCTCCATGAGGCTCTTCAGGGTCTCGAGGTCCCCCTGGCTGCCCCAGATTTCACCCCAGAACAACTCTCCAGGGGCGATCGCTTCATAGTTGAAGATGCCCCCCTCGGTCGTGTGGCCCTGTCTTCGGGCGAGCGGGCGCGACTCGGACGTCGTCGCCCGGGCATTGTGAAACTGGATCTGTTTCGGGATGGACAGGACACGCGCGGTTTGTCCGGAGAGCGCCACGTAGCCATGCACCGGCTTCGTGGGGACGGTGGTGTCCTTCTGGAGCAGGTTGAACAGCTTTGTCGAGTGCTTCTCCGACTGGAGAGACAGCGGGGCTGGGGCGAAAACGGTGTAGGAATGTGCCGTGGCGTCCTCCCGCGCAGGGATCAGGTCCGCGAAGTGGACGCTGTTCGACAGGAACAGGCGGCGGAACACGGGGTCCTTGTGGGCCTGCCCAAGTGCAATCGTGAAACCGTTTTCCTGGATGTAGCGTGATGCAAGGCTGCCCAAGATTGCGCGACCCCGTATGTGGTCAAGGGAAGCGACGAGGTTCTGGTCGCTGCCGGTTTGACTCATGATGACCGGAGTCACCGTCCGCACGGTATACTGCAGTGACTTCATGCTGCTCATAGTGCCCCTCCCTTCAGTGAGTCGAGCGCTGGCTGTGTGAGATCGTCGCCGGCATCCGAGAGTAGACGGACCTGGACAGCGCCCAACCCACGGTTCCGTCCAGTGCCCACGTGGCGGAGGTTCAGGGCAGCCAGCGCCAGAAGGACGGCAGTGCCTGGTGTCGCCTGCACCACGTCGACCGAGCCCGAGAGTTCGATGCCTGCGCGGAGAAGGCGGCTGGTCCTCAACGAGCCGGGAGCGGCGACTCCGTCGGTGCCGATGCGCGTCTGCGCCCTGCTCTCAGTGAGTGCCTCGACTACTGCCTGTGATTCGATGAGCGGGTGCAGTGTCTCGTAGCTCGACAGCCAGTCGAGCCAGACGATCAGATCGCGTTCGTCAATCAGGTGCAGGTCTCCCCACCGCACACAGGAGGTCTCCTGCTGTCCCGGGACGCCAAAGACGCTCTCCACGAGCGGCAGTTGTCCTGCCAGTGCGGGATGGGACTTGGACAGCATGTCCCGGACTTCCACACAGCTTTCCCGCATGAGTCCCTTGAACCGGCGTGCAGGGAAGAAGGGGAGCCCATGGCTGTCGAAGACGATGTCACGATCGATCGTCGAGCCTTGGCCCTCACCACTGCCCAGCAATGTCGGGGAGATGGTGTGCACCCATACCGTGTAGCTGTTCATGACTTGCCTCCCATTGCGGCCGCGCCGCGCACTTCCGCTCGCTTATCGAGAAGGGCAGGAGGATAGAGCTCGACCAGCTCGACCATGTCGAAGTATGGCGTGGACGTGGGCGGAGTCGTAGTCGCTCGTTCGACCCATGGATCCGTTCCCGCACTTGTCGATGGCAGTCCAAGGCCGCGAGCCCTCATTTCGTCGAGGAAGACCCCTGTTGACTCCTTGCCGGAAGACAGGGCGGCACGCAGCTCCTTGACCTTCGAATGAGGCCACTTGTCTGCGGCGGGCGAGAAGTACCGGATCCCCTTGATGAGGTCATCGAGCAAAGGCCATCCTGCGCCGGGCACCTGAGGATCGAGGCAGTACGGTCCATCGTGCAGGCGCATGCCGTCGACGATGTACTGACGCTCACGGATCGAGGAAAGATCACCCGAGAGACCGCCATAGGCGAGATAGAAGTCCAGCCATGACGTGTCGGGTGGATTGTCCAGAGAGTCCTGCCACTGGCGCCGAGCGTCCTTCGCTGCTTCGCACAACTGTTCGGCCAACCGGTAGGCGCGGTAGAACGGATAGGCGGTCTTGACGATCGCGATGCCTGCACTGCACGAGATCGGTTTGCCCAGTACGAGACAGGAGGAGAAGTAACGCATGTAGCTCTCGGTGAAGAACAGAGCGATACGGGCGTCGGTCGCAAAGGTCCGGTCGTCACCCTCGCCGACCAGCGGCCGCAGGGGGACATAGCGCGGGCAATCAGGACGGCTCTCGTCAGTGAAGACGAACTCCTCGGTCGCCTCAAGGGCTGGCATCACTGCGACCAGTTCGGCAAGGGCATGTCGGAAAGACTCCTCGTTGGCGCGCGCGAGCTCGACGGAGAATGTTCGCTGTTGTTCCAGACTGGTGCACCCCATGAGGAGCTTTCCCATGCTGTTGCCGTCGATCTGCACGATGGCAACATGGCTGTCGCCCTCGCGCTGGCCAAGGTGATCCAATTCGGAGGGGAACTCGCGGCCGTCCAGGATGTCGCCGTAGCGCTGCTGCAGGTCCTCCCGGACGCGCAGGCTGGCCTGGATCTTCGCCTCGGCAGCTGCAGAAACGAACATGTCGAGCGTATCTCCCGCATGCCACGTCTCGCAACTGTCGGCGTCGAGAGCACAGTCCATGGTGATGCCGTACTTGGCGGGTGTAGTCACGGGATACTGTCCGGACTTGTTGTGCGCGAGCAGCTTGAATGCTTCGAAAAGGGTCTGTTTGAAAGAATTAGTCTGTAGCGATGTGACCGGAACGGTCATGCAGGCGACCCCCGTCGACAGCCCAGGATATTCCTTGAGCAGGCGAAGGGTCCACCGCTCGACGAATGTGGAACCGAGTCCCGGCCTGAACATCAGGAAAGCATTACCGCCCCCGATGTAGCCGACCTCGAAGGGGACGTCCTCCGTGAACATGCGGACGGTAGCGGGGTTTTGCTTCCACTCGTCCAGCATGGAGACGTCCGTCAAGGTCTCACCTGTCGCTTCGGCCACCGCGGCGAGCAGATCCTCGCGGTAGATGTGGCTAACGATGTACGATGCACCGAGGTTCAGCCTGAGCTTGTTGCATGAGAAGATGTACTGCTGGATGGACTTGGTATCTAGCAGGACGAGCTCGACGTTTTCCATTGACCCTCCTAGGCCAGGATATGGTCTTGCAGACGATTGCTGAGGATGAATCGGGGCCAGTCTGCGCGCCCCAGCACGAGCAGGTGGTCCGACAGGGATCCTGTCACCGTTTTGAGGTCCTCCCGCAACCCCGCCACGTCGTCGGGACAGAGGCCCGTCAGGAGGACGCTGCGGGATTCCTCACCGCCCATCTGGCTTGCCCTCAACAGGACCTCAAACCCCTTGCTCTTGCAGATGTGCCTGCTGAGTGACGTGGTGATGGAGATTGCCGTGAGCTGGTAGCCGTTCATGAACGCCACATCGATGTCCGAATGGACATCGGAGTTTTTCGTGGCAAGAGGGCGGCAGTCGACGCCCTTCTGCGTGTCGGTGTGCGGCCCCAGTGTCGTCTGGAGTTCCCTGCACACGTTGTAGACGTAGTTCTCCAGCCAGTGGCCGTCGAGGTACTCAAGGATGTGCTTCAGTTCGACGGGTGACTGTCCCTGGTATGATGCACGAAGAGAAAGGCTCCCGCCAGGGGTGGTCGTGACCAGAGGGTGGAGTTCAGGGGAGGACATTACCATGCGGACAGCATCGTTCTTGATGAAGAGGGCGTCCGTACCAAGCCCGGGGTTGTCTGTCAGGCAGCGCTCAAGGTTCTGTGCACATGACTGCCGGCTGGACTTCCTTCCTCCCGAACCGAGCAATTTCCTCAGCTTCTCCTTCACGTACTCCAGGAAATCGTCGATGCCGCATGGTGAGAACGCGTTGATCAACTCATCGAGGATCCTGTCGGTCTCGGGGAAGTCGAACTCCTCACTCTTGCCTTCCCCAAGCCCGTGCAGCTTCATGAGCGTGGCAACGCATAGTGGAAAGATGGAACGCAAGTCGGGGCTGCGACCGCTGACGGGGATGTCGAACCTGGAGCGGTACAGACTGGGGTTCAGTCCGTCGAAGATCATTGTCGACGTGTGGGCGTCCAAGTAAGAGAATGTGAACGATGCAACGTCGGCCAGTTCCTCTGCCACCTGCGCAAGGCTGACACTCATGCTCTTGGTTCCGCCGGTATAGTCGACATGGACAGCGGCAGTGTCTTGCCGTACAGATCCAATCCTGCTCTTCAGCCTGGCGGTCATCTCGCGCCGGATGGTCAACGGCGAGCTCACGTCGCTGAGGGCAACGAGGCCTGCTTGGCCCGCAGGGACCATACCCTGCTCGACAAGCGCGGAAAGCACCCTGTCAGCTTGCCCCTTTGTGCCGCTCTGGCGGATCTTCGGGTTGTCGCCGGAGTGGACCAGCCACAGGTGGTATGGTGGATCGCTTGGCGTCTTGTGGAGCGAGGCAATCAGCTGGCGCGCGACCAGATAGCAAGGCAGCGGGTTCGTTCCGACCAGTACGACGATGCTGAGTTCTTCCATTCCCCCCCGCCGCCCTTTAGCTGACACTGCATCTACTTGGGCAGGAGGCCACGTTGTGAACAGGAAATGTCCCCCGCCACCTCAGTTTCGCGTTCCTATGTCTTCGGTCTCACTATAGGCACAAGGCCTCCTGGTACAAGCCCTGTTCCGTCGGCGTATTTGGGCGCCAATAGCGCCCTAGGATCCTTGTCATTCCCGCGGAGGCGGGAATCCATCCTTTCTTGATGCGCCTCAGCGCCACTTCATCCGGAACTTCCAAAGGAGGCCGACAATGGCAACAGTTGAAGAACTGTCTCAATGCGCCTCAGCGCCACTTCACCCGGGACACGCAACGGATGGAAGCCCGACATGATTGTTTGCCAGTCTCAATGCGCCTCAGCGCCACTTCACCTGGGACACTAAAAGAGCTGACAAACAGCTCGAGGAGGTAGCGTCTCAATGCGCCTCAGCGCCACTTCACCTGGGACCTGGTTTTGGGATGGAGCGGAGGATTCTTCCACCGTCTCAATGCGCCTCAGCGCCACTTCACCTGGGACATAAGGAGTGTGGTATGGGAAGAAGGTCCTCAAATAGTCTCAATGCGCCTCAGCGCCACTTCACCTGGGACTCTCACTGCTCCTAGGCAAATCGACTTGCCTGAACCGTCTCAATGCGCCTCAGCGCCACTTCACCTGGGACTCCGGATGGAGACTCAGGTATCTGTATGTTACCGTTCTGTGGGTGTTGTGTCAAGGGCAGGTGGGCGCCGCATGGTGTGCCGTCGCCCCCCGGGAGCTGGGTATCGGAGAGCGATTTTTCGCAACTCCTGCTTGGACCCCCTCCGACTACGCAGAAATGGCGGGGCTCGTGGAGACAAGAACGAGTGTTGAAGAGGCGCGCCGGGTTGGACGGAACTTCGCATCTCGCTGTGCCCCACCCCTCCCGGAGGCGATTTGCGAAAAAGCGCTGAAATTCCGGCGCAGGATGCAGTATCCATGAGCCCTCCACAGAGGCCATTTCTGGATTTTTCGCAACTCGGCGTTCGCGGATCGAGCGTACGGGGATCTGCGAAATCCGCGGCAGGGTCCAACACCATGCCGCATGGGTGGTCGAATTGCCGGAGAAGTTCATTACGACGAGGGTTGAGCCTTCTTGTCCCCTGTTCCTCCGGAATTTCGCAACTCGTGGGAGCAAGTTTTGGAGCGGCCGAGAGGCCTAGACTGATAGGACCGCAGGCGGGGAGGAAGTCCGACTGCCGACGCCGGTTCGCTCGATCCGGGCGATGCAGTCCAGGCACATCGGGTAGTAGATGATCGTGTCCGTCTCGGGTTTGATCAACCCGGACAGGTCGGCTTGAAGGCGCTTGAACTCTGGCTGGGTGACAAGCACCTCGAAGACGGACAGGTTGACGCGGTTGCCGTTGCGGCATAGCCGATCACTGACCTTCTTGCGGCGGCGGTTGCTGCTGATGTCGTATGCCACGACGACAAACTTCTTCTTCACCATTTGAGGCGATAGGTGTGGTAGGCGGGGCTTGCACCGAGCAGGACATATCGGAACAGGCGCGCCTGCGATGCCACGACGTCTGACAACAGGGTGGGCGCGCCGTGGTACGGGACGGGAGTCTCCAGTCGTGACAGGACTTTCGTCGCCAGCTTCTTGCGCGTTTCCTCTGTCAGCTTCCCGTTGGTCTGCCCGAGGCTGGTCCGCCTGTCGAGCATCGCGATGACGCACCGGTCGACGACATCCTGCCTGAACTCCTCGACCAGGTCGAACACAAGCGTCGGCTTGCCGGGCTGGTCGCTGTGCAGGTAGCTGATGTGTGGGTTGAGGCGCTGTGCAGACACCGCCTGCCAGACGCGCGCGTACAGGATGCCGTAGCCGTAGTTGAGCAGGGAATTGAACAGGTCTCCAGCACCCTGCCCCTCGCGGGACGGGACCTCAATGACATTGGACAGCACCAGCCGTATCGCGTCCCAGTACAGGGCGGCACACCGTCCTTCGACGGCGAACAGCTTGCCACGCAGAGTGTCCAGATCCTCGTCGAACCGTGCGAGAGCGGCTTCCTCGCGCTGGACGGTCTCGATCAGACTGATGATGTGCAGTATGGCAGACCGCTGTCCGGGGTCGCGGTGGGACTTGAGGAGATACTTGAGGAGGTTCACCTGGTTCGTGGCCTTCCCTGACACGATGGCCCGTGCAATGACTCCTCCCCTGCCGTCGCTGATGGCTGCCAACTGGGCCAGTTGGAGGTCGGCGGACGGGTCGTCGTCGGTCTGCAATCGGGCAAATGGGCGGCCCTGTTTGTCGACGAAGTCCACGGAAATGCCCTCCTGGGCGCAGGAGTACAGGAGGTTGGAGGAGATGGAAATAGCCGGCGACGCTATAACGACGTGCTTGAGCAGGCCGATGCCCTCGCTTGCCACGACCTTGCGGTCCAGCATGATATATACCTGCTGCTGCCTCACGCCCACGTAGGCGCCAAACGCTGAGACGAGCAGCTCTGACCCGCCTCGGGCCCTCTTCTCATACTCCTTCTTCCGCTGAGCCACCACCTGCTGTGCGGGGAGCGGTTCGGACCTTTCGGCGACCGGTTCGTCCACAGATGGCGACGAGACCGGTTCATGTGGTGGGACCGGCGGCTTCGCTGGCTCCCTGCAGACACATGCGGGCGGAGAAAACGCGCGCCCCAGGAGCTGCTCTGCGACCCTCGTGCCGCCCATGATGTACCTCGCGGAGAGATAGGAGATGTTGCGGAGTGCGAGGAGCAGGTCCTTGCGCGAGGAGAACCCGCCATGATATCCGTGGTTCTGCAGGCCCTTGACCAGGTTCTCGAAGACGCGTCCATCCAGTGACTCCAGGACGAGCTGGTCGAGCAGTTCGCCGTAGTATGCCGCGATACCCCTCATCTCGTCATGCAGCGACCCCAGCGTGATCGGGGTGACGACGGAGGCCGCCACGCTATCGAACCGGGCAAGCAGTTCCTGGAGCTTTGCTGGGGACAGGTGGACGCCAGCGGTCCCGACGATGACGCCGAGGAAGTCCACGCCACAGTCGGCCGGTCCGGATGCCACGTCGTCATTCAGTGCCAGCCCGAGGCTGTCCGCGAGCATGGCCCTGGTCCTAGAGAGCATCTCCTGTGCCTCGTTCTCGGACGCGGTCATGAAGAGGAGGTTGTCGGCATAGCGGACGTATCCGCTAGCGGATGGCGCAAGCCGCTGATCGACGTCGGTAAGGTACAGGTTCGCGAGGAGCCCCGAGATGACGGATCCCTGCGGAATGCCTCGCCCCGAGTCGTGCCACTGCTGGTCACGGTCGACCTTGCCCATCTCTATCCACATCGCGATCAGTCGCTCGACGTCGGCGTCGCCGACCACAAGGGCCAGCTTTTCCAGCAGGACGCTCCTGTCTATGGAGTCGAAGAAGTTGTCGATGTCGCACGCCATCAGCCATGCCCGATGCTCGTTCCGGACTGCGTGCAGGATGCGGCGGATACAGCGGGCTGCCCCCTTGTCCGGCTGGTACGCGTAGCTGGCAGGGGAGAGCCGTGGCTCCAGCATCGGTTGCAGGATATCCAGCACCGCTGTCTGGCAGACCTTGTCCACGATGGCTGGAAGGCTGATGCCGCGTCTCTCCCCGTTACTTTTCGGGATGTCCATGGAGAGATAGGGGAGCGGGCGATAGGTCCGGCTCGCCAGTTGCTCGGCAAGCAGAGGAAGCCACGTGCCCTCCGTCCTCGTTGCCTCGGCGACGTTGACCTGGTCCACACCCCCCGCCCTGCCCTTGACTTTGACGCGCTGCCACGCAGCTGCCAGCGCGGCGGGGCTTGAGCACTGTTCGTAAAGACTGCTCACTGGTCCAGCGCTATCACGTAGCGGCCCATGCCCATCGTCGTTCCCTGGCCTGCGCCCATAACGGTGCCAAGCTCAAGGAAGGGAAGGAAGGGCGCGAGGTCGCCCCGGTAGGTCACGGTGCCCACCAGCCCGCCGAAGTCGACCCTGCCCGACCGGATCGACTCGCGTTTCCAGTCAAACCATGCCAGGTCGCTTGCCGTCGTTTTGACGTTCTTGCTGCGCTGGACGAGACCACCGCAGTCCGGCATCTGTGCGCCGCAGTAGAGTGCGCCCAGCAGCCACGCCCGTTCGCACAGCCGGTCCACCAGGCAGTCGAAGGGCAGGTTTCCTGCGAGAAGGCGGCCCTCCCTGCGCAGGCGCAGGGGCGTCAGGAACGAGAGGGACACACTGCGCGGGGCGCCGGGCGCCGGTCCGCCGAACCGCAGAGCTGGCAGAGCCGCAAGGTCGGCATCCGTCCACCGGCCCGTGAACCAGGTTGGCTCAGGCGCCGGACGCTCGCACCAGGGCATCTCTCCCCGCGTGTCCAGAACGCTGATACTGTCTAGGCTGAAGCGGCCATCCGTGTCGCGGAACCCGCGCAAGCCGACCAGCGAGAAGGCGGCGGCGATTGCCGGAAGAAGGGCGACGGCCCCGCCCACGAGCATTACGTCGAACTCCGTATGGTTACCCGAGACATACTGGGTCTGGGTGGTGAGAGGTGGCACGACGACGAAGGGCTTGGGCGTATCACGGAATCTGCCGGCACGTGCTTCTCTTGTTGGGAGAGATTCGTACAGGATGGCATATGGACACGAGGGTGCGTCCGGGCAGTCTCCACAGGAGGACGAGGGGTCGTGCGGGCACACCAGCGCGCGCAGGGCGAACCCGAGGACGCCCCTGAAGGCAGATCCCTTGAAAGGAGGCAGCGTAACCCCGCTGGTCCAGGTCAGCCGGAAGCGGAACTGGCGTATGATCAGCCGCGCCCAGAAGTCCTGCTCTTCGACGGATGTTCCTGAGGCGTCAGCGGCTGTGTTCAGCTCGTCTTGCATCGCGCACACGTTGAAGGTCGATTAGCTCGAGGACATCGTAGCGGGTTGGGACACTCCCCGGCACGGGGCTGATGTGCACGATGGTGGGGAAGTGGCCCATCCGGCCGTGGACGTCCGCCAGTATGACGGCGGCGCTGTAGTTCAGCGCCGGGAGCGCCATGAGGATCGGCTCCGTCTGCCACTCCTCAGGCGACAAGGGCAGGGTATCGAGCATGGCAGCCGCCGAGCCGCTCGATCGAGGCCACCTGCTCCGGGCTGAGGGGGTGAAAGAAGTTGATGACGGTCACTTTCGCCCTCCTGCACCGCGGCGCTGTAGCTGGCCGATGCCGCTGCGCCCCCGGCTCACGATGATGGGATAGCGCCCTTCCATGTCAGCCCTCTGCCCAGCTTTGCGTGGGGTCGCAACGTATTCGACGTCGACACCGGCTTCCTGCGCAGCCTGGTAGGCGCCAAGCGTCATGATGACGGTACCGCCGGTGACGTCGACCAGCACTTGCCGTGACGGGATGCTGCAGGATATCGTTGCCCAGTCGATGAGGCTCTGTGTCGTGAGCTGGGCATCTTTCAGGTTCAAGGGGTCGCAGGGAACTTCCTTCACCTGCAGACCCTGCACGCTTCCAAGGCGCTCGATAATCGTCCGTACTGTGGCTACTGCCTGAGTCTCCGCTGTGCCGACAAGGCCGAGGCAGGTGATTGGGCCCCGCTTCTGCAATTGCTCAAGGATGATGGGGACGAGTTCATCAGAGGCTCCCGGGCGGTCCGAGATGGTGCAGACGAGTGCCGCGCGGCGTGACGTCGACCATCCTTTCACGACGACAGTCGAACGGTGGAATAGCGGTGGCAGCTCTCGGGCGACATAGACCAGCCCCGTTGCGATACCGATGATAACGCACACCAAAATGGCGCTTCCCGGACGGCGAAACCCATTCGATAACAAGTTCGCTACCAAGCTACAGAACACCGAAGACAGTAGAACTCCGATTATGCCCAGCCAACGCCGATTGCCAGCCACTTTCATGTCTCCCTCCAGAGGTTGCTACCCCAATTGTAGTGAGGGAGGGAGCGGAGTCAACTGCGCCTCAGCGCTGGCTCAGTCCAGACCGGCTTTGTCGTCCCCGCACAGGAGGGAACCCATGCCGTTTTATTGATCCTCAGCGCCACGTCAGCCCGGGCCCGCATTGGGATGCGTTGTTCAAGTTGTATGGGTTTCAATGCGCCTCAGCGCCACATCAGTCCAGACTCCGCTGGTCTTGCCCTTATTGACGATGCCAATGCGTCTCAATGCGCCTCAGCGCCAAATCAGTCCAGACTACAATACCCCTGCTTCGTAACGACCGGATATTTATGTCTCAGTGCGCCTCAGCGCCACATCAGTCCGGACCGGGTCTCGGTTGGGATTCCATCTACGATATGTTGTCTCAATACGCCTCAACGCCAGATCAGCCCGGACCTGCTATCATCGTGGTCAGCTTCGTCATGCACTTTATGTCTCAATGCACCTCAGTGCCAGATCAGTCCAGACAACACATAGAGGCCAACTATGGCTTATGAACTGGGTCTCAATGCGCCTCAGCGCCAGATCAGCCCAGACCTTGGGTGCCCGTTTCCGGAGCGACTGGGTACAAGTCTCAATGCGCCTCAGCGCCAAATCAGTCCAGACACGTTTGAGAACGGTGTCTACCAGCTTTCACAGGTGTCTCAATGCGCCTCAGCGCCACTTCACCCATGACCATCTTGACCTCATTCCTGTCCCCACGAAGCATGAGTCTCAATGCGCCTCAGCGCCAAATCAGTCCAGACGAAGAAGGCAAGGCAGAGGGGGCAGAGGAGATGGTCTCAATGCGCCTCAGCGCCAAATCAGTCCAGACACTTGTTGACTCCCTTATCTCTGCCGTTGACGCCGAGTCTCAATGCGCCTGAGCGCCAAATCAGTCCAGACAACTAGTATTCCCGCCTCCGTCCTCGCCCCCACAAAGGAGAAGTCTCAATGCGCCTCAGCGCCACATCAGTCCGGACCTTCGTAGGGCCGTCATCCGAGAGGCAAGCGTGGGGAGTCTCAATGCGCCTCAGCGCCAAATCAGTCCAGACATTGCCGCCTACCGTGCCGACACGCTCCTGGAGTGGCTGTCTCAATGCGCCTCAGCGCCACACCGGCTTGGACTCCGGATCTCCGCAGGGCTATAAAAATCCTACCGCCGATCCCCTGTCATGTCAAGGTTCGACCAAGACGTCGCAGGAGCGGGCTGTTGCACTGGGCATGGCGTTACGCGGACCGCCTTCTCGCAACTCGTGTAAGCCTCTTGATGATTGGCGAACCGGCCACCGATTTCTGGGACGGGCGGTTGCTCTCCCTCGGGTGCCCTCTACTATATATATGTTATGGACACAGTCACTCGTAAGTCACTGCTCTATCGTACCGGCATCGGCGGCACTGGCGCCTATGCGGCGACACACGTCGTCGGTTGCTCGCATGGTTGTCGCTTCCCGTGCTATGCCTTCCTCATGATGCAGCGGTTTGGCAAAGTCGCCTCGTATGAGGAATGGTGCCAGCCTCGGCTGGTCACCAATGCGCTGCAGCTGGCACAGAAAGAACTTCCGCGGTTGCGTGACAAGGCGCGCTATGTGCACCTCTCGTTTGCAACCGACGCCTTCATGTACCAGCATCCAGAGGTCACTGTATTGACGCTCCAGCTCATGCGCCTCATCAACTCTTATGACATCCCCGTGCATACGCTGACCAAGGGGGTCATCCCGGATGAGGCGCTGCAGCTGTCTCACCACAACCAGTTCGGCATCACCCTGGTTTCGGTCGACGAGGACTTCCGGACGCAGTACGAACCGGGCACCGCCCCTTATCTTGAGAGGATCGCAGGACTACGCCGCGCACACGACCTTGGGTTTCACTGCTTCGTCAACATCGAGCCGTATCCTACGCCCAACATCTGGCAGCAGGACGTCCTCCCTGTCCTCGAGACCGTCGACTTCGTGGACGAGATCCGCCTTGGCCAGCTCAACTACAACGATGTCGTCAAGCAGTATCCGGGCTGGCGTACCTTCTACCGCCGGACGGGTGCGATCGCTCGTGACTGGTGCGCATCGCACGGCATCCAGTACGAAGGCATTGCAGCAGCCGACACTCCCCACCCCCGCCGAAATGCATCAGATCCCGGGGACCTGTTTGGCGCCTGATTGCATTTGTTGCCAGTCAACTTCCTTCGGATTCAATCCCATGAGGTACCAGAGATTGTTACACTTTGGAACCGTCCCGAAGTGTAACAATCTGCGTGCGAGTCCTTTGGTTGGAATCGTGGTATAACAACAGTACGCGGCAACGCGGTATCACGTGGAGGAAGCAATGGCGGACGATGATCGAACGCAGTGGGACATTGTGGCGCAGGCGTTGGAGGAAACGGGAGAGTATCGTATCGTCCGAAAACTCCAACCGGTGGAGCGGTACACCGAGCCCGACGGGGAGCAGATTCAGCTGGGTCTGATCCTCGACACAGAGACGACTGGTCTCGACGCGCAGGCGGATGATGTCATCGAGCTGGGCATGGTCCTGTTCGAGTATGCGCCGGCGACTGGGCGGGTGTACCGTGTCGTCGGCACCTTCGACGAACTGAGGGACCCAGGGCGTCATATCCCTGCTGAGATCACTGCCATGACGCACATCACGGACGACATGGTGCGCGGGCGGGCGATCGACGTGACCGCAGTTGACGCATTTGTCGCCCGGGCCACCTTGATCATCGCCCACAACGCGGCGTTCGACCGCCCATTCGTGGAAAAGCAGTGGGACGTGTTCGCGACCAAGCCCTGGGGATGTTCCATGACACAGGTGCACTGGCGTGACGAGGGCATCGCGACCCAGAAGCAGGAGCTTATCGCGCTCTGCCAAGGCTTCTTCTACGACGCTCACCGCGCCGAGAACGACTGCCGCGCCCTCCTCCACATCTTGGCGAACGTACTGCCCCTGTCGGGCCAGCCTGCCTTGAAGCCGCTGCTCGACCACGCCATGGCCAACGACGCCCACATCTGGGCCATCGCAGCTCCCTTCGATGCCAAGGACGTCCTGAAGTTACGTGGCTACCGTTGGAGCACTGGTGCAGGAGGCGATCCCAAGGCTTGGCACATCAATGTCCTGGCCGACGAGCTCGAGGCCGAGCTGGTGTTTCTGGACAGCATCTACGGCGGTGACGCGCGCAGCATTGTCCGGGTGGACCGGATGTCGCCGCTTAACCGCTTCTCGACCCGGACGTGAGTATGGAACGGCTAGTCTTCGACGTTGAAACGGTCGGGGTCCCGTGGGAGTCACTGGAGGTCGGTATCCAGGAGTCGCTGCTGCGTTCCGCAAAGAACGACGAGGAACGGCAGGACGTCCAGGACTCGTTGAGCCTATTTCCTGTCACGGCGCAAATCGTCTGCGTCGCCCTGTACTCGCCGGAACAGGATCATGCCGCGGTGTTCTTCCAGGCACCGCAGGGAGGCGCCTCGCAGGTGCGCGAGGAGAAGGCGGTGTTTGTCCCGTGCAGTGAGAAGGAGCTGCTCGTCCACTTTTGGGAAGCGGCCGGCAGGGCGAAGCAGGTCATCACGTTCAACGGGCGCGGCTTCGACTGTCCTTTTCTGCTAGTGCGCTCGGCGGCCAACCGCGTCCGGCCGACGGCCGACCTCATGCCAAATCGTTATAGCAATCAGCACGTGGACCTCATGGACCAGTTCACCTGGTTCGGAGCGGTTCGCCGCCGGTTCTCCCTGGATGCTTGGTGCAGCGCGCTGGGTGTGGAGCAGCCGAAGCGCGAGGTGCACGGGAGTGACGTCGCCGGCCTGTACGCTGCTGGTGGGTACATGACCATCGCCCGTTACTGTCTGGGTGATGCCAGAGCGACAGCGCAGTTGTTCGACCTGTGGAGCAAGTACATGCGGTACCCCGGTCCGGGGCAGGAACAGACGCCGAGATAGCGGCTCACCCCTTGCAGTGTCCGGAAATTTCCCCATGATGGAGGCATACGCCTTGCTGAAGAGGAGTGCCCCGCATGAACGCAGCACAGAGAGGAAACACCCGTGAAATCTGGCGTCGTGTCCTGTCGGTGGCCCTTGTCCTGGCAGCCGTCGTGACCGCGTTCGTCGTGACGCATGAGCCACTGGCTCGCGTCGAAGTCATGGATTTCGCACAGGAACAGCAGGACATAGGCAGTCTCTACGGACTGTGGACCGACGAGCAGAAGGCGCTCAAGGCTATGCCCCTTGCCGACTACATCGCGTCGGTGACAGCCGGGAAGACGACCGCCGTCGACAGTACAGCATGGGGCACGTTTGCCACTGGGGTGTCTCTGACAGATGAGGGAAACCCTCCAGACCGAACGTGGCAGCGCCGCGTCGGCGCATGGGGTGGCGTGTACGTCCGACAGCGTGACCTGCCCTCGCCAGGACTGCTGACTGGACTCCCGGACGGGGAGGCCCGTTATGCTGCCCTCGCCAATGGGACTTGGGTCAAGGCCGTAGCGGTGCGTCTCAGCAGCAGCGACTTCACGCTCGGCGCGGGCCTGCATGGCCCACCGCACGCGCTCGTATATCCACTGCGCAGCCTGTTCTTCCCTCTGCTGGGGCTCGCTGTGCTGTTCTACATCCTGCTGCCGTGGCCTCGCAGGGGCGAGGACATCATAGCCTACGACCGATGGCGCGTGGTCCTTGGCGATATTCTGGGACTTGTCCTCACGGTGGTGTTCGTCGCGATGCCCTTCCTGATCACCAGCAATTCCGCGCTGGCCGTCACGGAATACTGGGGACTGACCCTGGTGTTCTGGCTCATTGGCCTCCTCGGCCTGTGGGCGGTGCAGGTTGGCATCAGCGCCGGAGGACTGCAGATCATGGTGCTGGCGGACCGCCTGGTGCGGATGACGGCATGGCGGAGGGAAGAGTACGAGTGGGCCGATATGGCGCTTGTCCAGCCTGCCATCCAGATCCCACCGAAGTGGCTCATCACGGCTTCCTGGCTCGCTGCGCTGTCCGGCCGGCGAGGGTCAGGCGCCGCTCTGCTGGGTGCGCAGTCGGAGACGCAGGGCTTCCGCATCACCATGAAGGATGGGCGCGTCGCTCACATCTGGCTCACGGATCAGATGGGTGCCGTGATGATGCGCGGCGCCCAGTCCCTGCCAGGTGCGATGGCCGCGGCGGGCGTCCCGATGAGCACCGAAAATGTCACGGTCCATGGGATGAGCGTCGGGTAGAACTTCCTTATATCTGTCTCTGTGCGGCCTTGATGATGTCCGCGAGAACGCCTGAGGCGGTAAGGATGGGTCCTCCGCCGATGCCACGGACGACGACCGGGAGGTCGCCGAACCGGCTGGTGCTGAACAGGAAGATGTTCTCAGAGGGTTCCAGCGTCCCCCAGACGGATGCCTGCGGGAAGCTGCGGAGGCCGAGCGTCACAGTCCCGTCAGCGGAGGCTGAGCCGACGTAGTAGGTGACCATCCCTGGCTGCCGGGCTTCCGTCAGGTGGGCTGCGAGGCGTGCCACGCCGTCACCCTGGAACGCGTCGAAATCGGAGTAGTCCTGGTCGAGCAGCGGCTCCTGGTCGACGTCGCCGATGCTGGTGGGGAGCCCCATTGTCTTGGCCAGAATGACGATCTTGCGCAGGGCGTCGCGGCCGGCAAGGTCTGTCAGTGGATTCGGTTCTGCAAACCCTCTTCGCATCGCGTCTGCAATAGCTGCGTCCAGAGGAAGCCCGCGGTTGAAGCCCCCCAGGATGCATGACAGCGAACTGCTGGGCAGAGCAACGATGCGCTTGATGGTGTCACCGGTTGTCATGAGGTCGACAAGTGTGCTGATGACTGGCAGGGAGCCGCCAACGGTGCATTCATAGCGGAATGGCGTACTAGCTTGCTGGCTTGCTGCCCGTGCCTGCTCGAACCAGCCGGGCGTCTCCGCGAGAGGGATCTTGTTTGCCGTGACGACCGGGATGCCCATCCTCAGGGCTTCGAGGAGCAAAGGCCCCGTCTCGGCCGTGGCCGTGACGTCGACCAGCACGTACCGTGTAGCATCTGGAAGTCCGAAGCGGTCGAAGATGGGATCCAGGACGTCAAGCGTCAT
>Ga0209638_1000551_pt1 | contig 24678 bp, 21 predicted proteins | sample BarGraNGADG00211_FD_184490 | JGI IMG/M metagenome (GOLD analysis project Ga0209638, IMG submission 184490) | Arctic peat soil microbial communities from Barrow, Alaska - Barrow Graham LP Ref core NGADG0002-211 (SPAdes) (version 2) | ecosystem: Environmental > Terrestrial > Soil > Wetlands > Peat...
TGCCGGCCGTACTCGTCGGCTCGGTCCTGCAGTTCGCGGTGTGGCGATGGCCGCCCACGATCCTCGCGGTCATCGGCACGTTCCTCGCGTGTACCGTCGCGATCTGGATCGCGGTCATGTTCCTTGGCCGAGGCCGACCGGCGACCGTGCCGCTCATCGTCCTGACCGCGGTCACGGCGGTCGTACTGATCGTCGATCAGTGGGCGGGCGCGCCGCTCTCGTTCATCGGGCTCTTCGGGTACTCGCCGCTGCTCGGGGCGCGCTACTACGGGCTCGGGAACGAGATGTCGGGGCTGCTGCTCGGCTCGGTGCTGGTCGCCGTCGCGCTGTCGCTCGACACGTGGCGCGATCGGAGATGGGCGTGGCATGTCCGTGTCTGGGGTTGGCCCCTCGTCGCGCTGGTCGTCCTGGCAACGGCCGCGGCTCCGTTCTGGGGCGCGAACGTCGGACCGGTGGCGTGGATGACGGTCGGCTTCCTGGTCGGCTGGCTCATGCTCAACGGCCGCAAGATATGGACCTGGCGCAACCTTCTGCTCGTGGTCGTGCTCGTGATGGTGATGCTCGTGGGCCTGACGGCGGTGGACCTGCTCGGCGGGTCAGGCTCCGAGACCCATCTCGGCAGGGCCGTCGCCGGTACGCAGACCGGCGGCATCGCCTCGCTGTGGGCGATCATCGCGCGCAAGGCGGAGACCAATGCTCGCGTGCTGGGACGCACCAACTGGACATGGCTGCTCGTCGTGATGCTGGTGCAGCTGGGCTACATGCGGTGGCGTCCGCGCGGAGAGTTCGCGGCGATGCTCAAGGAATACCCGGCGTTCTCGGCGGCCGTCGCCGCGGCCCTGTTCGCCGGGATCGCAGGCTACTTCACGGAGGACTCCGGGATCATCATCCCGGCGCTGCTGCTGATCCCCGTGGGGGTATCCGCGCTCTATCTGATGCTCGGGCGCGTCGCTCCACCCGGCGGTGAGGGCTCGTGAGCCCGTGGGTGACGGTGTCACTGATCGCGTTGGGGTCGGCGGCCGTGGTCGGTTGGCTGCTCCCTGCGTGGGCGATGAAGCGGTTCGTGCCCTCTTTGGAGGGCAGCGGCCCGCGGGTCACGAACTATCGCGGGCGCAGCATCCCGACGGGGCTCGGGGCCGTATGGCTGGTGTGGGCGACGGGTGTGGCGGTGGTCGACACCGCCCTCGTCTACCTCGTGCTGGTGGGTGGCTCTCAGCCGGAGACAGCCGCCGCGGTGAACACGACGCTCGGGATCATGGGTCCCTTGACGCTGCTGGTGCCCGGAGCCTTCGCGTTCGGCTTGGTCGACGACCTCTTCGGCGGCCACGCGGTGAAGGGCTTCCGCGGGCACATGGGAGCGCTCGCACGCGGCCGGCTCACGACGGGCGGCCTTAAGCTCCTCGGGATCGGGTTCCTTTCACTCGTCGCGGGGTTCTCCGCCGTCCGGCAGGTGGTGTCGTACCGCGGGGGGTGGATGGAGGTGGTGTCGGGGCTGGCCGCTTGGGCGTGCGCCGCCCTGGTGATCGCGCTCGCGGCGAACCTGGTGAACCTCACCGATCTGCGCCCCGGCCGTGCCCTGAAGGTCTACAGCGTGCTTGCGACGATCGGGGTCGGGCTCGCGACCTTGACCGTCTGGACGGGGGGAGCGCAGGACGTCGCGTCCAGCCCGCCGTTCCTGCTGCTGTGGATCGGCTGCTTCAAGCTGTCGCTGCTGGCGCTCGTTCTCGGACCGGTCGTCGCGGTGTGGCGTTTCGACCTCGGCGAGCGCGCGATGCTCGGCGATGCGGGCGCGAACGCCATGGGAGCGCTCGCCGGTTTCCTACTCGCGTGGCGGTCTCCGCTGTGGCTGCTGGCGGTCCTTGCTATGGTCTTTCTCGCGCTCAATCTTGCGAGTGAGCGCGTATCGTTCTCGAACGTGATCGAAGGCACCGCGTTCCTGCGGTGGCTCGACGGGCTCGGACGGCTCCGGTCCGTGGTTCCCGGTTCGGAGGCGACCGCGGAGACCGCGGCGCCGGACGTGGCAGCACGGAGCATGCGTGACGGCGAGTAAGTGAAAGGACGGCGGGAGCTCACACAAATGACCAAATTCATCTTCGTGACCGGTGGCGTTACGTCATCACTGGGCAAGGGCATCACGGCCGCATCGTTGGGGCGGTTGCTCAAGAGCCGGGGCCTGAGCGTGACGATCCAGAAGCTCGACCCGTACCTGAACGTCGACCCGGGCACGATGAGCCCCTTCCAGCACGGTGAAGTCTTCGTGACCGATGATGGAGGAGAGACCGACCTCGACCTCGGCCACTACGAGCGCTTCATCGATGAGGCCCTCTCCCGTGAGAGCAACGTGACGGCCGGCTCCGTCTACCAGACGCTCATCGCCAAGGAGCGCCGCGGTGACTTCCTCGGTGGCACCGTTCAGGTCATCCCGCACGTCACCAACGAGCTCAAGGAGCGGATCCTGCGCCTGGCGGAGAGGCTCAAGCCCGACGTGCTCATCACCGAGATCGGCGGTACCGTGGGCGATATCGAGTCGCTGCCGTTCCTCGAGGCGATCCGTCAGCTGAAGAAGGACGTCGGCCGTGACAACGTCTGTTACGTCCACGTCACGCTCGTGCCCTACATCGCCGCCGCCTCGGAGCTCAAGACCAAGCCGACCCAGCACTCCGTCAAGGAGCTGCGCTCGATCGGCATCCAGCCCGACTTCATCGTGTGCCGCAGCGACCGCCCCATCGACGCCGGGATCCGCCGCAAGATCGGCCTGTTCTGCGACGTCGACCCGAGCGCCGTCGTCTCCGCGATGGACGCGCCGTCGATCTACGAGGTCCCGGAGGCGCTCCGCCAGCAGCGGCTCGACGCGATGGTCATCGAGCACCTCTCGCTCGAGTGTGGCGAGCCCGACATGACGCAGTGGGACGCGTTCGTCAGCCACAGCCGTCAGCTGAGCGACACGGTCGACATCGCGCTGGTCGGCAAGTACGTCCAGCTTCCCGACGCCTACCTGTCGGTCCACGAGTCGCTCAAGCACGCCGGCATCTTCCATGAGCACGACGTCAAGATCCACTGGGTCGACGCCGAGGGCATCACGCCCGAGGAGGTCGACAACCTGCTGTCCGAGATGGACGGCATCCTCGTGCCCGGCGGCTTCGGCATCCGTGGCATCGAGGGCAAGATCCGCGCGGCCTGCTACGCCCGCGAGAAGCTCGTCCCATACCTCGGCATCTGTCTCGGCATGCAGGTGGCCGTCGCCGAGTTCGCCCGCCACGTGGCCGGTCTCGAGGGCGCGAACTCGAGCGAGTTCGACCCGGTCACGCCCTACCCGGTCATCGACCTCATGCATGACCAGGAGGAAGTCCAGGACATGGGCGGCACGATGCGCCTCGGCGCCTACCCGTGCGTCGTCGTCCCCGGCACCAAGGGCGCGGCCGCCTACGGCGAGGAGGTCATCTACGAGCGTCACCGTCACCGCTACGAGGTCTCGAACACCTACCGGCAGCAGCTGGTCGACGCCGGGCTCGTGATCTCGGGTCTGTCTCCCGATGGCCGCCTCGTCGAGATGATCGAGCTGCCGGACCATCCGTGGTTCGTGGGCAACCAGGGGCATCCCGAGTTCAAGAGTCGCCCGACGCGTCCGGCGCCGCTGTTCCGCGACTTCATCGGTGCGGCCGTCGCCTACCACAACAGCCGGAAGGCGTAGGGCTCCGTGAGTCCCGGCGACCGCAGCAGGCTGCTCGACACGTTCCTCGAGGCCGTCCGCATCGACAGCCCTTCGGGCGAGGAGGCGGTGTTCGCGCGCTGGTGCGTCGACCGGCTCACCGCACTGGGCTGCGAGGTGCGGGTCGACGACACCGCCGGGGTGACCGGGTCGGACAGCGGCAACGTCATCGCCGAGCTGGCGCCGACGGTCGAGGGCTCCACGGTGGTCTTCTCCGCGCATCTCGACACGGTCGAGCCCGGTCGCGGGATAGTGCCTGTCGTGGAGGATGGCGCCGTGCGCTCCGCCGGCGACACGGTCCTGGGCTCCGACGACAAGGCGGGAGTCGCAGCGATCCTCGAGACGCTCGAGGTGCTGCGCGAGTCCGGACGCCCGCACGGCCCCGTGCGCGTGCTGCTGACGACCGGCGAGGAGGTCGGCCTGCATGGTGCGAGCGCCCTCGACGCGGCCGACTGCACGGGCGACGTCTGCCTCGTGCTGGACGCGGCGGGCGCGGTGGGCGGCGTCGTCACGGGCGCGCCCACGCACCACACGTTCACAGCGGTCTTCCATGGCGTCGCGGCCCACGCGGGCGTCCAGCCCGAGAAGGGCCGGTCCGCGATCGTCATGGCAGCGCGTGCCATCGCGGCGATGCCGCTCGGGCGCCTTGACGGCGAGACGACCTCCAACGTGGGCGGGATCCGTGGCGGGGGAGCGACGAACGTCATTCCCGCCACGTGCGAGCTCATCGGCGAGTGCCGTTCGATCGACGCGCGTCGCGTCGAAGATGTGCGTCTCCGGATGGACGCCGCCCTGAAGGCCGCGGCGAGTGAGGGCGGCGGCTCGGTCGACGTCGTCTGGATGAAGGAGTACGACGGCTATCGGTTCGCCGATGACGACCCCGCGCTGGCGATCGTCGTCGGCGGCGTGCGCGCCGCGGGCTTCGAGCCCCGGCTGTTCGTCACGGGCGGTGGCAGCGACGCCAACCAGCTGCTGTCCAAGGGCCTGCCCGCGATCGCGCTGTCGTGCGGGATGACGGACGTGCACGGCGTCGGCGAGGCGATCGCCGTGGCGGACCTGGAGGGACTCGTGAGGGTGCTGCTCGCGACACTGGAGAGGGCCGTGGCGTCATGAGGACCGTCTGGGGCACCGTGGTCGCCGTGGAGGCCGAGCGGGCGGGCCTGCAGCAGTTGCGCGTGGAGGCCGCCGGCGCGGAGGCCGTTGCCCTGAACTACCCCGCGCTCTCGGGCTTCTGTGGCGTGGGCGACCGCGTCTTGCTGAACACGACCGCGGTGGACCTCGGTCTCGGCACCGGCGGGTCCCATCTCGTGGTGGCGCGTTTGCTCGCCGGGTCGGGCGCCGACAGCGTGTCGTTGGACGATCCGAGTGAGGGCCACGTGATGAAGCTGCGCTACACGCCGCTGCAGCGTGACGTCCTCGCCGTGGAGTCTCAGGAGAGTCCGCACCACGCCCTTCTGGAGGACGCCGACGACGTCGGCGGCATGCCCGTCGTCTGCTGCGGTCTTCACAGCCAGCTCCCGCTGGTCGCGGCGGCCATCAAGTGCGAGAGGCCGCGTGCTCGCGTGGCGTGGTGCATGACCGACGAGGCCGCATTGCCGCTTGCGCTCTCGGAGCTCGTCCCCGCCTGCACGGCGGCGGGTCTCGTGGACCTCACGGTCAGCTGCGGGCAGGCGTTCGGCGGCGATCTCGAGGCGGTGACTCTGCACTCAGGCCTGCTGGCCGCGCGGCTGGTCGGGGAGGCCGACATCGCCATCGTCGGCATCGGCCCCGGAGTGGTCGGCACCGGCACGGCGCTCGGACACGGCGGGATCGCACAGGGTGAAGCCGTGAACGCGGCGGCTGCTGTGGGAGGACGTCCGGTGGCCGCGCTGCGCGTCTCGTTCGCGGACACGCGGGAGCGCCACCGCGGCGTGAGCCATCACACCCTCATAGCGCTCTCCCGCATCGCGCTCGCGCCCGCGACGGTGGCCGTCCCGCGGCTCCCGGCGCCCGAACTCGCTGCAATCGAGTCCGCGCTCACGGATGCCGGCGTGTGGGAGCGCCACACGCGCGCCGACGCAGGTGACGGGTACGTGCTGCCGGATACGCGCGGCGTCCCGTGTCGTTCGATGGGCCGCACGCCCCAGGATGATCCCGCGTTCTTCGCCGCGGCGGCCGCGGCCGGGACCGTGGCCGCGGAGATGCTGTCGGAGCGCACATCCTAGAGTCGCCCAAGGCGCCATTCGCACCGCTCCGATGCGGTTGCGCGCATCGGGCCGAGCGGTACACTGGCACAGGTCGTTTCCCGTCGGCGCTTCGCGCCGACGGCCTCATGTGATCGAGGAGCAGGGCGTTGGCGGTCCATGGTCGGCCGGCGAAGGTCCGGCCGGACGGATGAAGGGAAAGTCGCACATGATCATCGGTGTCCCGAAAGAGATCAAGAACAACGAGTTCCGCGTCGGGATGACTCCCGGCGGCGCGCGCGAGTTCGTGGCGCACGGTCACACGGTCCTCGTCGAGAACAGCGCTGGTGACGGTTCGTCGTTCTCCGACGCCGAATACAGTGGAGCGGGCGCCGAGCTGGTCGCGACGGCCGAAGAGGTCTTTGCGCGCGCGGACATGATCGTGAAGGTCAAGGAGCCGCAGCCTGTTGAGATCGCCCGTCTGCGTCCCGGCCAGATCCTCTACACCTACCTGCACCTCGCCCCCGACTACGAGCAGACCGTCGGTCTCATCGGCTCGGGCGCGGTCTGCATCGCGTACGAGACGGTCGAGCTGCCGAACCGCACGCTGCCGCTGCTCGCCCCGATGTCCGAGGTCGCGGGCCGCATGGCCGCTCAGGTCGGGGCCACCTACCTCCAGAAGCCGTTCGGCGGCCGCGGAGTCCTCATGGGCGGCACCCCCGGCGTCTCGCCGGCGCAGGTCGTCGTGCTCGGCGGCGGCGTCGTGGGCACCAACGCCGCGTACGTCGCGATGGGCATGGGCGCTGCGGTGACGATCATGGACATCAACATCGACCGTCTGCGCTATCTGGACGAGATCTGGGGCACCAAGGTCCGCACGCTCTACTCCAGCAAGCACAACATCGAGGAGGCCGTGTACGGCGCGGACCTCGTCATCGGCTCCGTGCTCCTGCCGGGCGCGAAGACCCCGTGGCTGGTCACGAGGGACATGCTCCCGAAGATGAAGCGCGGCTCGGTCATCGTCGACGTCTCCGTCGACCAGGGCGGCTGCATCGAGACCACGAAGGCGACCACGCACGCCGACCCGACCTACTTCGTCGACGGCGTCCTGCACTACGGCGTCGCGAACATGCCGGGTGCGGTGCCGAACACCTCGACGATGGCGCTCACCAACGCCACCCTCCGCTACGGCCTGGCCATCGCGGACAAGGGCTGGAAGCAGGCCGTTGCCGACGACGCCGCCCTGGCGAAGGGTGTCAACGTCCTCGAGGGCAAGGTCACCTACAAGGGAGTCGCCGACGCGCACGGCATGGAGTACACCCCGCTGGAGTACCTGCTCGGCTAGGCCTCGCGACCTCATGGCATCTCGACGCGGCCGCCCCGGGTGAAGACCCGGGGCGGCCGCTCCGTTGTCGGGTCCTTGTGCTGCATACTGCAGACCATGAGCGATCCGATACCCATGCCCGGCCCGAAACGTGAGAGCGACGTCCCCGACGACGCTGTCGTGTCCGGCGGCGACCGACTGACCGACCTGATCGACGAGTTCACGGGCTACCTGACCGTCGAGCGCGGGGCGTCGCCGAACACGGTGATCGCGTACCGGCGCGACCTGCGTCTGTATGCGGAGTTCCTGCTGGACCGCGGAGTCACGGACCCCGATCGCATCTCGCGTGACGACGCCGGCGCATGGGTGACGCACCTCCGGGACGAGGGCCTCGCGCCTAAGACCGTCGAGCGTCGCGTCGCTTCCGTGAAATCGTTCCACCGCTTCCTGGTGCGCGAGGGCGTGACGGTCAACCACCCCACAGCGTCGTTGCCGCTCCCGCGCATCCCCGAGCGCCTCCCCGATGTCGTGAGCATCGACGACGTCGATCGGCTCCTGTCGCAGCCCTTCCCGGAGGGCCCTGCCGGCTACCGCGACCGCGCCCTGCTCGAGGTCCTCTACGGGTGCGGTGTACGGGCGAGCGAGCTCACGGGGCTCGACCTCCGTGACATCGACCTCGCGGAGGGCCTGCTGCGTGTGTTCGGCAAGGGCAGCAAGGAGCGAGTCGTCCCCGTGGCGGGAGTGGCGGCCTCGGCGCTGTCCGACTACCTGGCTCACGGTCGACCCTACCTGCGGACGAAGGCGGGCGCCAGCCGCCAGGACCCCGACGCCGTCTTCCTCAACGCGCGCGGCGGACGTCTGACCCGCGTTACCGTGCACTCCCTCGTCCGCGCCTATGGCGGCCGCGTAGGGCTGCAGCTCCACCCGCACACGCTGCGTCACTCCTTCGCGACGCACATGCTCGAAGGGGGCGCCGACCTCCGCGCCCTGCAGGAGATGCTGGGGCACGCGGACATCTCGACGACCCAGATCTACACGCATGTGGACCGCTCGCATCTGCGCGAGGAGTACCTCTCGACGCATCCCCGCGCACGTCTTCGCCCCCTGCGGGGCCACTGATCCTCGAAGCGCGCGGAGCCGTGCCGCCGACCGCTGTCAGGCACCACATCCCGCTCGCCATCCGGTGTCCACTTTCTGCTGATACGGGGCGCGAGAAGAGATACCATGATGGATAGAGATCCGATGTCTTTGGATAGGGGAGGGTGGTGGGTGTGAAGAGAAGCTTCCGCACGACTTGCGCGATGTTCGTCGTCTTCGCGATGGCGACCATGGTGCTCGGGGGTTGCACGTCGACGAGTACTCCGTCCGCCAGCACGACCGGTACGACTCCGCCTGCGTCAACATTCAAGACGGCAATGGTCACCGACATCGGCGGCCTGGGCGACAAGTCGTTCAACGACCTGAGCTGGGCCGGTCTGGAGAAGGCCAAGGCCGACCTCGGCGTCGAGACGAAGGTCCTGTCCTCGAAGTCGATCGCTGACTACGAGACCAACCTGACCAACCTTTCTGACGCCGGCTACAGCCCGATCTTCGCGGTCGGGTTCCTGATGACGGACGCCGTGAGCAAGATCGCATCGACCACGCCGGACACGAACTTCGGCGGCATCGACATCTTCTTCACGAATCCGCCGAAGAACGTCGTGGGCCTGAACTTCAAGGAGCAGGAGGCCGGCTACCTCGCCGGTGTCGTCGCTGGTCTTTCGACCAAGGCTTCGTTCGACGCTCGCCTGAACACCAAGAACATCATCGGCTTCGTCGGCGGCATGCCGATCCCGCCGGTGCAGCGCTACGAGGCGGGCTTCGTGGCCGGCGCCAAGTCGGTCAACCCGACGGTCAAGGTCATCTCGCTGTACGCGGGCAAGTTCGATGACCAGGCCAAGGGCAAGGAACTCGGCCTGTCCCTGATCTCCCAGGGCGCGGACGTCGTGTTCGCCGCCGCCGGCCAGACCGGTATCGGCACCTTCACGGCATGCCAGGAGTCCAAGAAGGCGCTGTTCATCGGCGTCGACTCCGACCAGTTCCTGACGCTGACGAACCCCGGCGACACGATCCTGACCTCCGCGGTCAAGCGCATCGACGTCGCTGTGTTCTCGGTCGTCAAGCAGGCCAAGGATGGCGCGTTCCCCGGCGGCCAGAACCTCTCGTTCGGTCTGGCTGACGACGGCGTCGGCATCGCCCCGTACCACGACTTCGACGCCAAGGTCCCGCAGGCGATCAAGGACGCGGTCGACAAGGCCACCGCCGACATCAAGGCCGGAACGATCACGGTTCCCGAGACGCTCAAGTAGTCTTCTCGTCTCGACGTGACCGCGGCGAGCCGCGATGATAGGGGCGGCCGGTGAGAGAGCCGGCCGCCCCTTTCGCGTGCAGGGACGATCCGAACGTACAAGCAACGGAAGGACACGAGGAGATGCCGGTCCTCGAACTGCGCGAGATCACGAAGGTCTTCCCCGGAGTCCGGGCGAACGACCGCGTCTCGCTGGTACTCGAACGCGGTGAGATCGTGGCGCTGTTGGGCGAGAACGGTGCGGGCAAGTCGACGCTCATGAACGTCGTCTACGGCCTGCTCGCGCCCGACGGGGGCGAGATCCTCGTCGACGGGAAGCCGGTGCGCATCCGGACTCCGCGCGAGGCCATCGATCTCGGCATCGGCATGGTGCATCAGCACTTCATGTTGGTCGAGACGCTCACCGTCACCGAGAACATCATCATGGGTCACGAGCCATCGCGCTTCGGAGTCATCGACTTCGCCGCCGCGCGCGCCAAGGTCAGGGAGTTGTCGCTGCGCTACGGCCTCAAGGTGGACCCCGACGCGCGCGTCGCCGACCTCTCGGTCGGGATGCAGCAGCGCGTGGAGATCCTCAAGGCCCTCTACCAGGGCGCGCGCATCCTGATCCTCGACGAGCCGACCGCGGTGCTGTCCCCGCAGGAGGTCGGCGAGCTGTTCGGGGTCGTGCGCTCACTGGTCACCGAGGGTCTCTCGGTGGTGCTGATCACCCACAAGCTCGACGAGGTCATGGGTGCGGCCGACCGCGTCGTCGTCATGCGCGACGGCCGCGTCGTGGGCGAGACCACCCCGGCCAAGACCGACCAGGTCGGCCTTGCACGAATGATGGTCGGCCGCGACGTCGTGCTCACCGTCGAAAGGACGCCCGCTCATCCTGGGGAGACGGTGCTCGAGGTCCGCGACCTGGTGGTGCTCGACGAGCGCAGGCTCGAGGCGCTCAAGGGCATCAGCCTGACCGTCCACGCGGGTGAGATCGTCGGGATCGCCGGGGTCGACGGCAACGGCCAGACGCAGCTTGTCGAGGCGATCGTCGGGCTGAAGAGGCCCCAGAGCGGATCGATAACGCTGCGCGACAAGGACATCACGCACTCGGCCCCACGCGCGACCATCCATGCCGGCGTCTCTCACGTGCCGGAGGATCGCCAGCGTCGCGGCCTCGTGCTCGAGTTCGACCTGGCCGAGAACCTGATCCTCGGCGACCAGAGGGACGCGCCCTACGCGCGTGCCGGGATCATGCGGACCCGCGTGATCGACGAAGCGGCCCGAAAGCGCGTCGGTGACTACGATGTGCGCACGCCTTCGATCCGCGTCCTGGCGGGCAACCTGTCGGGCGGCAACCAGCAGAAGCTGGTGCTCGCCCGCGAGATGGGCCGCGATCCGGACCTCCTCGTGGCCGCACAACCGACCCGTGGGCTCGACGTCGGCGCCATCGAGTTCGTGCACCGGCGCATCCTGACAGAGCGCGACGGCGGCAAGGCCGTTCTGCTCGTGAGCATGGAACTCGAGGAGATCATGTCGCTGTCCGACCGCATCCTTGTGATGTACGAGGGTCGCATCGCCGCCGAGTTCGCGGCGGGTGAGGCCGACGCGGAGCGGATCGGCTTCTTCATGACCGGCGGTTCGAAGAAGGACCGGGCGCCGGCGCCGCCAGCGGAGCCTGCTGTGGCGGGAGGGGGTGGCCTGTGAGCGAGACTCACGAGGCGCCCGTCGTCCGCGAGAACCTGTGGATGAAGGCGCTGCGGACCGCCGGAGTGCCGCTGCTGTCCGTCGTGTTCGCGATGGCCATCGGTTCGATCATCATCGCGGCGTCCGGCAAGGACCCGGTGCTCGCGTTCGGGGCGCTGCTCAAGGGCGCGTTCGGGAGTCCGGAGCAATGGCAGATCGGCAACTTCAGGGCTTTCGGCGACACGATCAGCAGGGCGACGCCGCTCGCGTTCGCCGGCTTGGCGATCGCCTTCGGTTTCCGGGCCAACCTGTTCAACATCGGCGCGAACGGTCAGTTGCTTCTCGGCGCCGTGACCGCCGCGTTCCTGGGACTCGTGCTGGGCGGGCAGCCGACGTGGGTCGCCATCCCGCTCATCCTCATCGGGGCCGCTCTGGCCGGGGCGGCATGGGCGTTCATCCCCGCCATCCTGAAAGCCAAGGTCGGCGCCCATGAGGTCATCACCACGATGATGTTCTCATGGATCGCGCTCTACCTGACCTCGTGGATCATCTCCGGTCCCCTGAAGGACGCAGCGGGCAACTCGCAGACGCCGATGCTGCCCCAGGCGGTGTGGTTGCCGACGCTGGACCAGCTCCTTCCCGGCATCTTCCGGGTGCCCGTGCGCGCCCATCTCGGTTTCATCATCGCCATCGCGCTCGCCGTCCTGGTGTGGTGGATCCTGAAGAAGACGACGCTCGGCTACGGTGTCCGCGCCGTCGGCTTCAACCAGTGGGCCGCCCAGAACGGCGGCATCTCGATCGCCATCACGACCGTCTACGCTCTGTGCATCTCGGGAGCCCTTGCGGGCCTGGCCGGCGCGTCGGAGGTCCTCGGTGTCCAGCACCGGATGTTCGACGAGGTGTCCGCGGGCTCCGGGTTCGGCTTCACCGGCATCGCAGTCGCGCTGCTCGCCAAGAACCACCCGATCGCCGTCATCTTCTCCGCGATCCTGTTCGGAGCGCTCTCGGCCGGTGCGGGAATGATGCAGCTCACGGCCAACGTCCCGGACAAGATCATCATGATCGTGCAGGCGCTCATCATCTTCTTCGTGGGCGCCGAGACGGTCATCACCTGGTTGATCAAGCGCCGTCAGAAGCTCGCTCTCGAGAGGGAGGGGGATTCCGATGTGGCTTAGCTTCTTCACCCCGGACCTGTTCGCGTCCGCCATCCGCATGGCGACCCCGCTCGCTCTCGCCGCGATCGGCGGCACCATCTGCGAACGCTCGGGCGTGGTCAACATCGCGCTCGAGGGCATGATGCTCGTCGGCGCGTTCTTCGGCGTCGTCGTGACGCTGGCGACCGGCAACGTGTGGCTCGGCGTCGTCGCAGCCATCGTGGCCGGCGTCCTTCTGTCCGCCATCCACGCGTTCGCGTCCGTGACGCTCCGCATGGACCAGGTCGTCTCCGGCACGGCGCTCAACATCCTGGCGCTCGGGCTCACAGGCTTCCTCATGGAGGTCATCTACGGTCATCCCGGCGCAACCAACGGCATCGCACACAAGATCGGACCGGTCTTCAACTTCCCCACGGGCGGCACGGGAGTGCTGGCCACCATCTGGACGTGGGTCGACCAGATCGTCTTCAGCTACACCCCGATCGTCTACATCGCCATCATCATCGCCATCGTCGCCCAGTGGGCCATGTATCGGACGCGCTGGGGCCTGCGCCTGCGCGCGCTCGGCGAGCATCCCCGCGCGGCCGACACCGTGGGCGTCCGGGTCCAGGCGGGACGCTACGTGGCCGTGCTCATCTCCGGCGCGCTCGGCGGCCTCGCCGGCGCGAACCTCACGCTCGAGCAGGTGGGCGTGTTCAGCGACAACATGACGAGCGGCAGGGGCTTCATCGCGCTGGCGGCCAACATATTCGGCCGTTGGACACCGGTCGGGAGCTACCTGGCGTCGTTGCTCTTCGGCTTCGCCGAGGCGATCGAGATCAGGATGCAGTCGTTCCAACAGGGGAACCAGATCCCGGTCCAGTTCTTCCTGATGCTCCCGTACGTACTCGTGGTCATCGTGTTGGCGGGCTTCATGGGTCGAGCGGTGGGCCCGGCGGCGATCGGGAAGCCGTATGAAAAGGAGTAGCGGTTCGGGCCGACTTGACCGGGCGCGTCGCTTCGCAAGGCTACGCAAAGAGGGCACTCCTTCAGGAGTGCCCTCTTTGCTGCGCGTTGACTCAGCTCGTGCGCCCGGCCAAGCCGGCCCTCTCAAGGATGGAGCAACCTCTACTCGTCGTCGTCGCTCATCCACCGCGCGACCAGGGGTCGCAGGATGAGGATCGCGGCGAGGCCGCCGAATACCACCAGGTCGAGGACGGCGGGACGGAAGTCCCAGCCCCGTAGCGCCGATTCGACCACGTAGAGGATCACAGCGGCCGCTGCGAGGGCCTGCCAGGGGAGTCGCATCTCGGGCCGCAGCCGCATGGCGCTCACGAGGCGGCGGGTTCGTCGGGGGTGGCGGGCTCGGCTTTCGCGGCCGCTGCGAGACGGGCGCGTCGCTTGCGTGCCGCACGAGTCACGAGCCAGGCGATCAGCCCGGCGGGCAGGCCGACGAAGACCAGCAGCGCGATCACGGGCCCGAGCAGCACGATCAGCGAGTTCATCGTGGCGACGAATGCGCGGATCGAGTCGGTCAGCGCGATGGTGACGCCCCAGTCCGTCCCGGCCGGACGCACGATGGGCTTCGGTTCCGTGAGCTCGAGGGTCACGGTCGCCCGCGCGGCCTGGCGCTCGAGGTAGGCGAGCTGGGCCTGCATCGACTCGATGTCGCCCTGTACGCGGGTGAGTTCCTGCTCGACGGCGAGCATGTCCTTGACCGACGTGGCGCGCGCGAACAACTGCCGCAGTCGTGACTGCTCGGCTTGGAGGTTGCCCAGACGGGCCTTCATGTCGACGTGCTGCTGTGTCACGTCGTCGGAGGTCTCGGACTCGGTCAGCACCTTGCCGAGCTTGGCCGCCTCCGCGACGAAGTCCGCGTAGCGGTCGGACGGGACGCGAACGGTCACATAGGCGCGCAACGGTCCTGCGGAGGCCGCAGACCTGCTGCCATCGGCCAAGGGCACGGGGTTGAGGTAGATCGGTTCGTCAACGGCGGTCGCCACCTGCATCGATGAGATCTCGGCGCCGTCGCGCGCCACGAGCGCGCGGATCTTGGCGATCGCGTCGTCGACCTTCGCCGTCTTGATCAGCATGGTCTTGTTGACGACCACGAGTTGCTGCGACGAGACCGCCGAAGGCGTCGAGGCGTCCTGCCTCGAGGGGCTCGTCGGGGGCGGCACACCGGCTGCGGAGCCGGAGCTGCCCACGCCCGTCTTCGAGCCGTCGGCGACGGGAGGTGTTCCGGGCGACATCAGGGTGCTCGTGCCGCCCGACGAGACCGTGCTCTCGTTGGCGGGCGAGGAGCATGCGGCGACCAGCAGGGTCGCTGCGACCAGCGCCAGCGGAAGTGCGAGGCGCGTCAACAGCCGTCGGTTCGTCGTGCCGTTCATGATGGTTCCTTCCTCCGCGGTGCGCCGCCTTGTGGCCGCGCACCTCCCTCCACGAGCCGGATCCCACCGCAACAACAGCGAACGCCCGTCGCGCGAGGCGAGCGGGCGTCCGAGGATCGCATCTGTGATGCGGAGGCTACTCCGTCTTCTGGATCGCCTGCTCGGCCTTCTTCAAAGCCCGCGCGGCGTAGACGCCCAGCGCGATCCCGATGGCGATGACGACAAAGAAGGCGAGAAGCAGGGTGTTGACCACCGCACCTGCCCAGTTGGCTGTCATTCGTTCGTTCACCTCCATGAGTGCACGTGGGTGGCGTTCGTCTCTCGGATTGTATCGGTGGCCCGAGCACGCGGCAAGCGCGCGGGGCCTCCTTACCGCTGATGTTCGCTGTCAAGGTGCGGTTTCCTGCTGCGTCGACACACCTTCAGACGCATCGGCGGCGTTCGTGGTTCGGAAGGACCCGAGGGGGACCTCCCGGGCGGCGACGCGCGCTCCCTCCCGGGCGCGTCCACGATCTCTGCTCCGGGGTGTCGCCGGGTGGGTCCACACGAAGGATTCGTGTTGCAAAGTGGGACATAGTGTCATAGAGTGGGGCGCGAAGCAGAGACGACCACTTCAGGTCGTCTGACTGGGAACCACGGTGTCACGAGATGGGGGCGGGGGAGCGGTGTTCCTTGGGGAATACCAGCACACGCTGGACGCGAAAGGTCGCGTCTCGCTCCCGCGCAAGTTCCGCGAGGAGATCGGTTCGCGGGTCGTCGTGTCGAAGGGCCTCGAGAACTGCCTCTACGTGTATCCCGCCGATGGCTATCGCGCGTTCCTGGAGAACCTGCTGTCGGCGAGCGACTTCGATCGCAACTCCCGCGCCGTGCGCCGGCACTTCACCGCAGGCGCATCCGACGTCGAGATCGACAGCGCGGGTCGCGTCGGTCTTACCCCCGCGCTCCGTGAGTTCGCGAAGTTGAAGAAGGACGTCGTGGTCGCGGGCGTCGCCGACCACCTCGAGATCTGGGACGCCGCAGCATGGGCGGCCTATGAGAGTGCCAATGCATCGACGATCGAGGACGCCGCCGAAGAGCTCTCTCGCAGCGGCCTCCTGTAGCGACCTTGAAAACGGAATACCGGCATACCCCGGTCCTGCTGGCCGAGGTCCTGCACCACCTTTCGCCGCACGAGGGCTCGATCATCGTGGACTGCACCCTCGGGGGAGCGGGCCACGCGGTCGAGATCGCCGCTCGGATCGCCCCCACGGGACTCCTCGTGGGGATCGACCAGGACGACACGGCCCTCGCAGCAGCAACTGACGCACTACGCCTCGGCCAGCAGACCAGACTTCTCAAGGGGAACTTCGGCGACCTGGACGCCCTGCTCGCGGGGGCGAACATCCCGTACGTCGACGGTTTCCTCTTCGACCTGGGGGTCTCATCCCCCCAGCTGGACGTCGTCGAGCGCGGCTTCTCCTACCACGGGGACGCGCCGCTCGACATGAGGATGGACCCGGCCGCGGGCGGCATCACAGCCGCAGACGTAGTCAATTCGTACCAGGAATCGGACCTCGCCCGCGTCATACGGGAGTACGGGGAAGAACGGTGGGCCTCGCGCATCGCAGCATTCATCGTAGCCGCGCGGGCCCGCCGCCCCGTCACCTCCACCTCCCAGCTCGTCGACATCATCAGGTCCGCGGTCCCCGCGGCCGCTCGCCAGGAGGGGCCGCACCCGGCGCGCCGCACCTTCCAGGCGCTGCGCATCGAGGTCAACCGCGAGCTCGAGGTCCTCGAGCAGGCGCTCGACGCGGCGGTGCGGTGGCTGTCTCCCGGCGGGCGGATCGTCGTCATCTCGTACCACTCGCTGGAGGACAGGACCGTCAAGCAGGCGTTCGCGCGCCTCTCGCAGACCTGCACCTGCCCGCCCGATCTGCCCGTGTGCGTGTGTGGGGTCAAGCCGGTAGTCCGTGTGCTCACCCGAAGAGCGGTCACGCCGACGCCCGAGGAAGTGGAGCGCAACCCGAGGTCACGGAGCGCCAAGCTCCGCGCCGCGGAGAAGCTGTAAGGGAATGTGCCGCCCGGCAACGGGCTCAAGAAGACAGAGAGAGGGAGGTGGACGAGATGGGACAGACGGCACGCCGGACCCAGGCGCCGCAGCCGGCGGTCCGCACGCCCCGCCTCCGCCTCGTCGAGACGCCGCCCGCGCGTGCTCCGCGTACGTCCTCCTCCACGAAGGGCCGCGCCCGCGCTCGCGCTCAAGAGGCGCGTGTCCGGTCGCTGTTCACCGCCTTCGTCGCCGTCTTCTGCTGCGCGATCGCCCTCGGAGGCGCTCGTGTGACGCTCACGGCTCGGGCGGCGGAGTACTCGCTCTCCGAGAGCAAGCTCCTGGCCGAGATCAAGCAGGAGCGCGTGGCCGTCGACCAGCTCGAGGTCGACCGCAGCGCCCTGTCGACCCCGTCACGCATCGCCGACATCGCGTCGGCGTCGATGTCGATGGGCACGCCCCGCTCGGTGAAGTACATCACCACGTCCGACCTTTGGGGTCCCGGCGCTGCGCAGTCGTCTGCGGGCCCTGCGACGCAGTCCGGCACGCAGGGAGCGCTCGAGCGCGTGGTCGGAGCGGTGGTCGACCTGTCAGCCGGCGAGGCCCAGTCGCTGCTCGTCGGTGACCTCGGCCTAGCGGGGTCGCGGTAGCCGATGGCGCCGCGCGCCGGAAAGGGCGGGGGTGCGGGGCGCAAGCCGCACAACCGCCCCTCATCGAATCGTCCGGGCATCCTCTTCGTGTTCATGGTGGCGATGCTCACCCTGGTCGCCGGGCGGCTCACCTGGATCCAGGTCGTCCAGGCGAAGTCCCTGTCGGCGACCGCGAGTCAGCAGCGCCTGCGCGACCTGACGCTGCCGGCGCGCCGCGGCTCGATCTTCGACCGTGAAGGACAGCCGCTCGCCGTCACCACCGACGCCAAGACCGTGTATGCGGTCCCGGCGCAGGTCAAGGACGCGACCGCCACGGCGTCGTCGCTGGCGCAGGTCCTCGGAGGCGACCGGCGGCAGTACCTAGCCCGGTTGCAGAAGACGAGTTCGTTCGTCTACATCGCGCGCAAGGTCGACCTTCCGCGCGCCGCGGCGCTCGAGAAGCTCGGCATCGAGGGCATCGGGTTCGTCGATGACTCGCGGCGCACCTACCCGTCGGGCCATCTTGCGGGGCAGGTGCTCGGCTTCGTCGGGGTCGATGACGCCGGCCTCGCGGGGATCGAGAAGCAGTACGACTCGGTGCTGGCGGGCACGGATGGCAGGATCGTGGCCGAGCGGGACCCGAAGGGCCATCTGATCCCGGGCAGCATCGTCACGGCGCAGGACGCCGTGGACGGGCAGGACATCTACCTCACCATCGACAAGGACATCCAGAACCAGGCGGAGCTCGAGCTCGCAGCGGCCGTGAAGAAGTTCGGCGCCAAGAGCGGTTCGGTGCTCGTGCTGGACCCCAACAACGGCGAGATCCTTGCCATGGCGTCCACTCCGTACCTCGACCCGAACTCCTACGGCTCCGCCTCGGCGGACTCGATGCGCAACAAGGCCATCACCGACACGTACGAGCCCGGTTCGACCATGAAGGCCATGACGGCGGCCGCCGTGATCGACAAGGGCCTCTTCACCCCCGACAGCATGTTCCGCCTCCCGCCGACCCTCAGGATCGGCGGGCGCACCATCCACGAGGCGCACGCGCGCGGGACCGTCGACTACTCGCTCACCCAGATCGTGACGAAGTCGAGCAACATCGGGGCGGTGAAGCTCGGGCAGGCCCTGGGCAAGACGGCGCTGGCCGACTACATGGACCGCTTCCGGCTGAGCCGCAAGACAGGCGTCGACTTCCCCGGCGAGGCCAGCGGCTGGAGGCCGCCGACGTCGTCGTGGTCGGCCTCGTCGATGGGCAACCTCCCCTTCGGCCAGGGGCTCTCGGTGACTCCGCTCCAGTTGGCGCGGTCGGTCTCCGTCATCGCCAACGGCGGCACTCTGGTGACGCCGCACTTCCTCAGCAGACAGGGCTCGGTGCTCGCGACCTTCCCCGCGTCGCCGGTGCCCGTGATATCGAAGGCCGCCGCGACCGCGACGACGCGGATGCTCACCGACGTCGTTCGTGACGGGACCGGGACGGGAGCGGCCGTCGCCCAGTACGAAGTGGCCGGCAAGACGGGCACCGCTCAGAAGGCGCGCACCGACGGTATCGGCTACATGAAGGGCGTCTACGTGTCCTCGTTCATCGGGTTCCTCCCGGCAAGCGCGCCGCGGATCCTGATCCTCGTCACGATCGACTCGCCGAAGAGCGGGCTGTTCGGCGGGACCGTGGCGGCGCCCGCCTTCGCGCACCTGGCGCGCTTCTGCGTCGACCACCTGAAGATCGCTCCGGCCCCGTCGGTCGGTCCGATCTCCAAGGGCACGGCATCTTCGCAGGTCGGCAACGAAGCGGCATCGGGGACGCGCGCAACAGCGAGAATCGAAGGTACCGCCAAAGAGACGACCTCGACACACCGGTGAGGACCACTGACCGTGCCCGCACTCTCCGAACTGCTCGCAGATATCCCCGCGTCGGGCTCCGCCGCCCTGGCGGTCCCCGTCTCGGGCGTGGCCTACGCGTCCGGTTCCGTGAAGCCCGGCGATGCCTTCTTCTGCATCCCGGGCTTCCGCTTCGACGGTCACGAGTTCGCCGCTGACGCCGTTGAGCGAGGCGCATCGGTGGTAGTGGCATCCCATCGACTGCCGGGCCTCAGCGCGCCTGTGGCGCTCGTGGGCGACACCCGCGTCGCGCTCGCACACGCTTCCGCTCGGTTCTTCGGGGACCCGTCGCGACGCCTCGAGGTCGTGGGCATCACCGGGACCAACGGCAAGACCACGACGACCTACCTCCTGGACTCGGTCCTGCGCGCAGCGGGGCGGAAGACCGGGGTCATCGGCACCATCGAGACCCGGATCGGCGACCAGCGACTCGCGTCGTCGCGCACCACGCCCGAGTCGCGCGACCTGCAGGGGCTGCTGGCGCGGATGGTGGAGAGCGGCGTCGGCGCCGTGTCGATGGAGGTGTCCTCTCACGCGATCGACCTGCACAGGGTCGATGCGATCTCCTTCGCTGTGGCGGCGTTCACCAACCTCAGCCAGGACCATCTCGACTACCATGCGACGCTCGAGGAGTACTTCAGCGTCAAGACGCGCCTCATGCGGTGCGTCGGCGAAGAGCGTCGGGTCGTCAACATCGACGACGAGCATGGCCGCTCTCTCGCCGAGCAGGTGCCTGTCGTCTGGACGGTCGGCTTCGCGGCGGACGCGACGGTGCGTGCGGAGGCGGTCGACCTCCGTCCGACCGGCAGCGAGTTCGAATTGGTGACCCCCGCCGGGTCCCGGCACGTCATGCTGCCGCTGGCGGGCGCGTTCAACGTGAGCAATGCGCTGGTCGCCGCAGGCTGTGCGCTGGCGCTCGGTATCGACCTCGAGACCATCGCGCGCGGCCTCGACGACGCGCCCCAGGTGCCCGGACGGCTCGAGCGCATCGACGCCGGACAGGACTTCACCGTTCTGGTCGACTACGCGCACACCCCCGACGGGCTGGCCAAGGCGATCGGTGCGGTCCGTGCGGTCACGCAGGGCCGGGTCATCACGGTGTTCGGCTGCGGGGGCGACCGCGATCCCGACAAACGGCCGCTGATGGGAAGGGTCGCAGGCGAGCTCTCCGACGTCGCCGTCCTCACCAGCGACAATCCCCGTACCGAGGACCCCGTGGGGATCATCCTCCAGGTGCAGGACGGCCTTGCTCCGACAGCCTCGGAACACCACACGGAGGTCGACCGGCGGGCCGCCATCGCGCTCGCGCTGGGACTGGGGCGGACGGGTGACGCGGTACTGATCGCCGGCAAGGGGCATGAGGACTACCAGATCTTCTCCGACAGGACGGTGCACTTCGACGACCGCGAGGTCGCACGGGAGGAGCTGGGCGCGCGATGGTGAGGATGTCCGCGGCACGTCTCGCCGAGCTGACCGGCGCCACGATCGTGGCCGGGAGCGGCGACACGGTGTTCAGGGGTGTCGAGATCGACTCGCGGGCGGTCCCGGCAGGCGGCGCATTCTTCGCGCTCCCCGGCGCGCACGTCGACGGACACGACTGGGTCCCGGCGGCGTTCCGCGCAGGCGCCAAGGTCGCGGTCGTCACTCGCTGGGACGCCAGGGCGGCCGGAGACGCGGCGGAAGCGTCTCGCGGCGAGACCGCGGTCCTGCTCGTGGACGACACCGCGGACGCGCTGCGTGCCCTGGCGAGCGCACACCGCTCCTCGCTTCGCTGCCCCGTGGTCGCCATCACGGGTTCCACGGGGAAGACCAGCACCAAGGACTTCATCACGGCTGCGATGAAGGTCGGGCGCAGCGTGGTCGCGACGCGAGGCAACCGGAACAACGAGCTGGGCGTCCCGCTCACGCTGCTCGAGGCCGACAACGGTACCGACGTGCTCGTCGTCGAGATGGGGATGCGCGGCGAGGGCGAGATCACGGCCTTGTGCGACATCGCGCGTCCGACGTTCGGGGTCGTCACCAATATCGGCCAGACCCACATCGAGGTCCTCGGCAACCAGGACGCGATCGCTCGCGCCAAGGGCGAGCTGGTGGCGTGCGTGCCGGCCAACGGCAGGGTCTTCCTGAACGGCGACGATCGCTGGTCGCGGGCCCTGGAGGCGCGCGCCTCGGCTCCCGTGACGTGGTACGGACTGTCCGAGGGAGTCGACGTCAGGGCGACCGACGTCGAGGTCGACGAGGCCGGCAGGCCGACGCTGACCCTCGTCACCGCTGAGGGGTCGGTCCGCACGACGCTGCCGGTCCCCGGGCGGCACAACGCGTACAACGCCGCCGCCGCGACCGCTGTGGCCCTCGCGCTCGGCGCGACACTCGACGAGGTCGCCGCGGGCCTTGCACACGCACTCACGTCGGACATGCGGATGCAGGTCTTCACGAGCGCCGGCGGGATCGTCGTGGTCAACGACGCGTACAATGCCAGTCCTACGTCCATGCGTGCGGCTCTCGCCACCTTGGCGGACATCGCGTCCAAGGGCAGGCGTATCGCGGTGCTCGGCGACATGGCCGAGCTCGGCTCGCTGACCGAGTTGGCGCACTTCTCCCTCGGGGAGGTCGTGGCCCGCTCGGGCGTCGATCTGCTGGTCACCGCGGGGGACCGCGCACGCCGCATCGCGGACGGCGCCGTCGCGGCGGGCATGGAGCCGGGATCCGTCCGCCCCTGCACGAGCGTGGAAGAGGCCTTGGAAGTGCTGGACGACCTTGTGGCCGCCGGCGACGTGGTACTCGTGAAGGCGTCGCGCTGCATGGAGTTGGAACGGATCGTCGAAGGGATACTGACCCCGCATGCGTAGCTTCAGCCTGCTTCTGCAGATCGGGCGCTACCCGACCTATCAGGTCTTCCTGGTGGCCGTCGTGGCGCTCGGCGCCGCCGTGGCCCTGTTCCCGCTGTGGATCCGGCTGGTCCGGTACCGCAACATCGGACAGCAGGTGCGCGCGGACGGCCCTCAGGGGCACCTGGTCAAGCAGGGGACCCCGACGATGGGCGGCGTGCTCATCATGCTTGTCGTGACGGTCGTCTACGTTGCGATGGGCTCCATCGACCGGCAGAGCCTGCTGGTCCTGGGCGCAATGCTCGCCTGCGCGCTCCTCGGGTTCGTCGACGACTACGCGAAGGTGGTCAAGGAGCGGTCGCTGGGCCTGACGGCGACGGCGAAGATCGCCTGGCAAGTGCTGATCTCGCTCACGGTCGGGCTTCTGGCCGTGAACTGGGCCGGCGTCTCCGCTGTTGTGAATCTGCCACTCGTCGGCGGCGCCTGGAACCTCGGAGCGCTCTCGACGACGCTGATGGTGGGCGGCTTCGCGATCGTGGTGCCGTGGCTCTACGTGCTGCTCGTGGCGCTCATGGTCGTGGCGGCGAGCAACACCGTGAACCTGACCGACGGGCTCGACGGTCTGGCCGCCGGCACCGTGATGATCGTGATGTTCGCCTTCGCGGCGATCGCGTTCCGGCAGGACCACCTGCCGATCTCGCTGCTGGCCGCGGCAATCGCCGGGGCCTGCGTCGGGTTCCTCTGGTACAACAGCTATCCCGCTGACATCTTCATGGGCGACACCGGTTCGCTCGGGCTCGGCGCCGCGGTCGCCACGATGGCCGTCGTCACGAAGTCCGAGCTGTTGTTGCCGCTCATCGGCGGCATCTACGTCATCGAGGGTCTGTCGGTGATCCTCCAGATCATCTCGTACAAGCTGACGGGCAAGCGGGTCTTCCGCATGGCGCCGATCCACCACCATTTCGAGATGAAGGGTTGGAGCGAGACGAAGGTGATGATCAGGTTCTGGATCGTCACCGGCATCCTCGCCGGCGCAGGGTTCGCCCTCTACTTCTTGTCGAGCCTCAAGAAGGTGGGGTAGGGTGGCCGAGGTCCAACGCGTCGCGGTGCTCGGGCTCGGCCGCAGCGGCGACGCGGTCGTGTGCTGGGCGTTGGGACGTCCCGGCGCGTCGCCATCCGACGTCGCGGTCTTCGTCGAGCACGACACCCCGCGCCTCGCGCAGTCGGCGAGCCTCTTGCGTGCAGCCGGTGTGCGAGTCGAGCTCGGCGCCGTGTCCGTACCGGACGAAGGATGGGACCTGGTCGTCGCCAGCCCCGGCATCTCCCCGTCTCGGCCGCTGATGCGGTCCGCCGCCCGGTTCGGCGTTCCGGTGATCTCCGAGCTCGAGCTGGCATACCGCCTGTCGGTCGCCCCGTTCGTGGCGGTCACGGGCACGAACGGGAAGACGACGACGACGGCGCTGATCACACACCTGCTGCGTGAGGACGGCCGCAACGCGGTGTCGGTGGGCAACATCGGCGTTTCTGCGGTCGCCGCGGCACCCTGCGTCGGGGCGGACGGCGTCATCGTCGCCGAGTGCTCCTCGTTCCAGTTGGCCCTCACCCTCGACTTCCACCCTAAGGTTGCTGTACTCCTCAACATCACGCCCGACCATATCGACTGGCACGGCTCCATGGACGCCTACGCCGCGGACAAGACGAAGGTGTTCGCGAATCTGCGCCCCGGAGACGTGGCCGTCATCGACATCGACGATCCGGGCTCGGCGGGTCAGACCGCGTCGGTCGCTCGGCGCGGAGTAGAGGTGGTACACGTCGGCTTGTCCGGCGGTGACGCCAGGGTCGAGGATGGTCTGCTCGTCGTTGATGCCGGCAGTGGCGGGATCCCGCTGGTGCGCGCCGACGAACTCCTCATCCGCGGCGTGCACAACGTGTCCAACGCCCTCGCCGCTTCGGCGGCTGCGCTTGCGATGGGGGCGTCTCCCGACGCGGTCCGCGCCGGACTCACGACGTTCGAACCCATCGAACATCGCCTCGATCCGGTCGCGACCATCGGTGGCGTGGAGTACGTCAACGACTCGAAGGCGACCAACCCGGACGCCGTGATGAAGGCCCTGACCGCGTTCGGGTCGACGCCGTTGATCATCCTGCTCGGCGGTCGGAACAAGGGCAACGACTTCGGCCCGCTCGCCGAGGCCTGCGCGCTGCGCTGTCGGCTCGCGGTCCTCTACGGTGAGGCTCGACCTGAGCTTGAGACAGCGTTCAGGTCCGCCGGCGCTCCGCACGTCGTGGCCGGCACCATGCTCGAGGCCCTCGCCTTGGCGTCGGCGGCGTCGCTCCCTGGCGAGGTGGTGCTGCTCTCGCCGGCATGCGCGAGTTTCGACGAGTTCAGCGACTACGAGGACAGGGGCCATCGCTTCGTGGAGGGCGTCATGCGCATCCCCGGGGAGCCCCGGTGACCGGACCGACGACGCGGCTCGCGCCCGTGGCCCGCTACCTGCTCCTCGGCGCCACCGTGTTCCTGGCGCTGGGCGGCCTGCTGATGATCTTCTCCGCTTCGGCGGTGACGGGCATCAAGGAGCACAGCGAC
>Ga0209638_1000552_pt1 | contig 24673 bp, 29 predicted proteins | sample BarGraNGADG00211_FD_184490 | JGI IMG/M metagenome (GOLD analysis project Ga0209638, IMG submission 184490) | Arctic peat soil microbial communities from Barrow, Alaska - Barrow Graham LP Ref core NGADG0002-211 (SPAdes) (version 2) | ecosystem: Environmental > Terrestrial > Soil > Wetlands > Peat...
GTGCTCCCCGATGTCCTGGTAGCCCCTCTCAAGGATCACCTGCAAAGGGTAAGGGGCGTTCACCAAAAAGACCTCGACGATGGCTATGGCGAAGTATCCCTGCCTTACGCCCTGGACAGAAAATACCCCAATGCCCCCAAAGAATTCGCCTTGTATATAATCTGTTTTTGCTGTTCAAATTTGATTCTCTACACATTTCAGAATACAGGCAGCAAATCAAGACATTCCGCTTGAAGTATATGTTTCTTGCTGCGAAAATCATCAGAACTGCAAGATATGTGGTCATGAAGCTCTCAGCAAAATATCCGTATAAAGATGTGTATGAAAGATGCTTGTCTTAAAAAGATGTACTCGAATATTCCGGTTTTGGCTTCAGGGAGTTTGACGGGGTCTGTTTACCATACCAAAAATTCTGTTTCACAAAACATATTCGAAAAATTCAAGACAAGGTGGTGACGAAAATGATACAAAACAGAATATTTCCCCAAAATTCTTCGCCAGTTGCACGTGAATGAAGGTAATTATATTTTGACGTGGAATTCAGTTATAATAATAACAATATTGCTCTTAATTATCTGTTATGCACATACGGTCTCATCGGTTATCATGCCGATAAACCGGAGGGAAATCCGATGCGACGACCCCTGGTTTTTCTGTTCATTATTTCGATCCTGTTGACCGCCTGTGTTGTTCCGGTGGCGACATCCGAGCCCTCCACTTCCACCCCGGAAATTAGCCAGTTTTCGACACAGACCCTAACACCCTTCATCGCTCCGACAGATACGCTCGTAGCTGCCACCGCAACCGAAACACCCATACCGACACCGGTTCCCTCCCCGCGCTGGTTCTGGGCGGTCTCGGCCGGAAAGAACGAAATCCTGGCTTTCAATGCTGCCGGGCAGGTTAATACCATCTTCGACTTCACCGATATTATTTATAATGGTGATCTCCCCCTCCTCCGGATGAGCGATGATCGAGCCATCGCCTTCTTTGCCAACCACGGTAAACCCAAGGCCCTTCTCCTGACCTCCGACTCGGCAACTGCCATTCAAATCCCCAATGTCCAGGTGCCCTATCCCGAAAACCCCTGGCTTTTCGCGGCCGAGCATGCACCCTACATTATCTTCACATATGTCGGGACCGATTCAGTTCCGGCCATCCTGATCAATGCTGAGACTGGGCAGGCCTCCCTCGTTTCTGACAATGTGTATAATGTGTTTAATATTAATATGGATGCATCCTTTCCTCTTGTGCGCTTCTCTGCAGACGGGCGGTCGGTGCGCTATGCGACCCTCGTTGGGATGAGTGGTGGGCCGGTTGAAGTCCACAACCTTGACCTGCAAAACGGTAAAGATACGGTTTTTTTTCAATCAAGCGGCCATCTTTCAACGGATGATTTCGGGGAGATCTGGTACGATTCCCGGCTAGGCATTGTCCAGACTGCGGATGGCAAGTCTTTCACGGTGACGAATACGGATGCAAATACATGGCATATCCTGCTTAAAACCGGCGGGATTCTCACCACGAAGAGAACCTGTGACTCACCCTGTCCCCTGCAGACTTACCCGCCGGGTGGAGAGTCGGCTGCCTCGAATTACAGCCTGCCGGCAAGTCTCATAAACAATATTCTCTATGTCTCATATGGGCAACTGCTGGATCAAAACCGTTTGCTGGTCGTCACCTACGGGAACAACATTACAACGAACTGGATCCTGACCTCGGACGGCCAGGGTCAGTTGCTTGGAAAAGGAGAGGTAGGATATTCGGCTACTGCCTCATACCAGTCGGCGTTTATTTCCAGCGATGGGCGCTATTTGCTGGTTTACCCCACGGATGACAAGACCTCATTTTCCGTTTACGAACTTGCAACCGGCAAGGTGCTGTTTTCCGAGACGACGGTTACACCAATCGCGCTCCTGAATGTGAGTTACTTTCCTGAAGGGATCATTGTCGATGCATATGACCCGGCCTTGGCCATTCGTAGTTGGGTTTACAACTTGGCCACGGGATTGGCTTCCGAGGTTGGATCTCTGGGTAGCTCTGGTTATTGCAATGCAATGACGACGGATGGCAAACCCATCTGCGCGACGGATGGCGGCGTCGTGGTTTACGACCCGGCCTCGGGAGACACCACGCTGCTCATCCAGGAGCCGGTCCTCCAATTGTCGAATTAGGGAAAAGTGGTGGAATATCCAAATAAAGAGGAGGCGGGCAGATGCTCGTCTCCTCTTTTATTGAAAACATCACCTGATTACCAGACGTAGGCTTCGGGTATACAATAAATCCATCCCGCGAACAAGCGCGTCTCATCAGACTGTGCGTTTGCGTATAAGCATCCCGAATCAAAAAAAGGACAGGTCTCTCGACCTGCCCTTTTTATCTCTCATTCAGAAGGTTTTACTTACTTCCCGCCCTTGCCGTGCCCGTGCCCATTTCCGTTCCCGTGACTATTCCCGTTACCTTGCATCGTGGTTAAAGGAGTGACGGGCCCCGTCGGAGAGGCGATTGCCAGCGGGTCCGCATGCCCGGACATGATCTGTCCAAAGTTCTGGTGCGGGTCGGTCAATACCGCCTTGCGCAGTTGTCCCCAGTTTTTCGGGCTGCTGCCGTCCGACAGGACGATCGTGCTGAAATCACCGCTCTGCTTTGCCGTCAGGATTGTGTTAAGCAGGGTCGCATCGCCGCCCAGGTTGTATGCCATCCAGCATGCCTGTGCGATCTCGCCGTATCCGAACCCGGCGGTTTTATAGGCTGCCAGTTCGTCGCCGGTCAAACCGAGCGCCGTTCCGAAATAGGTATCCAGCGCAGTGGTTCCCTTTACCAGGGTGATCGATTTGATGATCAGCGTCGGGTCTATCACGATCGCCGTCGCGACCATGGTCGGGTCCGGGATGACGATGGTTTTCCCGACCATCTCCGCGTTGGGGGTCACCAGCTTCAGCGTGATCGCGCTTTCCAGGCTGATGGTTATTTTCTGGGATGCGCCTGACTCATCCAGCAGGGTGACAACCCCGCTGGTGATTTTGGTGACCGGGTCGGTGTTCAAGCCGATGTTCAGGATGGTTCCGCTGCCCAGGGTGCTGGTGCCGGTGGCAGCCAGTGCCGCGCTGGGCGACCTGGCTGCAAAAACAGTTGCCAGCATCGCCGCCACCATTAAGATCGGGATTATTTTGTTTCGATTCATAATTGTGCTCCTTTCGATATTTCCTTTATTACGGTCGGAGACATGGATTTCCGCTTTAAACGTAAATTGGATCTGTCCCCGATCACAGTGTAGCATGGATTACCCGCTGGAACATTACAAAACTGTAAAAATGGCTTAATTTAGTACCAATGGGCTATTCAATCAGCTTACAAGGTACTTTTCGATCCCGCTGAGCGTGTTCCACGGGAAAAACAGGTTGACAAACCAGAACAAATATTCTATAATCATTGTGTGGCCAGGGACGGTCGTTGGGTATCCTTGCCGTTTGCATATCTGAACCTTAACAATTGACCCGCATTAAGTCCATCCCCATTTTCTTCTTGCTGGGATTTAATGGTTCCTCAATCGTTTTTCCTTCCCTGGCGTTCGTTATCTTCATACCCCCGCATCTGGGGGATCGGCCGAACGTGTTTGTCAGGCCGTGCAAATGGGTGACCATTGCCCTCGAATTGTATTATGGAAGAAATAACGCTCACCGGATCTTATTCGTTTTAGGTTCGTTTTTAGGAACGAACTCGCCAGCCTGGTATATGTATATGAAGAGACCTTGAGATGTTTTCGTTCCTCGTTCGTTCCTCAACATCGAATACAATAATTCCCAATACTCAATACTTCCTCCTCACCTCCAGCACCGCGATCTTCGTCGAATGGTTGAACGGGCTCGGGTCCGTGATGGGTATTCCCTTCCGGGTTTCGGCATACCCGGTAAAATCCTCCGGCACCGGGATCAGTTCCGCGATCTTCAGGTACCCGTCTGCGCACAGGGCCTCCAGGCTTTCCAGGTACTCCTTCCCGCTCACATACAATGCGTTGTTCACCGACACCAGCCAGCCCCCGTCGTTGATCAGCGGGCGCACCTTGTTGATCAGCCGGGCGCTGTCCGTGTTCAGGTCCAGTGCACCTTTGGCGGTCGACGAAAAAAAGGGCGGGTCCACCACCACGCAGTCGAAGCGCTCCCCCTTCCGCTTGAACTGGTTGATCACGTTCCAAAAATCCCCGGCGATAAAATCCGCCTTATGGATCGGGAACCCGTTTAGCGTATAGGAGGTTTTCGCCAGGTTGAGGAATTCCCGGCTCAGGTCGAGCTGCACAACCCGCGTTGCTCCTCCGGCGCAGGCTGCAGCCCCCAGGCTGCCTGTGTAGGCAAAGGTATTCAGCACGGTCTTCCCGCCCATATGCTCGCGCAGCCACCCGCGTAGGTTCCTTGTATCAAGGTACAGGCTGGCGTCCTGGTTCATGCGCAGGTCGAGCGCGTACCAGGCTCCCTGCTCCTCCACCTTCCGGTCGGGTTCTTCGCCGAACAGGAGTTTCCCTCGCTTCTCTTCGCTTGAATTGCTATTCCTGGTTTTGATGACCCCCGCCCTCAGCCAGGGCAGGCGTTCCCGTAGGAAAGCCTCTGCCGCCTTCACCACCGGCTGCCCCTCTTCCGCCCTCTCGGCGAAGTTGTACAGGACCGCTGTCGCCGCGTACACGTCCACCACCAGGTCTGGACAGCCCTCCAAAAACCCGTTGAATAGCCGCAGGGCGCTCCTGTGCTGCTCGTCGAACAGCACTTCCCTCGCCGTGATCGCTTTTTCGAGCAGTGTGATGATTTTCTCAGCCATGGAATTTCTCTGCAACCGTAATATTATCCGTAGTAACGATTTGCGAACCATCCGTAGTAACGACTTTAGTCGTTGGTTTGTTTCTACCTGGTAGTGAATAACCCGCTACGCCTGCACGGGCGGTTCCACCACGGTTTTTACCCCGCGCGCCACCCAGCCCTCGTACACCCGTAGGAACACCACCCCTCCCAGGATCAACAGGCTGCCCGCAATTTGGATCCAGCTCAAGCGTTCGCCCAGCAGCAAATACGCGATCACCGCCGTGAATGCCGGCTCAATCGTTACCACCAGGTTTGCCACGCTCGAGGGCAGGTACGTCAGGCTGACGTTGTACAGCCCGAAGCCCGCCAGCGTTGGTCCCGCCGCCAGCAGGAATAACGCCCCCCACCCGATCCATTCCTTCCCGAGCCAGAGGAAGTCAGCCATGCGCGTGGCGGTTCCGGGGATGTGCCCGCCTGAGAAAACGTTGAACGCCAGCAGGAAAACCGCCGCGAACCCGAACGTGTAGACCAGCGCTGTCCATGGGTTCAACCCCCGCTGCGAAGCGGATCGCCCCATCAGGGTATAGACGGCATACCAAAGTCCGGAAAAGATTCCCGTCATGATCCCCAGCAGGTTCAGGCGCCAGGCAGCCGGGTCCAGTGCGTTCGACACCAGCACGCAGCCAGCCAGGGTGAGTGCCACCGCCAGTATTTTGCCCCAGTCCAGCCGTTCTTTGAGAAACCACCACCCCAGCAGGGCGGTGAACCCGGCCGAGCAGTAGGCCAGCACGGTCGAGACTGCCGCTCCATTGAGCGACACGGACAGGGTCCACAGGGAATTGAAGAGTGCCAGCACCAGGCCGAACAGTACCAGGAAGCCCAGGTGCGCCCGGCTCACTCGCAGCGGTGCCCACCTGCCCAGCGCAAGGATGGGCAGCAGGGTCAGGAAGACGAACGTGTCCCGCCAGCACGCCAGGATGAGCGCCGGCAACTGGTAGGTCTGTGTCAGGTAACGGATGATGATGGCGGTGGTCGAAAGGAACCCCGCGCTGATCAAGGCAATGGTATAACCGCGCGTGAGATGCGACTTGCTGGGTGTGATGTTGGACATGACTGTTAGAGTTTCCTCGCTGCGAAGATGAGTTCACCGGGATATTTTGACCCGTAGGGGCTTTTGTCGTAATCGGCGTAGACTTGTTCCACCTCGAACCCGGCGCGCGCCAGCAGGTGTTCGGCTTCGAACCTGAAAAAGTATCTCATCGGGAAGGCCTGCACCAACCGCTCCTTCCGGCCGTCGGGATGGGTGATGTAGTGGACCAGTTCCGTGTGGATGACCTGGTTGAATACGTCCCTCTCAGCCACCTTATGGCGGCGGATGATGCGCCGCCCGTCTGGCATGCTGAACTCCGGTTCCTCAGCCAGCTCCTCGCCGATCGGTTGGGTTGACAGCGCCTTCAGGGACGGGTTGAAAAGATCCAGGATGATTCTGCCGCCCTTTACCAGGTGGTCGCCGATGCACTCCAGGCAGGCCAGCTGGTCTGCCACCGTCGTCAGGTGCTGGAAGGGACGGAACGGCAGGGTGACCAGCTTGAACTTCCGCTGGAGCTTAAAATGGCGCATGTCTCCTTCCACCAGCCGGACCCTGGAGCGGACTTCTTTGGGTTCGCTCTTGAGCCGCTCCCGGCAGACTGCCAGCATGTGCTTCGAAAGGTCCAGCCCGGTGATTTCCACGCCGGCGCGTGCTGTGGGGATCAGCACCCGTCCCGTACCGCAGCCCACCTCCAAAACCGGACCTTCCGCCTGGGTGGCCGCTTCGACGAAAAAGCTCACATCCGCCCGGTTCTGGTAAGGGACGATGTGATCATATAGTTCTGCGATCGCCGCATATTCGTCATTATTTTCGGGTTCGCTCATGGTGGTTACCTTAATCCCAGTCTCTGGTCCTTCTCCAGCAATTGGATGGCTTCCCGGATGCGCCGCTGGCGGGTCTCTTCCCTCTTCGCCTGCGAGATCCAGCCGATGTAATTTCTTTGATGCGAAGGAGGCAGCCGGTTGAAGTTTTCCCAGGCTTTCGGGCTGGTCATCAATCCCGCTTTCAACCAGTCGGGCAGGGGCAGGGGTGTGCGTTTCGGGCGCGGACCCTCCGCTGCAGGCAGGTCGAAATCCACGCTGGCAAGACCCGCCTCGGTCACGCGCTCTTCCTTCGCCAGTTTCGCCACCAGGTGCTTGTTCAATTCTGACCATTTGCTCCCGGCCCGGCGCGGGTTGAATTTACGGGCGTATTTCTCCTCGTCGATCTTCTGGATCAGGCTGTCGATCCATCCGAAGCATAAGGCCTCTTCGAGCGATTCCTGGTACGTTACGCACGCCTTGCCGGTTTCTTTTTTGTAGTAGACCAGCCAGACTTCTTTTTCAGTGGCGTGGTTATTTTCGAGCCATGCCCGCCACTCACCTCGGTTCACTGCGGTTGCGGTTTTGGTAATTTCCATCGTTGCCAGTATACAACAAATTTTTCAATTACTGGATGCTCCCTAAATATTGGTTCTTTTCCCGGGGCAGTATAATGGGTCAGTTCATCATTCCTTGTATTTCCGGAGACTCATGATTCAGGCGCTTATCTTTGACTTTGACGGTCTCATTCTCGACACCGAAACACCCGAGGTTCAAATCTGGCAGGAACTTTATTCCCGCTACGGGCAGCAATTCCCGCTCGACGAATGGGTGCGCACTGTGGTGGGTTCCACCGTTTCCAATCTTGACCCGGTCGCACGGCTTGAAGAATTAATCGCTGCGCCGCTCGACCGCCAGGCCCTGCACGCGCAGGCACTCCGCACCCGTCTGGATTGGCAGGCTTCCCTGCCGCCCATGCCTGGCGTTGCAGATTACCTGGACTCTGCCCGCCGCCTGGGCCTCCGCCTGGCGGTCGCCTCCAGTTCCCCGCATTCCTGGGTGGATGCTTACCTGAAGCGCATGCATTTTTATGACCTTTTCGATGCGGTCATCTGCCGCGAGGACGCCCCCCGCCTCAAGCCCTTCCCCGACTTGTTCCTGGCTGCCCTCTCCTCCCTCCATCTCCGTGCTGACCAGGCGCTCGCCCTCGAAGATTCACCCAACGGCATCCGGGCTGCGCAGGCTGCCGGGCTGCGCGTGGTGGGGGTACCCAACTCCATTACCGCCCGCCTTGGTCCCCTGCCCGCAGACCTGGCGCTTGCCTCCCTCTCCGATCTCCCCCTGACGGATGTGCTGGCTCAATTTGGGCACACGCTTGCATTTCACTCGGAAACCTTATATGACCTGCCAGCCATCCGGCTGGTAGAAGAAGCCGCTTTTTCCCGCCCCGCTGAAGCCGCCCTGGTGGACCTTGTTCGTGAGCGCGGCAAATCCACGCTCTCTCTGGTTGCTGAACGGGAAGGGGTCTTGCTTGGACACATCCTGTTTACACCCGTTACTATTGCGCCTCTCCAGCCGAACTTTGGTGGGCTGGGGATCGGGCCGATTGCCGTCCTCCCCAAATTCCAGCGGACGGGTATCGGTTCACGGTTGATGCGCGCCGGGTTGGACCACGTCCGCCGTCTTGGCTATGCTTTTGTCGTGCTTCTGGGAGACCCAGCCTATTATTCCCGCTTCGGGTTCAAGCCCGCCCGCAGTTTCGGTTTGACCGGCGATTACGGCGACCACGACGCATTCCAGGCGCTGGAGCTTCTACCCGGTTCGCTGCCGGTTGTTGGCGGGCACGTCAAATACATCCCTGAGTTTGCCGAGGCTGACCTCTAAAGGAGGATCTGATGAAACGGATAATTTATTGGCTTGTTGGTTTGTCCTTATTGTTGTCGGCCTGTGCCTCACCGGTTTCCTCCCCGACCCCTTTGCCGCTTCCATCAACAGCTCTCCCCCCCACCGCTGTATCAATTCCCACTGGGGCAGTGCCGCCCACCAATACCGTTCCACTGCCCGTTACGGTCTCACCGGCGGTGACAATTGCACCTACGCCCACGTCCCTGCCTCAGTCGGTGAAGTTTGCCGTAATTGGTGATTTCGGCATGGACAATTCTGCCGAGGCGGATGTGTCCACCCTGATTCATGGCTGGAAGCCGGATTTCATCATTACCGTTGGCGATAACAATTATCCCAACGGCGCAGCAGGCACGATTGATGCGAATATCGGCAAATATTTCCATGACTATATTTACCCCTACATTGGGTCTTATGGCGCGGGTGCAGACATTAATCGTTTTTTCCCAACCCTCGGGAACCATGACTGGTACACCACGAACGCCCAACCGTACCTGGACTATTTCACCCTGCCCGGTAACGAACGCTATTACGACTTTGTCTGGGGTCCGGTCCACTTTTTTGCCCTTGACAGCGATGAGCATGAACCGGACGGTATTAATGAAGGATCAGTCCAGGCTGCCTGGCTAAAACAGGAACTGGCTGCCTCCACCTCGCCCTGGAACATCGTCTACACCCACTATCCGCCCTTCTCCTCCGGCAGTATGCATGGGTCCACAGACTGGATGCAGTGGCCCTTTGCCTCCTGGGGTGCAAACGCTGTACTGGCGGGTCATGACCACCTCTATGAGCGCCTGCTTGTAGATGGTATCCCCTACTTTACAAATGGCTCTGGCGGCGGCGGTCTCTACAATTTCGGGCCGCTTCTGCCCGCAAGCCAGTTCCACTATAATGCCAATTACGGCGCCATGCGGGTCACCGCCAGTGCTTCTGAGATCCTGTTCGAGTTTTTCAACCGGGTTGGTGAGCTAAAGGATTCTTACAAGCTCTCAAAGCCATAAATAAGAGACCGGTCGTAAGACCCGTCTCTGGTCGTGAAAAATAGTTGGAGGGAATATCTCGTAGCAAGTCTTCCTGCCTTCTAAGCGGCTGGCTCGCCATATAGTTTTCGATGAACGCTGCTCAACGCCCGCACCTGCTCAGCGGCATGGTACGAGGACCGCACCAGCGGTCCTGACTCCACCCATTTGAATCCGATCTCGCGGCCGTACTCGCGCAGTTCCTTGAATTCATCCGGGGTGTAGTAGCGGGCGATCGGAAGGTGTTTTTTACTCGGCTGGAGGTATTGTCCCACGGTCAGGATGTCCACGCCCCAACTGCGCTGGTCGCGCATCACTTCCTTCACTTCCTCCAGTTCCTCGCCCAGCCCTACCATGATGCCTGACTTGGTCAGGACTTCCGGATCGAGCTTTTTGGCGCCGGAGAGGATTGCCGCGCTCCACTCGTAATGATCCTGCGGCTGGACTTGTTTGAACAAGCGCGGCACTGTTTCGACATTGTGGTTCAGGATTTCCGGGCGGGCATCCAGCACGATTTTCAGGGCTTCGAGCGACCCTTTGAAATCGGGGATGAGCACCTCCACCGAGCAGCCCGGAAGCAATGTGCGGATGCGCCGGATGACCATTGCAAAAATGGGCGCGCCTCCGTCCCCCCGGTCGTCGCGGTTGACCGAGGTGATGACCGCATGTTTCAGGTTCATTGATTTGACGGCCTGTGCCACTCGTTCCGGTTCCATCCAGTCGAGGGCTTCGGGACGGCCGTGTTTGATGTCGCAAAAACCGCAGGTGCGCGTACACACGTCACCCAGCATCAGGAAGGTGGCGGTACCTGACCCCCAGCATTCACCCATGTTTGGGCACATGGCTTCCTCGCATACGGTATGCAGCGCCTTTGAGCGCATCAGGGTTTGTAATTGTTCGTACGTCTCGCCCGCAGGGGCGCGTACTTTGATCCATTCCGGGCGGCGGAGCGGAGTTTCTTTGATGGTCTCGGGTTTAACCCGGTCACGGGTGGGGGTTACAGGCATAATGTCCTCTTTGCACCGGTAATATTTACCAGTAATAAGTTAAATTCTATCACGGTTGGGTATCTGACAATACCCTCCGTGCAAAGGATTTACGATTTTCTTACGATCACTTTCAATCCTTCCACCCTGACAACTTGAACTTTCTCACCTCGGGAAATCCTGTCCTGCCCCTCGTCCAGCTCGGCCGACCACAATTCTGCTCCTGTCTGGACCTGCCCGGTCGGGTCGATGTCGGTGCGGGCGAAACCGGTAAGGCCGCGCATCCCTTCCTGCCCGGTGATCACCGGTCTCCTCTGCGCCTGCAGCGCAAAGCCCACGATAATTGCGAACCCAATGCCGATGGCAATGGCTACCAGCACTACCAACGTGGGTGAGACCTGCTGGAACTGGGGCGTGCCAGGGCTGTTGAATAAGACCAGCGCCCCCACGATGAAAGATCCGATTCCCGCCGCGGTTAGTCCCCCGTGGGTGGCGGCTTTAATGTCTACAATGAACAGCACGAACGCGATGCCCATGAACGCCAGGCCGAACCAGTTGACCGGGAGTACCCCCAGTCCATAAGCCGCCAGCGCCAGGCATACCACGCCGATGAAGCCTGCCACCCAGCCGCCCGGCGATGAGAGTTCGATCAGGATAGCCTGCGCTCCGATACTGAGCAGGATGAAGACAAAGTTGGGGTCCACCAGCAGTTGCAGCAGGTTTTCGATCAACGACATTTCCAGGGACTGGGTCACGGCTCCGGCGGTATGCAGCGTGCGTGGACCGTCTGCCATCTGGACAGTGTACCCATCCAACTGGTTGAGCAGGTCGCCAGGGGTATTGGCGATGAAATCCACCAGGTGCGCATTCAGGGCTTCGCTGGCTGAGACGGCGACTGCACTTTCAATGGTTGATTCAGCCAGGGCAGTGGCTTCAGCCCCGCGCCGTTCGGTATACGAGCGTACCAGCGCTTTCATCGCCTCCTTGACCTTGGTCGCCTCCGTGGTCGAGAGGTCCGTTCCCCCCGAGCCTACCGGGCTTGCGGCGCCGATGGCAGTTTCCGGTGACATGGCAGCCGCTTGCCCTGCCAGCGTAATGACCGTCCCTGCGCTGGCGGCCCATGCACCGTTCGGGGAAACATAAACCACCACGGGCACGCTGCTGGCGCGGATGGCTTCCGCCATATTTTGCATCGGGCCAAGGCTGCCGCCGGGAGTATTGAGTTGCAGAATGATCACCTCCGCGCCGTTCTGCTCTGCGGTTTTGATGCCGCGCGCGAGATACTCCTGGGTGGCCGGGGTGATAGCTCCGTCAATGGTCAACACCATTGCCACTGGTCCGGCAGCAGCCGCGTGGATCGGCTGAAAGAGAAACAGGAACAGCGAGAACCCAGTCAATAAAATCCGGGGAAATTTCATTGGGTCACTTCAAAATAATTATACGCCTGAATAATCCATATGCTTGTCCCCCCAGAGTACATCGGCTATACTCCCTCCATGCACACGATCGACCGGAAATGGTTCGAACTGTCCGCCGGGTACCAGGACGTCCAATCGTATAAAACGAAACTGGAGAGTGAGTTTGGCCGGGCGGTCAGGGTGGGTCACAAGCAGCAATTTCGAAAAGAGCTGACCGAATGGCAAAAGAAGCGCCGTGTCTTTTTTGCATTGTTGGCAGCCGCGCCGCTCTCGATCATCGCACTCTGCGTCACATCCTTCTATTTTCGGGAAGTGGCTTGCGTAATCATCTATTGGGCGTTGCTGGTGTTGATCATCCTGGTCACTCTGGCGGTTGCCGGGCGGCAGTATATCCTCGAGATGGTGAATGGGAAGCCGGTCCCGAAGTCTGGCGAAGCTCTGGTAGTGGATTTGGAAGGTCGCTGGTGGGATAGTCTCTCCCAACTGGATCTGGTGGATGAGAAAGCTGGCAAAAAGGGAAGAGGTGGCTTGCAAAGTTTCCTCGCCCATTCTATTCCGGACTCTTATATATTCTATAGCTTATCATCTACCGATTTACTTTCGCTCGGCCCTTCAGGGGTTTGGATTCTTATAATTGTCGATTGGAGCGGATTGATTGTCAGGGAGTCAGGGATTTGGACGCAGATTGTGACTGTTCACGATAAACTTGGTCGCAGGCGGAGCGAAGAGAAGACCCATGAACCGGGTCCCGATGACCAATGGCTCCAGAGGAAAGATGAGCTCGAGAAATTGATTGATTCACATTTTCCTGAACGAGTCGGGACCCTGAACACGATCCAAGGGGGGGTGATCTTTACCAACCCAAAAACCACTCTCGACAAAAAACGTATCCAGGGCAATACCGCCTCCTATGGCACCCAAAAAGCCTGGGTCGAGCGCATCTGCAGTGCCCTACCGCAGGTGGATTTCACGCTTGAGAAGCAGCTGATGATCCTGGATATTCTGGCTCAACCGCTTGCCGGACAAAATGTCTCAGCCAAAAACGAGGCGGAAAGGCTGTATCGCCTGGCTATCGAGGAATTGCGGTCATACGTCGCGAATATGGTGGAATGACGGGTTGACCGTCTGCGTCCCTCACGGTAGAATAACAATCCATTGCGGGCGTAGTTCAGTGGTAGAACGCTTGCCCTCCAAGCAAGATATCGTGGGTTCGAGTCCCATCGCCCGCTCTATATATAGCCATTAAGGACAAAAAGCTTCCCTGATCCCGCTTGTTTGTTGCAGGGATAAAAATAATCCTTTTGAACACCTCTAAATAAATTATCCGGGCCCGTGGCGCAGTGGTTAGCGCAGGCGACTCATAATCGCTTGGCCGCAGGTCCGAATCCTGCCGGGCCCACTAAATCTGGTGGTATACCGCCTGATGATCGCCATATATAGGCATAAAAAGAGCCTCCCGAAACGGAGGTTCTTTTTACTACAGCTACCTTACAGCTACCGGAATAAACCGAATTGGTGATTTGATGTGACTTTTATGCCCAATCAACTAATCCAATATTGTATTCACGCCTCCAAATTCAACAATTTCCTTCTCCATTTGGTCCAATATCGCGGCACATCTTTCAAAAACAACTCATCACATGAACCTGCAAGAATAACCTTATCGATCGATGATGCGATACCCTCCGGGATTACCAAAAGCATCAAATTCTGACCATGAGTTTGTTAACTTCAAACCCAGCCTTTTCGCCCTCCGCCGCAATCAACTTTCTAAAGCATTCTTTATTGGTTCCATGTTTGCTCCTTGTCATATGAGTTTTGAGAAATTATAAACATTTAGAGTGTCTTTATGAAACTGCCAAGTCTATTTGGCATTGCTAATACTTATTGGATGAGGCACGATATAAATAGGCTGAGATTCCTTTAAGCTTTTGATCTCATTACTCACATCAATTGGCACCAAGATCTCATCCATTTTTTCAGCCGCTTCTTCCTGCATCGAGGGGAGTACATGTGAATATGTGTCCATGGTCAGACTAATATTTGAATGTCCCAATCGTTCCTGGACAATTTTGGGATGAATCCCTTGTTGCAACATAAGGGTGGCTGCGGTGTGTCGAAGGTCGTGGAACCTAAGATCAGGGAGCCCCGCCCTTTTCAAAACATTCTTGTAATCTCTGTTCATATGGCTAGGATCAAGAGGGGTCCCAATAGTAGATGGGAATATTAAGTCATTCTCCTGCCATTTCTCCTTAGTTATCATCTTCTCGTCTTGCTGATAATTTAAATGCTTCTGTAAGACAGCCATTGTTGCAGAACTGAGTACAACCATCCTCTTACTAGCCGAACTCTTTGGTTCAACCAGGACTAAGCCTTCACCCTTCAATCGCTGCACCTGACGCTTGATTTGCAAGTGCTTTGTCTTCCAATCCAAATCAGACCACTTCAACCCAAGAATTTCACCTTCCCGCAGTCCAGTTGAGACAGCCACCCAGAAAAGCGCCTCATTACGGGTACCTTTTGCTGCAGATAGAAATACCCTGACTTGATCACTATTTAAAGTTTTCATTTCCACTTTTGAAGGTTTAGGACGGATGGCACCTATAGCCGGGTTACGTACTAACAGCCCCCATCTCAGCGCAAAATTCAATGCGCGACGAAGAACGCTATGGATATATTGAACCATTTTCGGACTCATTCCGTTCGCAGTCTCATTGTTATACAATATTTGGATTTGGTCTGTGCGTAAATCATTAAGTTTTATATTTCCTAAAGCAGGAAGAATATGATGGTGGATAACCCCTGCATACGAACGGAATGTATTGGGACGCACCGATGATGCATATGCTCGCAACCAGTGCTCCAGGAAATCTTTCAGAGTGGTCTGCGCACCTGCAAGAGTCAAACCATCTTGGATCTGGGTTCTGGTATTATGCAGCCATTTGCTGGCTTCTGACTGCAACTTGAAATATTTGCTAGTATGTTTACCCTGAATGGTGACTTGGGCAACCCATAGACCATCCTTACGCTTATAAATACTTCCTTCGTTCTGACCACGTTTTCTAGTCATGTTAAACTCCTTTTTGATATTACTAGTCTAATTCCTTGGAAAATTGTTTAAAATACCGAATATCCGGATCTTCCGGATATTTCGCTATTTCTGAATGAAAGTCATTTTGTTCATTTTTAAATAACTTTTCATCTTCTGCATCCCATTTAATTCCATCAGCAAACGCTTGAGGATACTCAGCAATAATATCCGTCGGAAATGCAACATACCTCGACATTTCTGTCTTATGCATCCCATTTTCTTTAACCCATTTGGCATACTGGTATGGACCCTGACATTTTGCATAGGCACCAATAAGGAAGTCAGCAACTATCGGTGCCTTTTTATGCAGAGTGAAGTTCAGATTCATTGCATTTCCTAGTGCCTCCAGAGCTATACGCTGCTTCTTTGAAAGAAGTCCCATATCTCTTCCCGGTTTAGTTATATTAGGTATTATTTCTGATTGCTTTCTTTCTTTGTTGTTTTCTTTGTTATCTTTAATATTAAGAGTCTTGACTAGCTCTTGCGAATCCTCTAAATGTTCACTATGTTCACTTGGGTATGAGAGAGAGCCCTCTCTCTCTTGTATACCTCTCTTGTCTATTATCTTGTCTCCTATATAGTCTCCTTGTACGACATCCTGACGTATCCCCTGAGACTCTGTGTCATAACCCCCTGCGACATTCTGTCGTACCCCTACGTCACCCTGTCGTACCCCTGCGTCACCCTGTCGTACCCCTGCGTCACACTGTCGTACCCCTGCGTCACACTGTCGTACTCCTAGGTCTCTAGAACTTACCTCTGATTCTTCGGGGATAATTTCAGCCAACTTCTTTCTTGCTTCCATAAGTAATAAAACCTTATCAGTAGGAATATACCTATAAGGATGACCAGCAAGATCGGGAGCAAGTTTGTTGATAAATCCTTTTTCAACTAATATAGTAAGGTGACGCTCAATCGTACGTCTGCTTACGCCAACCAGCCTTGCCATTGTACCGATACTGGCATAGCAAGCATGGTTACGCATCTGGCTATGGCGATAAACCAGACCATAGACTATGGCTGTCATATAATTAGTATCGTTTACGACAATATCGAAAAGAAGGGTATAACCTGATTTCAATGTAGGATCACTCATAGATGATGCCATCCTGAACAATTTACCTTTCTATCTGAAATAATAAACCGAGCATCTCAAACCTCCAAAGGTTTGATTGAAACATAGTCAAGATACTTTTTTAGGCAAGATGGTTCGACCACAGCAAAATTTCCACAGGTTTTCACCCGGTGGATTGATAAAGACCTGTCATAACTTGTTCCAAGAATACATAAGCAGTTCATGATCAATTTCTCCTATTCGCTCTCATATTCATCTGCATAGTTCTCAAGTTCATGGCGCATTTCAAGTTCTTTTTCCTCGACTTTGCTCCAGGCAATGGGATCAATAAGTTTCTTTACTGCTTTTTCAACCAACTCAGCCAAAGTACCTGGCTCAACCGCATCCAATTCCCAAGACGACTTTCCGAATTTCTCCTTATATGAACGATAACGTTTATCATTTTCTTTTGCTGGGTTCTCTGGAGGATTCCATTGTTGTACTTGGTCATAATTCAATGCCAGACGATGTATTTCAATTGGACTACTATAGGTAAATAAACCTAACCTTGACTGAATATCCCGAGTCATGTCGATACCACTTGGATCATGGTCCCCAAGATAGAATAGATGGGCTTCTAAACCACGATCCATTCCATCCGAGAATCGTTTGCCAGCCTCATACAAAGCCGAACTAGATGAATAACCCTTGTTCGCTGTAAAACGAATATCAAGCTCTTGGCAGACTGGTTCCAAAATCCCACTCAAGGCATCTTTCTCAACCATGACTTCTACATAACACGGCTGGCCCTCCCAGCGATCTATCCCATATTGTTTTGCAGCATCTCGTATAATCTCTGCAGGTGAAGACCAATGAGGCCTGACTACCGTCTCTCGTCCACGGTCCTCAATCATTTCCCAATCCACCATACCAGTCAAACGGGCATCACTCACCAAACTGCCAATACGTTGATATGAACGTGCCGAGTTCTCGATGTAACCCCGAGATACAAGCTGGTAATACAACTGTCGTAGGCTCAAACAATAACCAAGGTTACGGTATTCGTCCAATATTGAATTGACTACTTCAATAATTGTCTGACTATGTTTATTGAAACGATGCTCAATAAATTTCTCTTTCATTTCACACTCTCCTTACTGTTAACCGGATAAATGGGATTTGATCTATCATTGCTAGTCAAATTAAGTTTGATGAACTGCTCGAGATCCGAGGGGCGGCACCTAACTGTCCCTCCGAATCGGATAGATGGGATTGCCCCTTCAGCTAAAAGTCTATATGCCAACGCTCTTGAGATATTAAGAATAATTGCAACATCTGAACTCCGGTACAGTTTTTCTGACATGATGATGCCTCCTAAAACATGAATGATTGAACACTGCGCAAAATAGACCTATTGATAATAAATATTCGCTAAATGCAAAAACACACAACAATAGATAAGCCCTTCGTCATTGACAACTTTAAAACACATCAGAATTATCTTCAATATTCGAACTAATTGAACCGGCGGGGTTGTATTTACTCTCATCAAAGGATTCATTGAAATCTTCTGTATCTTCCCGTTGGGAAAGAACTTCGCCTCCCTTAATTTCAACTCTACCAGTAAGATAATAATCTTGATCATTGCAATAATTGACGGAAAAGGTTAGAAGCGGATAATCATTCGAGATATGCAAGATACCTTCAAGGATAGAGTCCCAAGGAGATTCAAAAGATATTTGGATATGTGTATCATCATGCTCGTCTATGGTGGTATGGCGATCTGCCGAAAGATTACCCCAGTGCTCACTACACCAAAGAGACCAATACCAACCATACTTGCCATATTTTTCCTTTGCCGTCGCTAACTGTTCCTTGGTCCATTTGGTTGCGAATTTATCAAGATCATCCCCTTTATTTATTAACTCACATACCTCAATCAAATCACCAAGACTGGGTGATCCATAATATATATCATTAGGACGTGGGACAAAAGTTCTTAATAACCGATATCGGCCTTCGGTAGGCTTGTCGTCGTAACAACGCCAACTCGCAAGTAATTTATTTGCGAAAGGCGCGAGATCATCTTTCTCCCCACTAATCAATAAAGTTTGATAACAATAGTTCGTCATGGCAAATCTCCTTTTGTTTGTTGACTATGAATAGACTTGAAATAATCGAATAAAACACGTTTACTCATTACTCTCTCCAGTATGGCCATTTGACAAACTTGGCTCTGGTGGCCCCAATCCATGAGCTAATGCTGAATGTCGGATCAGCCTATGGATCAGGGAAGGATGAGAGAACATTCCTTCGATCCCAGCCAATTTAATGGCAAATCGCTTTTCCTCCTTAGTGATAATTAATCCAATACGTTTTACTTTCAACATGATGCAACTCCAAATAATAAATAACGCTAGACTCTTACAGTCTAGCGCTTGGCCGGGTGGAACGATGGGGGTATTCGCGGGTGGATCTACGGGTATATATTTGAAATAGTTAAGGTTTAAATCTATTATCTTTTACCCATGATTTCAGAGTCTCAAGAGAAAATTTACTACTCGTAGATTCTCCCAAAACATCGTAATAAAATGCTGCTATTGTTCCTCCCTCATTTTGGAAAGCCTTACACCTGGCAACAATCCCCCTGACTTCTACAAGAGTGAATTCCCTATATGTACCATATTTTTGAACAACAGAATCTGGGTCTAAATCATTCGTAAAAATATTCACAATTGAATTCGTTGGCAAATTTCCAGAATTTATCGATGAAATATTAGCATCAAACTTTGGAATAAAACTTGGCACATCTGTATGCAATTTTTTAATTATATTTTCCGTCAATCTCACCCACCACAAATCGAGTTCTGCATGATATGAAACAATCCGTATTCGGATAGGTATTTCTATTTGAGCCTTTATTTCCTGCATATCTACATATCCAAGATAATCAGGTGGTTTAATTTGATCATCAGGCTTCTTATTGAATAAATAATAGAAAGGGTCATCATTTGGAAATTCAAATACTGGTAATTCCGTTAATTCTGTTAGGTAATAAACCAATAGTTTATTACCTTGATTTCCAATAACATATGATGGAACAATCCTTTGGGGTTCTAGATTTGAAATTTTACAGTATCTATTTATCACCCCCTTAATTTCTCGTTTAGAAAGTGGAATAACGTCAGAATATATTTCCTTTTCGTATACAGGAATTTTATTCATATTCTTCTTCATTTCTAAAGTATACAACATGATTAATATCGGACCCAATGAATCAAAAGCCTCATTCTTATCCTGCTATTAATCAAACACTTGATTCTCCATATAATTTGAGTAATCTTAGCCACCAAAAAAATAACCGGGCAAGTTCTGGACTTGCCCGGCATTATTTGGGTTTAATGGCCTGGGTCTACATTTGTATAGTGTCAAATTCTTGGGTATAGGTATTTCCTTCGGGTTCTTCTTCCTCGGCTAGGATTAGATCCAGCACTCGTTCAATATGTTGGCCTGCTTTCATGATGGCCTTGAGAGGATCGGTGCTAAACATTTTCAGATATTCCCAAGTCGTGCCCGTATAGTCATAACTGTAAAGATTAGCTATGACACACGCGGTAAACTCTGCAACGATTTCCTTATATTGAGATGATCGTTCTTTATATTCCGGGTCTGTAACCTGATGAGCAGCGTGAGAGAGCTCATGCCAAAACACCCTAGGATCATCTGTGCCCATGTTTATCAGACCGTGCCCGCAATCACCTAACCGATCCGGTGTAATAGGCTGGAATTTTACGGTCACTCCTAAACGAGCTGCGACATCGAACAGGGGCGGAAGCTGGCGGGGTGTCAAATCATCTTTAAGTGGTTCGCCCTCAGTGGTTTCGATAGGGAATACAGCAACTGGAAAGAAGCCAATCAGTTGAGTTTTGTCTTTTTCCTTATCTTCATTCTTGATTATCTTGGGAGCCCATATATAAATCCCATGAGCTCCTTTCTTTACCTGACGTTTGACTTCCTTCCATGCTTGAAAACCCCGGGCGTTGAGTGTACGTGATTGAACATAGGCTAGCATCTTGTTCCCCATACTCCACTTGGCTGAGGGCCAAGAGAGTGGTATCTCGAAGGCGGCGATCTTTATTAGTTCTGAAAGTTCGCCTGTCTGGAATTTCTGGATAACCTCTTGCATTGCTTTCTCTGCATTTGGTGTCATTGCTATTTCTCCTTAATAAAAAAACAGGGATGTCCGGTACTTCTTGGACATCCCTGAATGGATATGAAATGATTTGTTACTTATGAGGAGGATACATGGATTCGTAAGTTTTCATTCAGCGATCTTGAATACCATCATCCTAAGTGTCGCCATCTTAAGAATCCAATTACGAGATTCGTCATTATCCTCAAGAACAACATCCTGTACAAGCTGAACACCAAATATAAATCTCGAGAGCCTACATGACCCGATGGATGCAAGCTCGACCTCGGTGATGGCCCCCTCGGAATCCATCAGTTTGATCGTGTCGCTAAGCGGTCTGTTTTCATTTCTTTGAGCTTTCATATTTTCCTCCATAGGAATCTAAAAAAACCTTACTAAAGAACAACTCGTAATATCGACAATAAAGATCCGGACATTGATTGGATACCTTAGTTGTATGCATACTTTTCTCCTAAATTTTGTACTATCATAGAATTTTTGTACTACCATAGGATTTTGGATTAGTCTTTCAGCATCAACAAAAACCAAGTCCCCTCTCTTTTAGGCTGACCCATAGATTGCCCCCAATCACCAAGTGGTCCAAAACGTCAATATCCATAAGTTTCCCTGCTGCGACAATTGCACGTGTCACGGCCACGTCGTCGGGAGAAGGCGTAGGATCTTGACTAGGGTGGTTGTGAATGACGATGAGCGCCGGGGACATGCGTTGAATAGCGGGTCTGAATACCTCTGCAACTCTCACTTGAGACGAATTAACCGAGCCATGATATACCTCAACGATATCCAGCACCCGGTTACGTGTGTCCATAAGCATGACTTTGAGGTATTCTTGTTCCAGCAAGGACATCTCGTACTGTACGAGTGCAGCCGCATCAGCAGGGGAGTTGATCACCGGGCGTTCTCCGGTTGGCTCGTGAAGGCGAATCCCTAGCGCCAAAGCCGCCTTGAGACGTATGGCAGTCTGCTGGCCGATACCATGCACTGATGCAAGCTCAGCCACGTTAGCTTTGTACATGCGCTGAATATCTCCCCCAAATCGAGACAGGAGGCCCTCAGCGACTTCGATCTGCTGTCCCCCACCAACTACTGCAGCTAGCAGTTCTGCTAAGCTACAGGCAGTAGCATTCGAAGAAACTCTGTATGCGGGTTGGTCCCGAAGTGGAAGCGTTTTCAATTTGGTTGGTTTGTATGAAGGTGTGAAGTTGAGTTGCGTTTCCATAGATTTTCTCCTTTCTATTTGGAAACAAAAAAGCCCCTCACCAAATGGATCTCCACTCGGTGAGGGGTTATAGTATTTTATGGTTGGGTTGATCAAGAAATTGGCTTATCTTGGTTGGCAACCCATGGAAAAGTACCCTGATACTGCCATTATTGATACTTCATATATGGGCGGTATGCATTTCATTATCAAAAACATCCTCCTCCAATTCGAGATTCGATCCTATTTCGTGAGGTTCCCCATCCCAAGTTCCACGTATTTCCGATTCAGTTAGATATTGGCCACAATCCGTGCATAATGCCCGGACCATAATATCGTCTGTGGCTTCACCTTCCACAAAGCGCCTTCCCCCACTCGTATCAACGACAACATTCCTATGCATACATCGCAGGTAAGAACGGTCATTACTCGAAAAGCGATCACCGTACCAATTGCTACTCATGGCTACCTCCATTCTTATTTTGCTTGCCACGGCACCAGCTTCCATCTTCAAGACGGTGACTGTACCAACTGCGTCCATCTTTTTCATAAAGGCGCATGGGGACCGTATGGATTGGACACAATTTGATATCACCATTTGAATGATGGTTATTGTTGTCAGGCGAATAGCCCTTCTCAAGCAGGAAGGACAAGGCGGCATCGGCTTTCTCAAGTAGCTCGATTCCCGAATCAGAGCGCAAGGTCAATTGACACGTAAAGCCCGTAGGGGTGACAAATTTCGTGTTCCAACTAGCCTTGGCTTCCAGAAACATAGTCTCAGGTATTAGATTGGTTGCCATACATTACTCCTTTCATAGAAATGAAACAGGCCAACCCATGGCTTAGGTTGGCCCGTTTTTGGATATTTTGACCCATTATTGGGCTTGTTCTTCGACTGCAATGGCATGCAGCATTTGGGCGAACTGATGCACATCGACCCATGCAAGCAACGTGCCCTTGCCTTCGCAGGCTTGGCATCGGTTGAGCAGAGGATGATCCCTACCTGCAAGCGTGAAGATTTTGCCAGTAGCGAGAACGCCTTCACCTCCACAGGCATTACAAGTGGTCTTGATCGGAACTTGATTTTGGTTCATAGTGCAAATCTCCTATTAAAACGAAAATTCCCGCTTCACATGAAGCGGGTTGATAGGATACCGTGCCTTCTACACATCTACAGTTCTATACTTCACTATTTGAGCATAGAAGATACGGTTGCCTTCTGGATGATGATCAAGAGGATACCCTGACAGAGCGATCCAGATCGGCTATTCAGTTGGCTATACCCCCTAGTTCATTCTGTCTCCAACAACCCCCCTGTATCTTAGTGTGACGCACCCCCGCAGGGATTTCGAGAAATATCCGACAGTTATTATCTACTTATGTCCTATGTAGGATTTCTCTCGGTGAGAGGCAATTTTGTGGCAATCGAAAGGCAACTTTTAGCGATGAAGTCTTGATTTTGGGCTTCGTAGGCTGGAAGAAGTTGAACAAACATGTGTATACGGGGGTATTACCCGTTATCACACTCACTCACTCAATCAATTAGGTCATTTTTCAGAATTCGGGCTGAATTTGTTATTAACAGTAATCAAACCACGTTTGGATATATCAACTGATAATTCTTCTTCAACTAGACTATCTATTTCTTTCATGACCTCACCTGTTGCCCCTCATTAATGGCAAGTATATAGGTGAATTATAAGTACCCGGCTTTTTGTCCAATACGTAAATATATTAGACCGCCGGCAACTTTTTTCTTGAGATATCTATTCTATATTGATTTTAGACTCTACCAACATCTTTAGGATATGTGATTTTAAAAAGTCTATCATGTCACCCAATTCATGCCGCCGAGCTTGAAATTCCCTTGATTTTATAGGAAATTCTGGTCTATCCATTATATTGGGTGTATGAATGTACTTCCCGCAGTTGTAATTGCTTTCAGCCATATCTAATCCAAGACTTGCCATCTTTTGCAACTCCTTAACTAGATTCAGTCCTTGAGGCCAAATATCAACTATCTTGGCAGCAGTCGTTTGCATGAGGTAATAAAGCTCATTTGCTTGGTCAAATGCCTTTTTGGCTTCTTGGCCCTCTCCGCCTAAATATAATTCCATCAAGTTTGAAGCAGAGCCCCAATATTTAAGATACTCACCTAAAATATTATTTACAGCAATCCTAATCTCTTCATTTGGGATGACCGGATTCTTTTGTGCTAGTATTTTTTTGAACATATCAATTCCTCCAATTTAGAACATCTTTCTCCTTCTGCCCCTATCTAAGCGTAAATGGTATTGAGAAGTACCCGGTTTTTTGTCCAATTGCTAAATTCAGCGAAAACGATCAGTGAATTCGGTCCATGGCGATCACCCCGAGGAGAAAATGCGCTGGTAAATTTATTGTACCTCACCTGATCCGCATGCTCCATTTTGGGTGATCGATATGCTCCGTTTTCAGTAATCGCCTCGCCACGAATTACGCATTTATTGTATGCGTGTTGAAAGCGACGATTACGATGGACATTTCTTTCAAGCCTATAAAAGTGTTCCCTAACCCTTTTGACAATATTAACAGATGCCCCCACATACATATTGCCAGTTGGCTCACAATGAATCACATAAACTCCGCATTGGTTCATATATATAATTTTAATCCATCTTAGCTTAGCCATTGTGATAAAACGTCTAAATATCACTGAAATTGTGAGATAAGCTGTATACAGGGGTATTAGTACACTATATCCCCCTCTCTCTAATTAACTAAAGCAATGCCCCTACTGAAGAAGGTGCTGTCAGGTTACATTTGGTAGAGCTTAATATCTCGACACAATATCATGATGATAAAGCAGTTCCTTATTCTTTGAAGAAATTAATACATCTAATTTCTTCCACTTTTCTTCCTCATCTTTCTTTTTCTTATTAAAAATCGCAATGACAGTATTGCGTGCGTTCTTTTGGCGTCAGGTCGCGCGTAAGGCGTGTTCAAGCCTATTGAATATTGTTCCAATAATCCATGTAGTGGACCCATAAAACTGGACACGACCCTTAGGGGTAGAATCATGTTCAGAAACGAGGTTCACTATGACCACCAGACGGAGTTTCACCGCAGAATA
>Ga0209638_1000553_pt1 | contig 24655 bp, 26 predicted proteins | sample BarGraNGADG00211_FD_184490 | JGI IMG/M metagenome (GOLD analysis project Ga0209638, IMG submission 184490) | Arctic peat soil microbial communities from Barrow, Alaska - Barrow Graham LP Ref core NGADG0002-211 (SPAdes) (version 2) | ecosystem: Environmental > Terrestrial > Soil > Wetlands > Peat...
GTGTTGTCGAACACGATGTGCTCGTCGCGGATCATCGGCTGAAACTCATTGGTGCCCGGCCGGATGATTCCGACCTCGTCACCCTCCACGAGGAGCTTGGTGCCATCCTCGAGCTTCACCGTGCGGCCGCGCTGTAGTGACGCGATCTTGAGGTCGTACTCCAGCGCCACCTCGGCGAAGTGCCACTCTGGTGGCGTCCACACCGGATCCTTGTCCTTGGCGCGCACCGTCCGCACGCCCCGCGGCGTTTCGAAGCGCCACACCCGGCCACCGAATTCCAGGCTTGCGTTCATCGCCGTCGCGACCGGTGCGGTGCGCAGCGTGTCGTCGCGATCGATCACTCGCAGCGTCTTCGAGAAGAGGTCGACGACGATGCGATAGCCCTCGGACTTGTCGGCCATGGCGCGCGCACTCTCCCACGCGACACTGTCCTTTCGCGACTTGAAGGAGCGGGCGGACGTTGCCGCTGCCGTGGCGACGACCTCCGTCGGCTCAAAGGACTCGGTGGGCGGGGTCGTGGAGGTGGAGTCGATCTGGTCGCTCCGCCGCGCGATCTTGCGCAGCAACGAGGCGAACCAGTTGTGATACACCAGCGCCGCGCTCACACTGTCGGTGTGGGCGACGTCGCGCGCGCTGTCGCGCGCGGCCGGCTCCTGCGCGCTCGCGATGGTCGTTGCGGTGGCGAGCAGAATCGAGCTCAGCCAGAGGGTTCTCATCATGGGTCGCTGCATACTCAAATATACACTGCGGGGGACGTGAAAGTTCACGTCCCCCGCAATGCATCTCCGAAGAGATTGGCTAGTAGAAGTTGAAGCCGATGACGAGGGGGAAGTAGTGCGTATTCCCGTTGACCGTGCTGACGGTCATGTACTTCGTCTCGACGAACATGTGCGCGCCGGCCACGTCGACCTCGATACCGCCGCCCACGTTGTAACCGTAGAACAGGCTCTTGTCATCCTGCGGGTACCCGACGGACGTCTTGGGGATCGGGAGAGGTTGGGTGTTGCTGAGGCCCGCCGTCACGAAATTTCCCTGCTCGTTGCGGAAAGCGAGAAAGTCCGAGAACTTCGTGATGTTGCCGCCGGCAAGCGCGTACAGGATCGGGTTCAGGTGGCTCTTGCGATCGAGCGGCATGCGGAACAGCAGGTCAGCATCGCCGGTCATCACCTTCGTGCTCGAGCAGCTGGGGCAGGTCGTCTCACGGTTCGCGGCCCAGCCGTAGTTACCATCTATACGAACGCCGAACGGGCTATCGCTGAAGTAGTGGCCGAGCTGGGCCTGCAGGTCGTAGCCTCTCTTGGCGAAATCGTTGAAGTGGTTCGCCGGGATGAGAGCGCCGCCGCCGAATCCGAAGAACGTCTCGGCAAGGCGGTTCAGCGGCAGCACCTGCATCTGCACCACGGTATCAGGACGCATCCTGATCGTCACCGTGTCCGGCCGGCTGCGTACCGTGACCGTCTCAACTTGGACGATACGAATCGTGTCCGGACGTGCCGCAACTAGAGGTTCCTTCCGCACGGGAATTACCTGCTGCGACTTCGCGCGAATTGGCTTCTTCACCGTCTTCTTCCGCACGACAGTTTTCTTCAGCGGCTTTGCCTGCGGCTTTGCCTGCGGCGTCGCCTGCGCAGATGCCGTCTCGGCTCCGCCGAATGTGATGGCGGCTGCGAGGCCGACTGCATACAACACAAAGTTCCTGGTCTTCATCCTTGTCCTCCGTCGCCGTCGCCCTATGATCTAGTTCCCCGCGGGCGAGGTTGCGGGTGCGACGAGGGTCGTCGCAGTTCTGCCGGTACTCGGGACTAGCAGACCTCGTGCCGTGCCGGCTGGAATTGGCAGGAAATCTCAAAAAGTCTGTAAAATTCGGATCTTTTAATTTTCTCGCAATTGCAGTCGAGCCCGCCATTTCTGGCAGGTCTGACGCCGTTCAATCCCGGAAACACCACCACCGCAGGCGCGCCCAGTTGCATCCCGGGTTCCTGTTACGGAACTTTGCGACTACCGCAGACGCTCACGCCTCGTCCCAGCTTCGAGCAAGACATGTCTGTCCTAGGTCCGAGGGTGTGTCCCGAGTTTAGTTGAAATTCAGGTGATGTCGCATGATACGCGGCTCACGCGGCCGCGTCGGTGGTCGTCGTGAGTTTATTGATCAACGCCTGTTTCAGCAAGGGCAAGTGTTTGTACTTCTTCACACGGCGGAACTGCGCTTCCACGTGCCAGAGCGCCGCCGTGCACCAGCGCAGCGTCTGATCGCTTGTGCGCCGTCGCCCCGTCGAGCACCACGAGCACCCCATGCCCGTCCTCCCCAACGCGGACGCCGTGCTCCTGCACCTCGCGGAGAAACGCGGCGCACATGCGCGTGTGTTTCGGTCGCCGTCTGCACCACCCCCAGGATCCGCTTCTCGCCCGTCGCGCATCCCTGCCAGTGCCACCACGTCCGCCTGCAACGCCTGCAACGCCTGCAACGCCTGCAACGCCTGCAACGCCTGCGACGCCTGCAACGCCTGCAACGCCTCCTCGACGGCGCGGAGGCCGAGCGGGATCAGGGCGTGGATCATGGCCAGCGTCACCGGCGTGGTGACCGTGCCGGCGTCCAGCGGGATCGTCTCCTGCACCGTCGGTGACCCGGCGCGCTGCTGGCTCTTCGGCGTCTTCCGTCGTACGCTTCGCGATGGGTGGTGTCCTCGGGAATCGAGTGCGCAATCGTTGGTCGGATGCGTACTCTGGTCCCGCAGCACCACTTGAAGTGCAACTAGGTCTTCGACCGCTTAAAGAGGTTCGTTTTGCCACCGACTCGCTATCCCGCAGCGCGTGTACTCATTGTCCCGTTTCGCCACGTGGCCCGGGCGGGCGGGCAGACCGGGACGCACATCAGCATGCAGCGACACTGATTTCTCATCCATGCAGACCACCGGTTCCTTCGAGTCGTACGGCTTTTCGTAGAGCGCCAGGACGTCTTCCATTCGAGTGATGTACTCCGCGTCGAACTCAGCCACGCACCACATGTTTTTTCTGCCACGGTTTCAGGTCGTGGCTTTGCAAGAGCATCCGGATCGTCTCGCGGCCCACCTGTGGCACCAACTTCCGTTTCACCGGCTGCTCGGCGATCAAGCGCACCGTCCAGCGCGCCGCGCCGCGCCCGGCGGCGGGTCGGCGTCGGCCATGGCGATGATCCGCTGTTTGTCGGATGGGGCCCGCACTTCGGCCGCCCCGGGTCGCGGTCGCTCAAACAACGCGCGGGCCAAGCCGCCAGTGCGCTACTGCTGGGCGATGTTGCGAATCGCCGGCGGCGTCAGCCGCACCGCGTGGGCGACCGCGGGCGCGCTGGCCCCTCGGCCCAAATGCACCAGCGCCAGCGCGCGGAGGACGACGCGCACCTGCTGCACGCCGCCGCGCAACAGGCGCTCCAACGCCTTCGCGTCGTGCGCCTTCAATCGGAACGGCACGGGAGGACGTGGCATGCCCACGTATACGAAATTCGCGTCCATCTGGTCAATCGACGTTTGACAAATCGTTAGACGGTCAAAGACCTCGCCCTGAGACTCACCCTCGTCCGACCCTCGCCGCCGTTGCGGCCGCGGTCTTCATGATCCCCACGGCGCGCGCCGAGATGTCGCGTCACGCGCCGCCAGTGCGTTCCACGATGCCCGAGTGCGTGCCCGACAACGGAGGGATCACCCTTCCAAAAGGATTTTGCGCGGGCGTCGTTGCCGACAACCTCGCGCAACCCCGACATCTCGTCGTCACGCCGAACGGCGACCTGTTCGTCTCATCGATGCGCGCGGGCATCATTGCGCTCCGTGATACGACGGGAGACGGAAAGACTGTTGGCCGGTGTGCTCAGTCCAATGGCGAACGGCAAGGCGACGGGCAACTACGAGATCTTTGCCGATGGCTTCCGTCCCGACGTTCCGGTCGCGGGCCGCGGACTGCACCGGCCGACCGGACTCGCCGTGGAACCGGACGGGTCGCTGTACGTGGCGGATGACGCGGGGGAACGGATCTGGAGGATCATGTACACTAGGGCGAAGTGAGCTTGCGGATGTGAGTATCTTGCATCGACCTCTCTCCCTGCTCGCCATGCCGAACCGCCTTCAACTTCTTCACGAAACTGGCCAGTCGATCTGGCTCGACTTCATCGATCGCACGATCCTGCGCAACGGCGATCTGACGCGCCGCATTCGTGAAGACGCGCTCACGGGGATGACGTCGAATCCGACCATCTTCGAGAAGGCGCTCGCCGAAGGTACAGCGTACGACGACCAGCTCCGCGGTGCGCCTGCGGGACGCTCGCCGATGGAGCTGTTCGAGCTGGTGGAGACCTCCGACGTTCGCGATGCCTGCGATCTATTCATGCCGGTCTACGAGGCGACGAAGGGTGGCGATGGCTACGTCTCCATCGAAGTCTCTCCCGGCTCGGCGAACAACGCGAAGGAGACCGTCGCCGAGGCGCAGCGGCTCTGGGCGATGGTCGACCGGCCCAACGTGATGATCAAGGTGCCGGGCACTGCCGAGGGCGCGATCGCGGTTCGCACGCTCATCAGCGCGGGCCTGAACGTCAACATCACGCTGCTCTTTGCCATTGAAGCGCACCGCAGCGTGATCGACGCCTACATCAAGGGGCTCGAGGATCGCCGGTCCGCAGGGAAGCCCGTTGACCGCATCGCATCGGTGGCGTCGTTCTTCGTGAGCCGCGTGGACACCGAGATCGACAAGCGCCTCGATGCGCTCGCCGCGAAGGCGGACGGTGCCGCGCGCGATCGGATCCTCGCGTTGCGCGGGAAGGCCGCGGTGGCCAACGCGCAGCTCGCGTACCAGCTCTTTCTCGCGGAGTTCTCCGCGCCGCGCTGGGCGCCGCTCCAGGCGGCTGGTGCACGCTTGCAGCGCCCGCTCTGGGCGAGCACGAGTTCCAAGAATCCAGCGTATCGCGATGTGCTGTACGTCGAGCAGTTGATTGGACCGAACACCGTGAACACCATGCCGCCGGCGACCATCGAGGCCTTCCGCGATCATGGTGACGTGCAGCGCGCCGTCGACGCCGACTTCCCCGGCGCCGAACGCACGATGAGCGACCTCGCCGCCGTAGGTGTCGGCATGACCGACGTCACGAACAAGCTGCTCTCCGAAGGGCTCGCGAGCTTCCAGAAGAGCTTCGACTCGTTGACGACCGGACTCGAGAAGAAAGTGAAGCTGCTGGAACACCAGTGACTTTCCCTCGCACCAAGATCGTCTGCACCCTCGGCCCCGCGTCCGGCAATCGCGACACGCTGCGCAGCCTCATGGAGGCCGGCCTCAGCGTCGCGCGGCTGAACTTCTCGCACGGCACGCATGAGCAGCACGCCGCCACGGTGGCGCTCGTGCGCTCCACGGCGGCGGATCTCGGAAGGCCGGTTGCGATTCTCGGGGATCTGCAGGGCCCACGCATCCGCATCGGCGATCTCGCCGCGCCGAGGCAGGTAAGCGACGGTGAAGTCGTCGTTCTCGTTGCCGGGGAAGATGCAGCACCCGGCCAGTTTCCCACGACATACGAGCATCTCTGCGACGACCTGAAGGTTGGCGACCGGATCCTCGTGGACGACGGTCTCATCGAGCTCGTCGCGCTCGACGTGGGCGAGCATACGGTCACGGCGCGCGTGCTGCACGGCGGCATGATCAAGAGCCACAAGGGAATGAACCTCCCCGGTGTGGCGGTGAGCGCGCCGTCGATCACCGACAAGGACTGGGCCGACGTCGCTTTCGCCGTCGAGCACAGGCTGGAGTACCTCGCGCTCAGCTTCGTGCGGCGCGCGCAGGACATCGCCGAGCTGCGGGAGAAGATTCCCAAGGACATGCTCGTCGTCGCGAAGATCGAGAAGGACTCGGCGCTCGAGAACATCGAAAGCATCGTGCGCGCATCCGATGCAGTCATGGTTGCGCGCGGAGATCTCGGCGTCGAGCTGCCCTTCGAGAAAGTGCCGATCGCGCAGAAGAAGATCATCGCGCTCTGCAACAAGCTCGGCCGGCCCGTCATTACGGCGACGCAGATGCTCGAGTCGATGATCACGCATCCGCGTCCCACGCGCGCCGAGGCGAGCGACGTCGCCAACGCCATCTTCGACGGTACCGACGCCGTCATGCTTTCGGCGGAGACGGCCGCCGGCCAGTATCCGCGCCTCGCCGTCGAAGCGATGACGCGCATCATCATGGAAATCGAGAAGCATCTGCGCGTCGTGCGCACCGACGAGCGCCACTCCACGACAGACGCCGTGGTGTCCACCGAGCAGGCCATCGCGGCCGCGGCCACGAGCGCGGTGCGCAGCCTCGGCGCACCGGCACTCATCGTCCTCACGAAGAGCGGCTTTTCGGCGCGCGTCGTCGCATCACACCGCCCGAACGTTCCGATCCTCGTGCTCACAGATCAGGAGCGCACGTATCGCCAGCTCGCGCTCGTGTGGGGCGTGATCCCGTGCCTGGTGCCGCACTGCGACACGTACTGGGACATGGTCAAGGTCGCGCTCGCGGAAGTGCGTCTACACGGGCTCGCGCGCGAAGGCGACCGCGTCGTCGTCACGGCTGGTGTGCCGTTCGATGTGCCTGGTACGACGAACTTGATGAAGGTTGAAACGGTATGAGCGTCGCGTGAAGCTCACATTCCTCGGAACCGGGACGAGCTTCGGCGTTCCGCAACTTGGCTGCGGCTGCGCGGTCTGCCATTCGCGCGACCCTCGCGACCGGCGCACGCGGGTCGGTGCGACCGTCGAGACGGACGAGGGCAAGGTCATCCTCATCGACACACCGCCGGAGCTGCGTCTGCAGCTCGTGCAGGCCGAGATCGATCGGGTGGACGCCGTGCTCTTCACGCATGACCACGCAGATCACACGCACGGCATTGATGATCTGCGGGCCATCACGGCGCGCCGCGATGTGCACCTGCCGATGTATGGATCGGTGGAGACGCTCCGCTCCATCGAACAGAAATTCAGGTACATCTTCGACGACAACATCAAGCCCCTTCCCGGTACCTCGAAGCCGAAGGGCAGGACAATTGTCGTCGCGCCGCGCGAAACCGTTCGCATCGCCGGCGTGGACGTTACCGCAGTGCCGGTACCGCACGGCCCCGTGGCCACGGTCTTTGCGTATCGCATCGGCCCCCTCGCGTACGTCACCGACGCGAAGTCGGTGCCGGACGATGCCCTTCAACTGCTGCGCGGCGCTCGAGTGCTTGTCGTCAACGCGCTCTTTCGCCAGCCGCATCCGTCGCACCTCAGCCTTTCCGAGGCACTCGACGTCGCGGCGTCGGTTGGAGCGGATCGCACATACCTCACGCACCTGACGCACGAAAATTTCCACGGCGATCTGGAAGCCGAGCTTCCGTCGGGAGTGTCGCCCGCATTCGATGGGCTGGCTGTGACCGTCTGACACACCCCCTGTTAGGCTACAACAACTGTTGAGCTCGGTGCTCGGCACGGGCCTTCTCGATCACCGGCAATCGCACCGGCTCGAATCGACGGTAGTATTGTGTGCAACCCGACGACACCAGCTTCCGGCATGACGATCCGACTCGACTATACCAATATGATGGCGCCGCCGATCGACGGCGGGATCACCACCAGCGAGTGGAGTGGTGCGGGCGCGTCCTTCACCGCCGCGCACCAGGCCGTCGTCGATCTGCACGCCGCCGGCACCCTCGGCTTTCTGGATCTCCCCGACAATCGTGCACTGCACGAGCAGACACGAAGCTACGTGCATCGTCTCCGCGAGCGCGGAGACTACCCGACGGACGTCGTGGTGCTCGGGATCGGTGGATCGGCATTGGGCCCAATCGCGCTACGCACCGCGCTTCGCAAGCCGCAATGGAACCTGCTCGACGACGCGGCGCGCGACGGCAATCCTCGTCTTCACGTGCTCGACAACGTGGACCCCGCGAACATCTCCGCGCTGCTGGCGCGCCTCGATCTTCGGCACAGTCTCTTCGTGGTCACGTCGAAGTCCGGCGGTACCGCCGAGACCATGGCGCAGTATCTCATCATCCGCGAAAGGCTGGCCGCTGCGCTCGGCGACGAGGGGGCGAAGGAACGGCTCGTCTTCGTTACCGATCCAGAGAAGGGGGCGTTGCGCGCCATCGCTCGCAGCGAGCGCGTCACCGCGCTCGACATACCCGCGAACGTCGGCGGTCGCTTCAGCGTGCTGACCCCGGTCGGGATGCTCCCCGCCGCGCTCGTCGGCATCGACACGGCGGAGATGCTCGTCGGCGCCGCAAACATGCGCACGCGCTGCGCGTCGGGTGTGCTGGCCAAGAACATCGCCGGCACGTACGCAGCGCTGCAGTTCCTCGCGGACCAGCGCCATGGCCGGCACGTGCACGTCTTCATGCCGTACAGCGACGCGCTGCGCGACATGGCCGACTGGTTCGTGCAGCTCTGGGCCGAGAGTCTCGGAAAGCATCGCACGCCGGGCGACGCCGGAGTGGGGCCGACGCCGGTCGGTGCGCTCGGCGCCACCGACCAGCACAGCAAGGTGCAGCTCTTCATGGAAGGACCGGGAGACAAGACGGTCACATTCCTCGCGGTGGAGGAAGGAGGCGCCGACGTCGAGATCCCGACCCTCCACGCGGACATCCCCGAGCTCGCGTATCTCGGCGGCCACCGCCTGAGCGAGCTGCTCGACATCGAGCGCCGCGCCACCGCCGGGGCGCTTGCGCGGCGCGGGCGGCCGAACATGACGCTCACGCTCGAGCGCGTGGACGCCTGGCACCTGGGCGCCCTGTTCATGTTCCTCGAGCTCGCCACGGCGTATGCCGGTCACCTGTACGGCGTGAATGCGTTCGATCAGCCCGGCGTCGAGCTCGGGAAGCAGTTCACCTATGCGATGCTCGGACGCGCGGATGCGGCGCAGGCTCGTCAGGAATGGAACCTGCTACCGAAGAGCGACCCAACGTACCTGATCTAGCAAGCAGCGACTGCCGATCCGCGGCCTTGCGACACATTCCGCGGCCGACGACCTTCATCGTGGTTCGCGGCACTGGTTTGCACTGTGAGAGAGAGGATTTCATGCACGATATCGACGTTCTGAATGCACTTTTCGGCGACGCCGTGACGATCGCCGCCCATGGAGTGACCGTTGCGCGACCGGGTGCCCTCGCGGCTCCCGCCATGGACGATCTGGTGCGCGCCGCCGTCTTTGGCGACGGCTCGGCCAAGGAGTACGCGCGCTGGATGATCTGGGAGCTCGGACAGGCGGTCGGCGTGCGGCCCGCGTCAATTCACGATCTCTACCTGGCGCGCGGCAGAGGCGAGGTACACGGCTTCACCGTGCCGGCGATCAACGTGCGCGGCGCATCGTACGACACGGCGCGCGCCATCTTCCGCACCGCCATTGCGATGAAGGCGGGCGCCTTCATTCTCGAGATCGCCCGATCGGAGATTGCGTACACGGATCAGCGGCCCGCCGAGTATGTGTCGGTGATGCTCGCGGCCGCGCTACGCGAAGGGTTCCGCGGACCGCTGTTCATTCAGGGCGACCACTTCCAGGTCAACCACAAGAAATACGCGACCAATCCGGCTCCGGAAGTAGATGCGGTGAAGGCATTGGTTCGCGAAGCGGTGGGGGCAGGGTTTTACAACATCGACATCGACACCTCCACCCTTGTCGACCTGAGCAAGGGCTCGCTCGTTGAACAACAGCGGCTGAACTACGAGGTCGGCATCGATATCCTCAAGGCAGTGCGCACCGCGGAGCCGGACGACGTCACGATCTCCGTTGGCGGCGAGATCGGCGAGGTGGGGACGCAGAACTCCACCGTCGAAGAGCTCCGCGCGTACATGGACGGCTTCAAGGCCGCGCGGCCCAAGGGCATGGAAGGGCTGTCGAAGGTCAGCGTGCAGAGCGGCACGTCGCACGGGGGCACTGTGCTCGCCGACGGGTCGATCGCGGACGTGAAGCTCGACCTCGATACGCTGGAGACGCTCGGCAAGGTGGCGCGCGACGATTACGGGCTCGCCGGAGCGGTGCAGCACGGCGCCTCGACACTCCCGGATACGGCGTTCAACAATTTCCCGAAGCGCGAGACGGCAGAGATTCATCTCGCGACGAACTTCCAGAACATGCTGTACGAGCATCTCCCGGACGGGTTGCGCGCGGAGATCTACGCCTGGCTCGCCGCGAACGCGAAGGATGAGCGCAAGCCGACGGATTCCGACGAGCAGTTCTTCTACAAGACGCGCAAGAAGGCGCTCGGCCCGTTCAAGCGTCGCCTCTGGGATCTGCCGTCCAACGTCAAGTCGACGCTTGCGTCGACCTACGACGAGAAGTTCCGCTTTCTCTTCGAGCAGCTCGCGATTGGCAACACTGCGGAGATGGTAAACCGATTCGTCGTTCCGCCCGAGCGGCATCGGCCGATGCCCGCGGATGCGACGTCGGCGCACGCCGCCGCGCCCGACGACGCGGATCTCTCCGACTGAATGACGCCGATCTCAGCGCCCGAGGATGTTGGAGCCCTCTGGCTGCTCACGCTGCAGCGGGCCATCGGGCGCGCGTCGCATGATGTGAAGGATGCACTGAATGGCATATCGGTCAACCTGGAGGTCATTCGGTCGCGCGCCGCGCGGCCGGATGTCCCCGCGTCGGCTGTCGCGCAGTTCGGCGATGCCGCCGGGCAGCAGCTCGAACGTTTGACTACCTTGATCGAAGCTGTGCTCGCGCTCGGTCGCGCCGATCGGACGCCAGCCGACGTAGGGGCCACGCTGCGCCGAGTCGTCGCGATCTGCGGAGCATCGGCGTCGTCGACCGACGCGGCGGTCCAGTTGGTGGATGGCGGTGTGATGGGTTCGGCGCAGACGCGCGTGCACGGTGATGTCGTACGGTTGGCTTTGATGGCGCCGCTGCTCGACATGGTCACCGGCACCGACCGCGCACGACGTTTGTCCGAAGTGACCTGTACGCTCGCCGGCAACGACGACGCGGTGCAGGTGGTGATCGCCGCAGAGGGACGTCGCGCGACGATACCCGATGGCGTCGCCCATATTCTGCGCGGCGCTGGCGTTCGCTGGACGGAAGGACAAGATCTATCACTGGCCTTTCCGCGCGCATGAGTCGTCAAGCGAGCGGGGCAGCTACTGCACGAGGCACGATGAAGCGGGCAAAGATTCTCGTCGCGGATGACGAAGTCGCGATTACGACTGGACTCAGCGCCATTCTCGAGGACGCTGGCTACAGAGTGGACGTGGTTGGCGACGGCCAGAAGGCGCTCGAGATGTTGTCGGCGGAACGGTATGGCGTCGTATTGGCAGACCTGAAAATGCCCAAGGTCGATGGGCTCGCTCTGCTCCGCGAATTGCAGCAGCGGTCGATCCCGACCGAGTGCATCATCATCACCGGCCAGGCGACGGTTGACTCGGCCGTGCAGGCGATGCAGCAGGGCGCGTACGACTACATCGAGAAGCCCCTCAACGCCGAGAAGCTCAACCGTCTCAAGGCACTGATTCCGAAGGCGCTCGACAAATATCAGGTGCAGCAGACGAACCGCGAGCTCGCCTCCAAGCTCGAGGGCCTCACGCACTACGCCGAGCTCACCGGCCAGAGCGAGTCGATGCGCTCCGTCTATCAGGTGATCGAGGCAGTTGCCCCCAGCACGGCGAGCGTGCTGATCCTCGGTGAGAGCGGCACGGGCAAAGAACTCGTCGCGCGCGCGCTGCACAGCAAGAGCGACCGCGCGAAGGGTCCTTTCTTCGCCCTCAACTGCGCTGCGCTGCCGAAGGAGATTCTCGAGAACGAGCTGTTCGGCCACGAGAAAGGAGCCTTCACCGGCTCGATCAGCGAGAAGCAGGGCGCATTCGAGATGTCGAGTGGCGGAACGATCTTTCTCGACGAGATGGCGGAGATGCCGCCCGATATTCAGGTCAAGCTGCTTCGTGCGATCGAGACGAAGCAGATCCGGCGCCTGGGCGGAAAGAAGGAGATCACCGTCGACATTCGCATTCTCGCGGCCACCAACAAGAACCTTCAGAAGGCGCTCGCCGACGGCGAGCTGCGCGAGGATCTCTACTACCGCCTCGCGGTCGTCGAGATCGATCTGCCGCCCCTGCGCGAACGCGCCGACGACATGCAGCTTCTGGCGAACGAATTCCTTGGCCGCTTTGCGCAGAAGAATGGCAAGGTGATCACCGGGTTCGAGGATGCGGCGTGGGAGTGGATCATGAGCTACCACTGGCCCGGCAACGTGCGCGAGTTGAAGAACGCCGTCGAGCGCGCGGTGATCATGTCGCGCGGCACGACGATCGGACCGTCGGACATCATGCCCCGGCACCTGCGCAATGGCGGCGGCATGCCCGCCGCGCTCACGATTCCGGTGGGCGCGACCGCGGCCGAAGCGCGGCAGCAACTCGTGCTGCGGACCTTTGCCTCCACCTCCGGTGATACGGCGCGCACCGGCAAGGTTCTCGGGCTTTCGGAACGCGAAGTGCGAGGGGAGCTGATGATGCTGGTCAACGGCACCACGCCGACGCAGAACGAGGGAGCGGCCGAGGTAAAGGTCGAGACGATGTCGCAGCCGTCGGCGCCCGCGGCGAAGCCAGTGAAAAAGAAGGTGCCGGCGCCACCACAACGGTCGCCGGCAAAGAAACCCACGGCCAGGAAGGGGCGCTGAGCCCCGGTCCTCGAGGAGTGCACATGCGGCATCACGACCACGACGACGAACCGTACATCGTCATCGAAAAGCACAGCGGCGACGTCGGCAATCTCCTGCTCGGCGTCCTGATCGGCGCGGGCGTCGCGCTGCTCTTCGCGCCGCGCTCCGGCCAGGAAACGCGGCGCGAGATTCGCCGGAAGGCGCGCCAGGCGGGCGACGCCGTGAAGGGAGTCGCGGAGGAGGTGACGGGACAGGTCGTCGACACCTTCGAGGGCGCGAAGGCACGCGTCGAGGAGCAGATCGATTCAGCGCGCTCGGCCATCGAGTCGAAGAAGCGACAGGTATCACGCGCCATGGAGGCCGGACGCGAAGCGGCGCAGCAGGCCCGCGAGGATCTCGAGCGCCGGCTGGCCGAAACGAAGGCGGCCTACAATGCCGGCGCCGACGTGGCGCGAAATGCGCGCAAGCCCGTCCCGCCGGTGACGATGCGCGACGACGCGACGGTTTGAGGCGCTGAGGGCGCGATCCATCACCGTATCGGGGCGGCAGGCACGAGTCAAGAAGCGCTCGCCATTCATCAGTATTGGCTGGACGCTACGCGACTACGCCAAGCGCATCTGGGACAACTCCGGCGAGGATAACGTTCTTTTCCTCGCCGGCGGGATCGCGTTCAATATCCTGCTCGCGGCCGTCCCGTTCGTACTGCTGCTCGTCTGGTTCCTCACGTACCTGCTGAACAAATCGTCAGCCAGTGCGAACGAGGTGGTGACGCACTACCTCGACCGTCTGCTTCCGGCGCAGCAGGAGTACCACACGCTGCTGGGCGAGATCCTGTCGGCCCACACGAAGCTGCCGATCTGGAGCTCGATCGGCTTCGTCTGGTTCTCGACGCGTCTCTTCGGATCGTTGCGCACCGTGCTGGCGAGCGTGTTCGACATCGAGAACGAGCGGAGCATCATCGTTGGAAAGATCTTCGACATCGAGATGACGATTCTCTCGACGGTGCTGATCACCGCGAACACGCTGATCACCACGTACGTCCTCCTCGCGACGCACAACAGCGTGCAGATTCTCGAAGACCTCGGCATTCGCAAAGACGTGATGGGCCAGGCAACGGCATGGGGAAGCCATCTCGTCGCGTCGGTGCTTCTCGCCACAATGTTCTTCGCGCTCTACAAGTATTTGCCGGTGCGCCGGGTGCGGACGAAGACCGCGTGGGTCGCGGCTATCTTCACGACGATCATGTTCGAGGTCGCGAAGGTCGTCTTCACCGTGTACGTCGGCTCGCTCTATCCCGGCTCGCTCTATACCGGCTCGGTCGCGGCCATCTTCGTCATCGTGGTCTGGGTGTACTACGCAGCGCTGGTTTTCATCCTCGGCGGCGAGGTGGGGCAGGTCTACGAGCTCCGCCGCACCCGAAAGCGGCAGCGGGAAGTCTTTCTCGACTAGCGCCGCGTCCGCCAGGAAACCCTGCCGAACCGAGCCTTTGGCGCGAAGGTTGCCCTAGAGCGCGTCGAACGCGCCACCCAGGGAGGCCACCCATGCGCAAGATGTTACTCGGCGCCGCGATGCTCACATTGCCACTCGCAGCGTGCAAGAAGACCGGCGACGACACGTACCAGGTCAAAACGCCCACCGTCGGACTGGACACGCACACCGTGACCACGCCCAGCGTTGACGTCGGGACCAAGAAGGACACGATCAACACGCCGGTCATTGGCACGAAGCCGGACACCGTCATCATTCAGAAGCCCGTTGTTGGAACCAAGAAGACTGAAGTCACGGTTCCCACGGTCAAGGTGACGAAGAAGCCCTGACCTGCTAGCTGACGGGAAGAAAGGAAGAAAGAGAGGACGGCGCTGAAGGGCGCACCGAGATAAATTAGGTGTGCCCTTCGTGCTTCCTCTCTTCCTGTCTTCCTGTCTTCCTCTCTTCCGGTCTTCCCCGTGCCTATCGACATACGCTCCGACACCGTCACCAAACCCAGTGCCGCGATGCGCCAGGCGATGGCCAGCGCAGAGGTCGGTGACGACGTGCTGGAGGGCGACCCGACGGTCCGTCGTCTCGAAGAACGCGTCGCGAGGATGCTCGGCAAGGAAGCGGCGCTGTTCTTTCCGTCGGGCTCGATGGCGAACATGACGGGGATCGCCGTACACGCCTCGCCGGGCACCGAAGCAGTCTTCGACGAGGAGGCGCACCTCATTTACGGCGAGATGGCCGGTGTCGCGGCACTCTGCGGCGCGCAGATTCGTCCCGTTCGCGTGGGCGCGGGTCGGAGCTTCATGAATGCGGACGATTTGCGCCGCACCATTCGCCCGCCGTCGAAACACGATCCGGCAATCAGCGTGATCGGCTTCGAGAACACGCACAACTCGTCGGGAGGCAGGGTCGTTCCACTTTCGGACCTGCGCGCACTTCGCGCAGTGGCGGACGAGCATGGCATCCCCGTCCACATGGATGGGGCGCGGCTCTGGAACGCGAGCGCGGCCACGGGAACGTCGCTCGCCGACTTCGGCAGCTGTGCGGACACGGTCATGCTCAGCCTGTCGAAAGGGCTCGGCTGTCCAGTCGGAGCCATCCTCGTTGGCGATGCACCGACGATGCGGCGTGCCCACGCCATCCGGAAGCGATTCGGCGGCGGCATGCGCCAGTCGGGCATTCTCGCCGCGGCGGCGCTCTACGCATTGGACACGAACCTCGCGCGGCTGCCGGAGGATCACGCGAATGCCCGCGTCTTCGCCGACGCGGTGGATGGTGCGGCCGGCGCAACGGTCGTCCCGCCGGACACCAACATCGTGATGATTGATCTTCCCCCCGGCGTGTCGAGCGTCGACGTCATCGCCCGCGCGGAGGAAGGCGGAGTCCTCATCAGCGAATGGACTCCCACCCGGGTGAGGGCGGTGGCCCATCTCGACGTCGATGCAGCGGTGATGGCTCAGGCCGCAGCCGTCGTACGCGAGGCGATCGAAGCGTGCGCCGCCCAAGGCGCATTGAGCGCGATCTGACGCGTTGTTCCCAGGACTGTCCTTGCTTAGATTTCCGGTGTCCCAGGTCCCGAAGGGCGGCAGCCTTCTAACTCCGTCAGGACCCCGAAGGTAGCAGCGGCATGAGGTGTCTGACGTCGCTTCGTCAGGCCTGGGGCACTCGGCGCGGGGAGCATCTCATCAACGAGAGCTCCCCGCGCTTTTTCGTTCGTTTGGACGTAACGACGAACTGCGTTGTCCGGGGCCAACGCGGATCTTCGCGGATCTTACGGATCCCCACGGATACGCCGACGAGCAACAAAGCACAAAATAGCCGAACGCTTGAATTGCAGGAGACCTGGCTCGCGTCGAAGAGCAACGATTTGCGCAGATCAGATCAGCGTGGATCCGCGTGATCCGCGATGGCTCCGGTCAACGTAGTGCAAAACGTTTCCCGACGTCTCACCCCGGATCAGCCCCCGCAGTAACTTACGACTCCCATGGCCCTCGCACTCGCCCGAAAATACCGCCCCAAGACTTTCGCCGACGTCGCTGTCCAATCGCACGTCGCCGCGACTCTCAAAGGCGCCATCGCGCGCAATCGCGTTGCGCACGGCTACCTGCTGTGCGGCCCTCGCGGCGTGGGCAAGACCACGCTCGCCCGCGTGTTGGCGATGGCGCTCAACTGCGAGCGCCGGGCCGACGAAAGCCTCGGCGGCGAGCCCTGCGGCGAATGCGTGAGCTGCCAGCGGATCTGGAGCGGCGCCTCGTCGCTCGACGTCGTCGAGATCGATGCTGCTTCCAATCGCGGCGTGGACGACGCGCGCGAGCTTCGCGAACGGGCCATGTACGCCCCCTCGGGCGACGACAAGTACAAGGTCTACATCGTCGACGAAGCGCACATGCTCACCCGCGAGGCGTGGAACGCGCTGCTCAAGATTCTCGAGGAGCCGCCCCCGCGCGTCGTGTTCGTCTTCGCGACCACCGAGCCACAGAAGATCGCGCAGGCGGCCGCTCCGGTCCTCAGCCGCCTGCAGCGCTTCGACTTCAAGCGCATCGGCCCCGCCGAGATCCGCCTTCGGCTCGAAAAGGTGCTTGGCGCGGAGGGGGTGAGCGCGCACCCCGACGCGCTCGCGATGATCGCCCGCGCCGCGGACGGCTCCATGCGCGACGCGTTCTCGCTCACCGATCAGGTGCTCTCCATGGGCGATGGCGACATCGCCCCCGAGCGCGTGCGCGACGCACTCGGTCTCGTCCCTGAGGACGAGTTCATCGGCCTGCTCGATCTACTCGCCGAGCGCCGAGCTGGCGACGTCTTCGCATTCGTCGGCCGACTGGCCGACGCGGGGATCGACTTCGGGCAGTTTCTCACCGGCTTTGCCGACGTAGTGCGGGCGCAGCTCGCCGTGACCCTCGGCGGGTCCGCCCCCGAGACGAGCAAGCGGATGCGTGACGCAGTCGTCGCCCGGAAAGAAGCCTTCTCAACGGGCGATCTGCTGCGCATGCTCTCGGCGCTCACCGAGCTGGAGCCGCGCTTTCGGAAGAGCGGACAGCAGCAGCTCCTTCTGGAAGCGCTGCTGGTGCGCTTCGCCCTGCTGGACCGCACGGTGTCGCTCGAGGCGGTGTTGCGTGGAATCGGAAGCGGAGGCGGCGGAGTACCGGTCGACGAGCCGGCGCCGCGCCGGGCCGCGCCGCCGCCGGCCCGGCCTACCGAGCAGCGGGCCGACGCGCCCCGCGCCGCTGATGTGTCCGCGGCGGATTGGCGAACTGTCGTCCGCGACGCCGATCGCAGCCCGCCCCTATCGCAATCGTCCGCGTCGCCTCGGCCATCCGCGCCTGCCGCGCCGACGCGCCCGGTTGCGTCTCCGCCGTCTCCCGCGAGCCAGGCGACTGCACGCGGGACAGACGCCGGGATTCCCGACGTCAATCACCTCGTCGAGCGCTGGGGCGAGCTCGTGGCCGTCATGCGGGCGGCAGGCAACAGTCTGGCGGCCACGGCGCTGGAGCATTCAGCGCCCGTGGCTGTCAATGGAAAGGGCGAGGTGACGGTCGCGCTCGACGAGGCGAATCCGATCTACGAACAGGCGCTGGGCAAGGACGAGAAGGACGTTACCCGATCGCTTCGCACCCTGTTTCCGGGCGTGCATCGCGTGATCATTCGAGCCGTCGCCGGATCCTCCGCTCCTCCCACTCGTCTCACCGACGAGATGGTGCGCGCCGAGCGGCTCACCGCGATGCGACGCAAGGATCCGGTGCTCGACCAGGCGATCGACGCACTCGATCTGGACCTCGCCGACTAGCGCAACCCACGCCGTCGTCGCTTGCCACGGCACAGCGACGCGGCATAGCTTATGTCTTCTGACCGGTAGCAGATAGAATGGCTGACTTCATGAAGCTCCTGCAGCAAGCGCAGGAGATGCAGGGCAAGTTTCAGACGATGCAGAATGATCTCCAGCAGGAGTCCGTCACGGCGTCTGCGGGGGGCGGCATGGTGACCGTCGAGGCGAACGGGCAGGGGACGGTCCGGTCGATCAAGATCGATCCGAATGTGGTGAACGCGTCGGATGTCGAGATGCTGGAGGATCTCCTCCTCGTCGCCGTCACCGAGGCGCAGAAAAAGGCGCAGGAAATCGCGCAGCGCGAGATGGGAAAGTTGACCGGCGGGCTCAACCTGCCGTTCAAGCTTCCCTTCTAGTTCGGCGCTTGAATGTCAGCGATCGACGATCTCACCGGAGAGCTGGCCAGGCTGCCCGGCATCGGGCGCAAGACGGCGCTCCGGCTCACGTATCATCTGCTCAAACAGCCACCGGAGCAGAGTCGCCGCCTTGCGGACGCGCTCCGGACGTTGTCGGACAAGGTGCGTCCCTGTTCGCTGTGCTTCAATCTCACGGAGGACGAGCTCTGCGTCATCTGTCGCGATCCTCGGCGTGACGCGGCGCTCATCTGTGTGGTCGAGGAAGCAGCGGACATCGGCGCGATCGAACGAGCGGGTGAGTATCGCGGACAGTATCATGTGTTGGGCGGGCGGCTTTCTCCGCTCGACGGCGTGACGCCGGACGATCTGACGATCTCGCAACTCGTCCGGCGAATCGAGAGCGGCGGGATACGCGAGGTGATCCTGGCGACGAACCCAAGTTTGGAGGGCGAGGCAACCGCCTTGTACGTGCAACGGCAGCTCACGACCTTTCCGCTCAGCATCACGCGAATCGCCCGGGGGCTTCCCGTGGGCGGCGATCTGGAGTACGCGGATGGCGTGACCATCGCGCAGGCATTGTCGGCGCGGAGGGCAATGTGAGCGCGACGGAACGGACGCGGCTTGCCGGCATCGGCTTTCTCGGTGGTTTCGCGGCTGGTCTCGTGCTGTGGGCGGCGCAGCTTCAGCGAAGTCGTCGTGATCTTTTCAGCCGGTCGCCGGTGCATCGTCTCGCCGCCCTCGGATACCTTGGCGGACAGCCGGGGGTGGAAACTGCGCGGTTGCTGCAGGACTATGTGAAGTGGGAAGCGCGTCCCGCGCTACGCAAGCGCGGCCAGCACCTGCTGCGCCGCATGGAAGCTTACCTCGACTAGGCCGAGATCCTCATGCCCGTAGGCGCCGCGAGCTGGTCGTTCACCGAAGACGACTTCGCCGCCATCACCGAGTCGCTCAACCGCTTCCTCTACGAGAGCAGCGCGCGCTGCACGATGCTCGTGGATCGCAGTGGTCAGCTCGTGGCGACGGTGGGCGAGCAGCCGAAGTTCGACCCGACGGCATTCGCCACGCTCACGGCGGCGGACTTCAGCGCCAACGATCAGTTGGCGAAATTGATTGGTGAATCAGACTTCAACTCGCTGTTCCATCAGGGCGAGAAGGAATCGATGTATCTGGCCGACGTCGCGCGCCGCGTGATCCTCGTCGTGCTGTTCGACAACCGGACGACCCTGGGGCTCGTGCGACTGAAGATGAAGCTGACCGTTGACGAGTTGACCAGACTGTTCCAGCAGGTGTTCGCGCGTCCGACGTCGGCGCAGGGCGGCGCTCCCGGCTTTCTCGCCGGCGCCGACGATGAAATCGACAAGCTGTTCCAGTAGAGGAGAAGACAGCCATGTCGATGATCAACTACGCGTCACGCGAGATCAACTGCAAAATCGTGTACTACGGCTCGGGACTCGGCGGCAAGACGACGAATCTCGAGCACGTGTACGGCAAGGTGCAGCCCGATACTCGCGGCAAGCTCATCTCGCTCGCGACCGAAACCGAGCGCACGCTGTTTTTCGACTTCCTTCCGGTGGACCTCGGGACGATTCGCGGATTCAAGACCCGCTTCCATCTCTACACGGTGCCGGGCCAGGTCTACTACAACGCGAGTCGCAAGCTCATCCTCAAGGGGGTGGACGGACTCGTCTTCGTGGCGGACTCGCAGGTCGAGCGCATGGAAGCGAATCAGGAGGCGATGCAGAACCTGTACGACAACATGGCGGAGTACGGCTATGATCTGACGAAGATGCCGTTCATCATTCAGTACAACAAACGGGATCTGCCAAACGCCGCGCCGATCAAGGAGCTGCAGGCTGCGCTCAACCCAGGCTGGGAGATCACCGAGCCGTCCAGGCAGCGTGTCACGCCCGATCCCTTCCACGCCGGCGAATTTCTCATCGAACAGCTTCCCACCGGCGAGTGGATCGAGCGCGCACCGTACTTCGAGGCGGTCGCCATGACCGGCGACGGCGTGTTCGAGACGCTGCGCGGCGTCAGCAAGCTCGTGCTCAAGTCACTCGCATAACCCCGACGCGCAAGAGCGTGAACCTTCCCAACGCCGTCACTGCAGGCCGCATCGCCATCACGCCGCTCATCGCGTGGTTGCCGCTCGTGCCGTCGTCGACGTTGCGGCTCACGGCGTTCATCCTCTTCACGATCGCCGCCGTCACGGACTACGTGGACGGACAGCTCGCGCGCTCGCGCAAGCAGGAGACGGATCTCGGACGCCTGCTGGATCCGCTCGCCGACAAGCTTCTGCTCCTCGCGACCTGCATCCCGATGTTCGTGCTCATGCGTCCTGTCGCGCACGCGACCGACAGCTGGCCAGCGAAGGCGCTCAACAACGAGCTTCCGTTCCGAACGCCGTTCGGCGACGTCCCGCTCACCTGGTGGGTGCTCGCCGTCGTGCTCGGCCGCGAGCTGTTCATGACTCTCTTCCGCCAGATCGCCGCGCGGAGAGGAGTCGTCATCGCCGCCATCGGACCGGCGAAGTGGAAGACGGCCCTTCAGTTGGTCTGGATCGGCTGCGCGTATTGCTGGTTCTGGACCGCCACACTTGCCGCGACGCACGGCTGGGACAATGCACTCTGGAATGTGTTCGCGAACTTCAACGGTCTCGCCGGCGTTGCGGCCATGACGGGCTCCGTGGCGCTCACGCTCTACTCGCTCGGCCTCTATTTGCGGAGCTATCGGCGCGTGTTCATCGGCGCGCCGACTCGGGTCTGACCGTCGGACCAGCAGTTCGACCCGCTGTCAGACGAGCAGCCGCGAAGTGGCGAGCGGGTCAGACTGTCCGCCTGTCAGACACTAATCCCTCACTTTCGAGCCTCGATGAAGATCGAAGTCGTCACCATCGGTGACGAGCTCCTCCTCGGCTACACGATCGACACCAACGCCGCACATCTCGCGCGGACTCTCGCTGCCGAGGGTGTCGCGATCGAGCGGCGAACGACCTGCGGCGACACTGCCGAGTCGATCGCGACAGCGGTGCGCGAGGCATTGGACCGCACCGGCGCGGTGATCACGACCGGCGGGCTCGGACCCACGAGCGACGACCTCACCAAGCCGTCCATCGCGGCGCTTTTCGGTCGCGAGATGGTGCTCGACGAGGAGCATCTCGCCTGGATGCAGGAACGGTGGCGCACGCGCTTTCAGCGGCCGATGCCGGAGTCGAACCGGCAGCAGGCCATGCTACCATCCGGCGCACGCAAGCTCGCGAACAATCACGGTTCGGCGCCGGGCATCTGGCTGGAGGACGATCGCGGGCGCTGGGTCGCGATGCTGCCGGGTGTACCGCGAGAGATGCGTGGCATGCTCGCGGACACGCTGTTGCCGCTCGTCCGTGAACGGCTCGGCGACGGGGGCCGAGTCGTGCGGTCGCGTACCTTGCGCACGACTGGAATTGGCGAGTCGCACATCGCCGACCTCGTCGCGACGATTGATGGTGGTGTCGGCGACGTCGGGCTCGCCTATCTGCCGAATGCCGACGGCACCGATCTTCGTCTCACCGTGCGCGACGCGACATCAGACGATGCCGATGCGCGGCTCGCGAATGCTGCGGCTCGTCTGCGCACGGTCGTCGCGGACGCGGTGTACGGAGAGGACGCCGCCGATCTCGCCGAGGTGGTGCTCGAGCTCTCTCGCTCGCTCGGACTGAGCATCGGTGTCGCCGAGAGCTGCACGGGCGGCATGCTCGGCGCGCGACTCACGGCGATACCCGGGAGCAGCGACGTCGTACGAGGCGGCGTCATCGCGTACGACGACGCGGTGAAGCGGTCGCTGCTCGGTGTACCCGAGGCGATGCTGCGCGAACATGGCGCAGTCAGCGATCCTGTCGCGCGCGCCATGGCAGCCGGAGTGAAGACCGCCATCGGCGTCGATGCCGCGCTTGCGATCACCGGCGTCGCCGGACCAGGCGGCGGCACGGAGGAGAAGCCGGTAGGCACGGTGTGGATCGCGCTGGATTTTTGCGGCGAGGTGCAGTCGCGGCGCTACGTCATGGTGGGTGATCGCGCCGAGGTGCGGCACCGCTCCGCGCAGGCGGCGCTCGAGATGCTGCGACGGCGTCTGCTCACTTGAATTCGGTGAATTGAACGAATTGCTCCGTGAGGGTTGGGATCTGGTGCACCGTGCCAGACCGTGGGTCGATTCAATGCTTCTAGATTCGTATGATTCTAGTCGCGCTTGAGTCGGTGGGATCAGTCGCACCACGCTGGATCATCCAACACGCGTTTGCACAAGCTACCACGGCCCTAGTACCGCTCTTGCAGTTCTCCCGGCTTGCCCGCGGCGCACGCGGCCAAGGTAGATTTCAGTCGTACCCTGGACCAACGCGAATGTCAGACGCCGATCAACTTCCGCCCGACTCCGTCCTTCCCGAACAGCCAGCCGACCCGTCCGACGCCGAGATACTCGGCGGCGAGAGCGAAGGCGTGCAGCAACAGCTCGAAGAGCAGCACGAGAAGTATCTGCGCCTCGCCGCGGAGTACGACAACTACCGCAGACGCACGACGAAGGAGCGCCAGGATGCGCACCGGCACGGCCAGGCCGACATGCTCAAGGGGTTGATCGAACCCCTCGACGACATCGGCCGCTTCGCGCACGTGGACCCCGCGGCGACCGACGCGCAGACGCTCGTCGACGGCGTCGCGATGGTGGAGAAGAAACTGGCGAAGACGCTGGCCGGTCATGGGCTCGAGGTCATCAACCCGGCGGGCCATCCGTTCGACCCGGCGCTGCACGAAGCGGTGATGACCGAGCCCGCGACGACGCCGGAAGAAGATCACCTGGTCGCGCGAACGTTCCAGGTGGGCTACGTGTTCAACGGACAGCTGCTGCGTCCGGCGCGCGTGGTCGTGAAGCAATGGCACGGCTGACCGCGTAAGGTCTGCCATGACTCCCCAGCAAGACTACTACGCCGTCCTCGGCGTACCGGCGTCCGCTACGCAGGCCGAGATCAAGAAGAAGTACCGCAGTCTCGCGTCGAAGCACCACCCGGACAAGAACCCGAACGATCCCAAGGCCGCCGACACGTTCAAGGCGATCTCGGAGGCGTATACGACGCTGGGCGACGCCGGGAAGCGGAAGCAGTACGATGAGCTGCGCCGGCTCGGTGCGTTCGGCGGCTTCGGCGGTGGGGGCGCATCGCGCGGCGGACGTCCTGGCGGATCGTACGGCGGCGGTGGGCGGCCAGGCGCCGGCGGCACCATCAACATGGAAGACTTCGGCGACGTCGGACTCGGCGGACTCGGCGACCTGTTCAGTTCGATGTTCGGCGGCGGCGCGCGCGGCGGCGCGCAGAACGCGCGCAACCGTGGACCGCAGCGCGGCAACGACGTCGAAGCATCGCTGGAAGTCCCGTTTCGAACCGCTGCGATGGGCGGCAAGGTCTCCGTCGAGCTCGACCTGAACGAGGAGTGCGCGACCTGTCGCGGCAGCGGCGCCGCGCCGGGCGCAAAGCTCGTGACCTGTACCGAATGTAACGGTCGCGGGACGATCAGCTTTGGTCAGGGCGGCTTTGCCGTGCAGCGCCCCTGTCCCGTCTGTCTTGGCCGCGGGCAGGTGCCGACGGAGCGCTGCCCTGCCTGCGCCGGCGCGGGCGAAGTGCGCACGCGAAAAACCGTACAGATCACCGTTCCGCCCGGCGTCGACACGGGCACGAAGATTCGCCTCAAGGGGCAGGGTGCCCGAGGCGCGAAGGGCGGCCCGCCGGGTGATCTGCTGATCACCTTCAACGTGAAGTCCGACCGCTTCTACAAGCGCGAAGGGCTGGATCTCATCGCGCCGGTGAAGATCAGCATCGCCGACGCGACGCTCGGCAAGAAGATCAACGTCAAGACGCTCGACGGCACGAAAGTCTCGATCAAGATCCCGCCGGGCACGCAGAACGGAAAGCGCTTCCGCGTGCGTGGACACGGCATCGAGAAGGACGCTCAGAAGGGCGACCTGATCGTGGAGGTGGAGGTCACGGTGCCGGAGAAGTTGACGCCCGAGCAGGAGGAGGCGATGCGGAAGTTCGCGGAGGCAATGAAGACGTAGGGCGCCGCGCGGATTCTTGCCGCAGCCTTCCGCGATGTTCGCGGAGATTGAAAGCGCCGATCTTCGAAGCTGCGCCGTGATCAGTCGTGCTTCGGGCCGAGTGATCTTCGCGCAGAGGAGGTAGATCTCGGAGCCGAGTTCGCGCGAGTGATCCCAGACGTCGAGCTTGTGGAAGTTGTGCATGCACTACGGTGCCTCTGCATACACGGCGACGTATCATCGATACCAACGCACTCGCGCCCGAAAACAAACGTAGAAGGTCGAGGGTCGATGGTACCACGGTACGTCTCACGTATCTCCTCGCACCTGCGCGGT
>Ga0209638_1000554_pt1 | contig 24558 bp, 17 predicted proteins | sample BarGraNGADG00211_FD_184490 | JGI IMG/M metagenome (GOLD analysis project Ga0209638, IMG submission 184490) | Arctic peat soil microbial communities from Barrow, Alaska - Barrow Graham LP Ref core NGADG0002-211 (SPAdes) (version 2) | ecosystem: Environmental > Terrestrial > Soil > Wetlands > Peat...
CACTTGAGCGTGGTGTAATAACCCGCTTTAGAAACCAACGTTGAACTACCACAATTCATTGGCTCTGATGCAATGTGCATCGTAAAACCAGCTCGAACTAAGCGCAGTAAAGTGTTTGCCTTCATCGGAACAGGACATCAGCGACTATGAAACACCTTGACGATGTGGTCGCAGTATTGGTCACGTACAACCCACATTGGGAGTCGCTGTACGCCTGTATTGAAGCCGTAGCAGATCAGGTTTCCCACGTAGCCGTCATAGACAACGGCTCCAGCAACTTTTCTCCCGACTGGCTAAATAAACTCAATGAGCGGTTTGGCACTCGCTTGCACCTGCTGCCACAGTCGGTCAATTTAGGCGTCGGTGCCGCTCACAACATTGGCATTCGATGGGCACAAAAACATGGTTCTGTTTTTGTGCTGTTATTGGATCAAGACAGTCAGGTTCTACCTGGTATGGTGGAGCGACTTCGGTCGGCCTATTTCAATTTGGTAAGAATGGATGTGCCGGTGGCAGGGCTGGGGCCACGCTTTCGTGACAGCGACAACGGCACACTTTCCAGGTTTGTCAAAGTCGGCGTGTTGGGCTTTACGCTTTTGGATTGCCAGGCGAGCTCCGTTTTAAAAACTGATCTCCTGGTCTCTTCCGGCTTACTGTTGCCACTTTCAGCCATAGAGACGGTGGGACTGATGGATGAAGGTCTGTTTATTGATCATGTAGATACTGAATGGTGCTTTCGCGCACGGGCCAAAGGATTTCAGTTGTTCGGCGTTAACGACGCTGTAATGACGCACCAACTGGGTCAACGCCGCAAGAAAATCTGGTTTTTACGCCCACGAATTATTCCTTTTCACCATCCGTTTCGCTACTACTACATTTTTAGAAACAGCGTTTTGCTGTATCGCCGCCCCTATATGCCTTGGACCTGGAAGTTGGCAGATATAAGTTACCGCCTCAGGATGCTTGTTTTTTTTGGTTTGGTTGCACCTGATCGTTTGGCCTGCCTCAGGATGATGGCTCTTGGCTTGCTTGATGGTCTGAAAGGCATCACCGGCAAACAAAGAAAGAACCTTTAAGAACCAGAATGACAGCGTTGTTGTCGTCCATTAGACCGCCAGGCAAATACTCCATCCACTCGCATTTAGTTCTACAGAGCCCAACCAGTTCAGATTTTTTTCAAGATAGCCGCAGCAACAAGCCCCAGATTGCCTAGCTTGGTCTGACGGTAGATGCCACTTTCCGCCAAACCTTCCAGGCGGGTGAAAAAACCACTGTTACGCGCTTTTGAAAATTGATCCAGGGTGATCTGGTTTTCAGGCGTGAGCTGGTCTCGTATGCTTTGCAGGGCAGCCACATTGATGGTGTTCCAGTTGCGAAAACGCCCATGCAGCAGCAGCCAGGCGCGGCGCAGGCGCGCTGACCAATTGGCGTTGGTGCCGACCAGGTTGGCGTTGTGTTGACGGTAGCGCACGGTTGGGCGCGCATCGTAAAAGACGATCCCGCCACAGCCTGAGACCAGCAGATAAGTCCACCAGTCGTGGGCTACAACGGGTATCTCGGGGCCTGCCAGGCACAGCAAATCGCGCGCCGCATTATTGAACACCATGGTATTGCCACCGCCAATATTCTGCACCAGCGCGTTGCTAAAACCCGGCGGCCTGGCAAACAGGGTGGAGAGCCCGAGATACTGGTTGTTGGCGTCCACATTGCGGGTGCGCGCGCAGTACAGGGCAGGGATCTGGCTCGGGATGGTTTGCAGCCAGGCCAGCGCGCACGCCAGCTTGTCTTTTTCCCAGACGTCGTCCTGGTCAGCGTAGGCGTAGTAATCAGCCGTGATGCTGGCGTTGCAGGCGAGCGAAAGAAAGTTCGCCGCACAACCATCCGCCGGGCCCGGGCCTATTGCCAGCCGTGAGTGGCCAAACTTGCGCTGGTAGTCCTCAAGAATTGCATGGGTGCCGTCATCAGAGCCATCGTCGGAGGCAAAGGTGGTCCAGGCAGCGTGGGTTTGCTGCAGGATCGAGTCAAGCTGCTGGCGCAAGTATTCATGGCCTTGCATGGTGCAAAGCAAAATGGCAACCGTGGGCAGGCTCGCAGACGAAGGCGTCACGGTGTTTGACTGCTTATCATTTTTGCTAGGCCGATAACCCCCTGCCGTCCCTTCTTCTCGTAACATATCTTGTCTTTGGCTTGTTCTTGAACTTGAAGCTGGCGTGAAAATCAACCTTCGGGTGGAATAGGAAAAAGTCCTTATGTGATACACCGCTGGCTAGTGTAGCAGGCACAAAACTTCATAAACGGCAGCGTCAATGATGCCGTGGGTGACCTACTTCTTCTTGTACAGCGCGGCGTTTTTGGCGGCATCCTTGTTCGGCTGTTTGGCGATGACCAGTTGACGTATCGCCGCGTATTTGTCTTCGGTGAGTACTTTGTTGCTCACCAGCCAGGCTTTGCTGCCGTAGGGACGGCCGGCGATGATCTTGGCGGCATCTGCTTCGGTGATGTTAGGGAGCTTCTTCAGCTCCGCTGCGCTGGCGCTGTTGATGTCCACCAATTTGACTTTGGCGGCGGCCTTGGGTTTGGCGGCAACCGTGCTCTTGGTGGTTTTTGTGCTCACTTTGGCTTTGCTGGCAGCGGCTTGCGGGGCAACCGCTGGCGCGTCGGCGGCAATTGCCAGATGGCTGCCCAGCAGCAAAGCGGCAGTCGTCAAGGCAAGGTAGATAAAACGGTGTTTCATGTGTTCTTTCTGTACTGGTTGAAATAGACCATTAGTGGCAATGCAATTATAAAAAAAGCTAACCCGGTTACGTTGCCGTAGCCGGGTTAGTTTGTTAAATTTGGCAAGCGGAGCACGGCAAACCGTGCTCCGACTATGCCAGGATCAGGATGCGTGGATCATTGGTGAACGACCGCTACATCGAAGTCCTTGCCCTGACCATGGCAAGCCAGGCAGCCTTCGCTCTTGGTCAGAGCCGTGCTGCGGGCTTCGTAGATCGCCCCACCGTTGGTCGTCATGTGCGCTTTCGCCGTGCTGGTGTCGTGGCAGGCGTAGCACGCCGAGGCGATCGGCGAGCTGATCAGCGTGCTGGGTTGCGGCACAAAGATCTCACCACCAGCAACGCTGCCAGCACCGCCAACAGCACTGGTAACCGTGCCATTTGCAGCAACGGTATTAACCGTGCCACTCACGGCAACGTGCGCTGCTACTGCTGTTCCCGCAGCACCACTGCCATTGGCGGGCGTAACAGCACCAACTGTTGCACCGGCAACCGTGTAGGAGAAGGCGTTGCCGTAGTTCCATCCAGAAGTGATATAGGGTGCCGAGGTAGCACTTGCAGTGGTTGCACCAGTTGCGAGCGTCGGCCCAAGCAACGTCGGAACAACAGTCTCGCCGCCGGTAGCACCGAAGTTGACGGTGTTATCCAGGTGACACTGGCTGCAGTTCTTGATCACGCCCGGATACAGCGTCTTTTCCCAACCATTCGGGTTCGTTGCCGAGCCTGCATTCCAGGTGTAGGGCGTGGTCCGGATGGTGCTCGGTGCGCCATTCGTCTGCTTGCCGGCGTGGATGCCGTGGATGAAGGTACGGGAATCTACTGCCCAGCCAGCATTATTCCGGTTGGGGTTATGGCAGAAGGCGCACGAAGTCGGATCGTTACGCGCACCACCGTGGAAGTTGGGCATGGTGCCGAGTTGGTCGTGACAAGCATTGCACTTGGCAGTAGCGGTAATCACCCGTCGTCCGGTGTACCCGGTGGCAGTCATCTTTTGCAGCATTGACGGGATGGCCAAACCACCCGTAGCCGAGACGGTCGGATTGGTCGACACCTTGGCTGCTACGTAGGATGCTGCGAGATCGGCCGGGAACCCAGTCTTCTGCGTGAAGGTGCCAATGATCGCGCCCGTCAGCATTTTCGCCGCAGCGGGAATCACAATCGGGCTGGCCAGAACCGCCGCATTGACGCATGCTGCAACCGCAGGGGCAACCGGCTTAGCACAACCTGCACCCACTGGCTGACCAACCAGGTCGCCAGTCAGTGTGGCTGTCCATACGCCAGCGGCGTAGGCCAGGGTACCTGCCTTAGGTGAGCCAGCGGCGACCAACAGGTTGGTCAGGCTGGCGCTATGGGAGACGTTGAAGTCCGCCGGTGCCGCGTTGCCATCCTGGGGTACGGAGTAGGCCACATAGATGCTCGGGCCGCTGGTGAACCCAGCGATCGGCTCATAGGTGGGGGAAACCACCTGGGCACCACTTGCTGCGTTGGTCACCAGCGTCGGCACGGCAAGCGTGGTCACCGCAGCACCATCCTTGGTGATCGTGAAGGTGACCACCGGCTGATTGCTGGCATTCAAAGTCACGCTCTTGATGGCATAAGAGATCGAGGACACCCCGGCAATAACTTTCGGGTTATTCGCCGTGGCGACCGGGACAGCGTGGTAGGTTGCAATGTCCGCCGGGCCGTGGCAAAGCGTGCACTGGCTGTCGTCAGCCTTGGCACCGCCGACGTGGCCGGCGTAGACACCGTTGAGCGTGGTGCCCGTGCCATCCTTGAAATTAATACCATCGTGGCAGGCGCCGCAAGCCAGACGGCTAGGCACATTCTTCCAGTTGTCGCCATTGGCCGTTGCATTGGTGTTGCCACCGGTTGTGCTTGCGGTACCTGTGTGGCAGGTAGCGCAATTACGCCGCTCCTGCGGGAAGCCCACCTTGTTGAAGCACTGGCCCAGATTTGCACTTTGGGCGTTGTAAGTTGCGGTGTTGTCGGTGCAATGCCCGTTCAGGTTGTAGCCGGTCTTGGTCAGCTCGTCGCCCATGTGAGTCTGGTGAATCAAGCGCGGGTAGATGAAGGCTGCTTCCTGGCCGCTATCCACCGTGCCAGTGGGCAGCCTGTAGTAGGCGCCCGAGTAGCCGGTTGCGGTTGTGGTCACTGGCGCGAAACCAAATTTGGTCTGGTCGGTGTGGCAGGTCACGCAGAAGTTTGGATCATTGCGACCGACAAATGCTCCAGCGGGAATGCCGTTGGAGGCCGAAGTGATACTGACGTGGCCGATACCTTTCCCAGCGTGGCAGGCCGCGCAGGAATTCTTGGTCACGATGGTGCGCGTTGGGTCAGTACCGGGGACCGCCGCTTTGCCGGTGGCCGGGATAAAGTCATAGGCGACGTTGACGGTATTGACCATCGGAACTGGCGCGACGGTTTGCACACCCGTCGGCGTATTGGTTCCAGTGCCAGGCGCGCTGCCGCTGATCATGATGCCCAGGCGAGTCGTCGCGTTCGCGTCATATTTCAGGTCGGCTGCAGTGCCGAGATCAGCCTTTTTGGCAGCACCCTTGTCGATCAGACTGGCGACAATGGTGTCGACCTTCGTGACATCGCGGTAGAAGGTGTATTTGTAGGTGCCGTCGCCGTTATCGACTAGGGTACCTTGGGCCTCGGTGGTCGGGAAGGTGCCGCATACGGTCGGCGCAGTGGCCGAGTCGCACGCGTCGTTAGCACCCAAGGTGCCCGCTTTCTGAGCGACGGTTACCGGCTTGGTGACAAGATAGTTGACCCACTTGCTGGGCGCGCCGTTGGTGCCGGGGACCAGCTTAGCCATGGTGAAGGCGATGTTGGTCAGGCTCTTGACCGTGGCGGTGGCGCTTTGGGAGTAACCGGCAAGGCCCACGACCGGATTGCCGGCGGCGTCTTTGACCGTGAAGTTGACCACGGGAGGACTGCTAATGGCAATACTGGTCACCGTGACTTGCGGTGCAACCGTCGCCCAGGCGGCGGCAGCAGCAGGCGTCGGGGGTGCGGTGTTGCTACCCAAATTGACCGTGGCGACAGCATTGGTGCCGTTGGTGCCATTCGTACCGTTGGTACCATTGGTGCCGTTGGTACCGTTGGTACCGTCACTCCCACCGCCGCAACCGGCGAGGGCGGCGGCCAGCAGGCCAGCCATAGCCAACTTGGTCCAGGGCATGGACGGTTGACACTTCAATTTACAATTTTTCACTGCTGCCCTCCTTAGGCGTTAGGGTTAACAAACCAATTTCGCTTTACGTTGCTTAACCGGCAAGCGAATTTCTTTACACACAATTTACACGATGGAATTGTCCACGAGCCTAACGAAGAATTCTTTGCGATAAATCAAACTCGGCTTCATTAGTCGAGGGTATTCCCGCACGCCAGCAGGCCGCAGACGAACCTTTCAGGAGATGGCTATCCTGTCACCCAAAAAATTTTTGGTAGAGTTGAAACAAATACCTGCGACAAGAAAAATCTCAAGGAGTCTCAAAATGAGCCACGCACTAACCGCACAAGATATCTTTTCCGAGATGAAGCGTATGCCATCGACTGAGCGAGTTAAATTTTTTTCGCTCCTGACTAACCAAGCCTTTCGCGATGACAACTTCACGCACGAGCAGGTGTTTGGTCATTTACAGCGCGAACCCTTGTCGGCTGGGGAAGCGGCCGAGTACCTGGAGGTATCTTTGCCAACTCTGCGCCGCTATGTTCAGACGAATAAGCTGCGTCCAAGTCATACGGTGGGCCGCAACCACATGTTCTCTGCCGAGGACCTCCGGGTGTACAAGCGCACCCAAAGGTGACTCTTTCCCCAACCCTGACATTCAGTCAGGGCAACTGGTAGATGTAGGTCACACCGATAAAGCTGACGCTTTGGGTTGGTTTCTGCATCAAGGTGCTGCCGTCTGAATAGGCGAAGGGCACGCCGTTGTAGCCCCAGGTCCAGTCGTTCAGGCTGATGCGCTGGTGCACCAGATCGACGCGCACCGAAGCGCCCTTCTGCTCCAGCGCGTATTTGCCGAATAGCTTCAAGGCGGTCTGGCTGAACACCACGTCGGGCAGGCCGCTGGTGGCATTGAGTAGCGCGATGCTGTCAGCACCGGCAAAGCTGTCGAGCCCCTGTGCATAAACGTTGCGGTCTTTGGCGTAAGACAGGTTGGCACCCACATTGAGCTTGGCGCTGGCTTTGCCGCTGGCACCTATCGCCGCACCGAGGTTGGTGTCCTCAAAGGCCATCAGGTAACCCGCCGGACGCGCCTGGTTAAAGCTTTGCACCCCCCGGAATACATTGCCGTTCAGCGACCAATCATCAGACAGCACATAAGAGCCATCAACGCTGAGCTGGTTCATGCGGGCGTTTTGCAGGCCGTAGCTGCTGGGCGTATTGAACTTGTCCCGGCCGCCTTCAATGCCGAACTGAAAGTTGAGCTTGTCGCTGGGCTGCCAGTCGGCAAAGAGCTTGACCTTGTCACGCTTGCGGTCAGCCAGATTGGGCATGAAGATCGCGCTGGAGAGGAAACCCGTCACCGGATCAGCCGGATTGAGCACCTCGGTCAGGCCCGTGCCGCTGTTGTCTTTGAGCCAGTTGGAGCCGCTGCGCCGAGCGCTCGACAGCGTGATGGCGCCGCTCAAATAATCTGCCATGCGCCGACGCAACTCGGCATGCACGGTAGTCTCATCCGTACTCTGGCGTAGCGCACTGATGCCAGAGGCGGCGCTGGTGTCGGTAAAGGCGCCACGATCAATCGACTCGCGGTCCGCTCCCAAGGTGCCGCGATAGTCGCTGCTGAACTGCCAGCTGGCTTGCAGCTTGCCATTGGTCTTGCGGCTGGAAAGATCGCGATTGGTGTAACTGGCAGTGCCATCCGTGTTGTAGTAAGCAAGGGGCGTCTGGTCGTCCTTGCCCTCATAGCGCAGGTCGGCGATCAGCGAGAGCTGCGGCACCGGGCGCGAAGTGATGCCGATCTTGGCGAGCTTGGTATTGACTTGTGCGCCCAGATTGGTAACAGCGGTGGGCGCATTGAGTAGACCCGCATCGGCAAAATTATCGGTCTGAGAGGCGCTGGCGTAGCCCAGCTTGAAGGTGGCGCGTGTGCTGTGGGTAAAGTCGTAGCTGCCACTGAAATCAAACTGGTGCGCCTGGTTGTCGGGAGCGAGCGCCAGCGGCTGGCTCATCAAATTCTGCAGGCCCGCATTGAGCCCCAGCAAACTGCCCATTGGGTTGTTCAAGCCGCCCGGCACCGTGGGGCTGAGCGTGGCGTTGTTGTTGCGATAGAAAGAGCCATAGTAGCCGACGTTAAAGCGAAATTTATCCAGCGCGTAACTCAGGCGCGCTTCGACCTGGCTGTGGTTGGCGCTGATCGGCTCGGGCAACATCAAGGTGGCCCAACTGGTGTTGGCACCAGGCGTACCAGTACAGGTTGGCGAGATGGTGGAAGGGCAGTTCAGGCCGGTGCCGGACAAGCGCGCGCCATCTTTGTTCTCGCTCTTCAGATCAAGTGCGAATTGCAGCGTCGGGCTGATGATTTTGGTGAATCCCAGGCCCAGCTTGGTGCGCTTGGTCTTGAGCTCGGTGTCGGTGCCGCTACCAGCGGGCAGCGCCACCACTTGCGGCGTGGTGGAGCCAACGCCGAGCAGGCCGGTGTTGACCGTGTTGGGTTCAACGCGAACCAGCTCGCCGTAGTCGGCGGTGAACTTCCAACTGCCGGGGTTCTTCCAGATCAGATTCATCTCGCGGGTGTCGCCGAGCAAGTTGGTACCGTGAAAATCAACCGAGGTAGAAGTATCGGGCTTGCGCAGGCTGTAATCGATGCCGAGGATGCCAACGCCGCTATGGTCGCGCAGCCCTGTGTACTGGCCCAGCTGGGCGCGGTCGTCAGCGGAACCACTCAGCGCACCAAGGCCGACGCTGATGATGGTTTCAACCGGCTTGGGCTCGGCTTGCGCCGGGGCGAAAACTGCGCAGACGGCCAGTGCCAGCAGGCTGCGGTGAAAACGAAAAGAGGTAGGGAAGTGGGTCATGATTTCTCTCCGTACTTCAGCGCATCATGAGCTGTGGCATCGAGTTGAGGGTCGATGGATTGTTGGAACCGTGGATTTGCGTGTGGCAGTTCAGGCAACTGCGGCCCTGCCAGAGGTTGACCACGTTCTTGCCGCTGCTGGTCGCGCTGAGGTTGACACCGTTTTGGCCACCGACCGCACCGACACCGCCGGCCGTATGCGGCGTGTGGCATTGCTGGCACAGCAGCGGTGGCCGCGCTTTCAGCATGGCCGGAATCGTGGTGCCATGCACGTTGTGGCAATTGGTGCAGTCTTCAGCGACCGGGTCGTGCTGGTGCACAAAGGGGCCGCGTTTCTCGGCGTGGCAGGTGTAGCAGGTGTCGTTGACGCTGTCGCGCTTGAGCAGCTTGGGGCCCGCTGAGCCATGCGGATTGTGGCAGTCGGAGCAAACCATCTTGCCCTCGGGCACCGGGTGGTGCGAGGGCCGGTTCATCTGGGCGCGCTGCTCCTTGTGGCAGGTGTAGCAAACTTCGGCCTGGGTGGCACGCACACGTACTTTGTCGGTATTGTCATGAATCTTGTGGCAGGCGTTGCACGCTATATCAGCTGCGTCGTGCTGGCTGCCCGCCCACAACGCGCGCTGGGGGTCTTTGGCGTGGCAGCTCAGGCAGGCGGCACTGCGTTCGCTGGCAGGCAGCGGCGAGTGCTTGGTGAACATGCGGTCAGGGTGCGGCTGCACCGGCATGCTCTCTGGTTTTTTAGCGTGGTTGGGGCTGGCTCCGTGGCAACTGATGCAGTCGGGAGCGCGCTTGTCGGCGCTAAAGCCGTGCGCGGTTTTGCTGATGTCGGGCCGATCATCCTCATCGTGGCAAGTCTGGCACAGCGCAGCACCGGTTGGTGCCGCAGCAGCTTCATCGGCGGCCCAGGCCGGGCCGAGCAAGCCGAAAAAGCACAGGCCAGCCAGGGCCATCAAACGTTTGATTTGCATCGCAAACCCCTTCAAAACGATTCTTGAAATTTCTGAACGCATGATTTTGTCCGCTCCTATTTCAGACCGTGAACGAGGTCCACGTTCTTGGAGCCACCATTGGTGTGGCAATCATCACAGGTCTCACGTGGCAGGCTGGTGGCCGACGGCGTGGTGGCCACGTCGGCCTGCGTCCGGGTGCCAAAAGTGGCACCGCCAAACTGCACCACGTGATCCGTCACCTTCATGCCGCTCTTGGTCAAGCCATCGTGGCAGGCGGTGCAGGTGGCGGCCTTGGGCGAGATCACCAGCCAGCCATTCGGGTCGGTCACGCCAGCGCCCATGAAAACCACCGAGCCGAGTGGGCTTTGGTCGGTCTTGTACGAGTTATTGACGTGGCAGGCGTTGCAGTTCAAGCTGGCATCGGGGTAAGCCACCTCGGCGGCAAAGTTCTCCACGCTGCTTGCCAACGGGGCGCCACCCGTCGCGGATGTACCGTCCATATTGAACACACCAACCACTGCATTGCCATGCGTAAACGGATAGTCGCGCTTGGCGTTGCCGTGGATGCCATGAATCATGCGCTTGAACTGGAACGACTCATAAAGCGCCATGCCATTGGTCATCATGTTGCTTGAGGACGCCCGGTTGGCATCGTGGCAGGTGACACAGGCTTCAACCCGATTGCGCGCACCGCCGTGGAAGGCGTTGGCAAGGGTGTTGGAGCCCGAGGTAGCCCCCAAAGCGCCGTGGCAGACGTTGCATTTCTCGGTGGCGACGATCGTGCGCCGAGGCTGCAAAGTGCCAGTCAGCGCGAGTTCCTGGTAAGCATGCTGCACCAGCGTGTTGACCAACACCGCAGGCACTGCTTCGGGCCGCGGGTCGGTCGAAGCGGTGGCGCTCAACATCGGCTCTTTCACCTGGCCAATGCTGACGACCCGAGCCGTGCCTTTCGCCACCGCGGTTGCGCTGTCGTCGGGAACCGGAATGCTCACCGTGTAGTGGTTGCTGCCATCATTCGTGCCTTTATAGGCGTAGGCGTTGGCGCTACTGCCACCGTTGCCATAAGCCGAGAACTCGGTCACCGCATCAAGCTGCCCCACCATGTTCTGGTAAGCCAGGTAAAAGCGCAGGTTGCCAAACTTGGTGGTATTGCCACAGGTGGGAACCGTGGCGCTGGCGCAATCGGCCGTCACCAGTTTGTAGGCAGCGTTGCCGTTGGTCGGGTCAGACAGGAAGTATTTGACCGTGACGCTGCGGGCCTTGTGATCGGTCGTGTCGTTGAAGGCAACGCTCTCAATATTCATCTTGTACTTGGCCGCGTTGACTTCGACCTGGTTAAAGTGCACGCGTTCCGGCGAAATGGTGGAGCCCACCTTATGGCAGTCGGCGCAGTCTGAATTCTTCAGCGCCGTGGCCAGCGCGGTGCTGCCGTAGCGCATACCGGCCACCACCTTGTGCAAGGTCTCCCAGGCGGAGCCGACACCGCTCGCGTGGCAAGTCAGGCAAGCTTCCTTGCTCGGCTTGGTCTTCCAGTTGTCGCCCTGCGGTGTCTTCGGGTTGGCACCCGAGTGGCAGACCGCGCAATTGCGCAGGTCTTGCGGGAAGCCGACGTCAGAGAAATCAGCCGATCCAATGGTGTAGTTTTCGCCACCGGTAGCGAGCTTGCTGGCCAGCAACTTGCCAGCGTGGATTTTGTGCACCATCGTGGCCAAAGTGAGGACGTTGCCGCTGTTGGCGTCGGTTGTGCCGGGGTTGTGGCACAGCACACAGAACTGGGTATCGACGCGGCCGCCACCGTGCAGGGCCAGCTTTTGGTGGCAGCCATTGCAGGAGGCAACATCGGTCATTTTGCGGGTCTTGGCCGGGTCGGTGACGGCGACTGACTTGCCATTGGCATCAATCGTGAAGTCAAAGTACGGATTGACCTTGACGACTTCACCGGCGGCGTTGCTATAGCTCAACTGAATGGCCACCCGGTGTGTCAGCGTCGGTTCGTAAGTGACACCGTTGGTCTTGGTGGGATCCTTGATGTCAGTCGAAAAGGTGTAGGTGTAATAGCCAGCAGGGTTATAGACCAGTTGCGCCGCCAACAACGCGGCGTCGGTTTGCTTGGGATCGAGATAGGCGGTAGTGGTTTGCGCGAACTTGGGCTTGTCCAGCGTTGCCTTGACTGCGGCTGTATAGACCCCCGTGGCGCTTGCCGTGGCAGCGGCCCGGGTGCGATGGCTGTAGTTTTGCCACTCATCAGGATTGCCGTTGCTGCCCGGCACCAACTTGGCGATGGCGACACTCACGTCGGTGATTTTCAGGTCAGCCTTGACCTTACCGTCAGAAAACACCACAAAGTTGACCTTGGGCGGGCTGTTCACAGTCACCGCCGCAATGCCGGCATCCTGTAGCACGGTAAAAGGTGCTGCGCTGTTGATCGCCGTGTCGTTCGCCGCCAACGCACTGGCTGTGGCAATCGCGGCGTTGGCAGCCGGCACGCTCACCACCGGTGCTGTTGGCGGTGCACCGTTGTTGCCGCCACCGCCACCGCAGCCCGCCACCATCAGCGCGATCAAACCAGCGAGGCCCCATTGAGCCAGGTTTTTCTTCATTCTTTTCTCCATCACGTTTACCGTTAGGATGCTTGCATCCTTTACTTTACTTTACTTTGCTTGGCGCGAAGCATAACCTATAAAAACTTGACCAAAGTTGCCGGGCATCTGTTTCACTGACACCGCTGAATCGGGGTCCGACCCCGATTCTGCTTAATTGGAGAATAATGGTCAACCTACTTCGTCATCGCGAGGCCATAGGCCCTCGGTGGTAGCCACGCGGCTGACAGCGACATGGCGATCCACAGCCCCAGCGCTTGCACACACATAGATTGCCGCGTCGCTACGCTCCTCGCAATGACAATTTCAGGCATTTTTATGTAAACGGGAGCCCAACCTGAAAAACGCACTGATTATTTTTTCCCACGCCAACAGTTTTGTCGCCAGCACCTACACGGTCATGTTCAAAAGCCTGGCGGAACGTGGCTTCAGCGTCAAAGCCATCGAAAAATTTGGCCACGATGAGCGATACCCGGTGACCAACAACTGGCCCTATCTGGTGCAGCAGCTCATCGATTTCGCCCAGGTTGAAGTCGCAAAAGCGGGCAAACCCGCCTTTCTGGTCGGCCACTCCTTCGGCGGCTTTGTCAGTCTGATGGCTGCTGCGCTTGCGCCCACGCTGGTGCGGGGTGTGCTGCTGGTGGACTCGCCGATCCTGGGCGGCTGGCGCGCCACCACGCTGGGCGTCATCAAGAGCGCACAACTGGTGGGATCGTTTTCACCCGGCACGGTCAGCCGGCGCCGCCGCAACAACTGGCCCAGCTTTGACGCCGCGCTGACGCACTTTCAGGGTAAAAAGGTCTTTGCCAAGTGGGCGCCAGAGGTGCTGCTGGACTACATCGCGCACGGTACCCACGACGAGGGCCAGGGCGGCGAGCAAAAACGGGTCTTGAGCTTTGACCGCATGGTCGAGACCGCCATCTACAACACGCTGCCGCACAACCTGGATGCGCTCATCAAACGCCACCCGCTGAAATGCCCGGTGGCTTTTCTGGGCGGCACGCAATCGGCGGAGATGAAACAAGTCGGCATGGCCATGACCGAGCGCATCACGCAAGGCCGCATCATGATGATCGAAGGCAGCCACCTGTTCCCGATGGAAAAACCGATCGCCACCGCCGCCGCGATCGAAGCCGCGCTGCGCAGCCTGCCGAACCTCTAAGGATGCCTCGCAGCAAGCCGGGTCTCGCCCCGGTGGGCGATGCGTGGTTCTTTGCTATTTGCTTTTGCGCTTGCCAGCGCGGGGCTTGCCGGGTCTCGCCCCGGCAGGCGAAGTGGTGCGTCTAACTCGTGTACGCCTGCGGCTTGGCATCGAGATGCGTTGTAGTTGTTGATGGGAATGTATTCGTTTCCATTTTTGGGTAAGTAGCGCGAGGGAACCGCCCCCTCACGCGCTCGCAGAACCGGACGTGAACCTCTCGATTCATCCGGCTCCCGTCGTTTAGCCATTTCTACAGTGCCCATGTCGGTACCAAGTCTGGATATTTTGAACGCACTTTGTGCAGCCAAGTCCAGCCCCGTCCAGCACGACCGCGTAGCCGTTTGAATTTCCTCACCGCCCAGCGTTGCAAGTAGGCATCCAGCGTTCGCAGTGCGCTGCCCAGTACGTGCCGGTTGAAGTGCCCGTAGTAGTTGATCCAGCCATTCAGAATGGGCCGTATTGGCTTAAGAAGCTGTGGCAAATCCCGACCGGTTTGACAGTGCAGTCGCCAGCGCCTGATCGTCTTCCTCATGGCTTTGGCGGCCTTGGGGCTGACGGCGGGGGTGAATGTCGTGAAGCGTTCCCCGGTGTGTCGGTTGATGGCTCGTCGGGGCCTGAATTCATGGCCCAGAAAGTCAAACTTGTACACCGGGTAGTCTTTTGGACGACCCTCGTCTTTGCAATACACGATCTTGGTCTTCTCAGGATGCAACTCCAGCTTGCACTCTCGCAGTCGCGCTTGTAGCTCTGTCTTGAGCTGCTTGGCCTGTCGCGCGTTGCGGCAATGGCAGATGACATCATCGGCGTAGCGCTCGAACGGGATGTCGCCATGTTTGCGCTTCATCCACATGTCAAACGCGTAATGCAGGAACAAATTGGCCAGCAGTGGGCTGATGACCCCGCCTTGCGGTGTTCCCTTTTCGTTGATGTCACCTAGCGTGCCATCGGGCTGTTGTACTGGGGCTTGCAGCCATCTTTGGACGTACAGCAACACCCAGCGGCACTCGCTGTGGTGGCGCAGCGCACGCATCAGCAGGTCGTGATCGATGTTGTCGAAGAACCCTTTGATGTCCATGTCAAGTACCCAGTTGTAACGCCAGCACCGTTTGCGCGCCACTTCCAGCGCCTGATGTGCTGAACGAGCGGGTCTGTAACCGTAGGAGTCGGCATGGAACACGGGTTCGAGCACCGGCTCCAGCGCTCGTTTGACCACCGTCTGAGCGATGCGATCCGCCACCGTGGGTATGCCCAGCGGTCTTGTCTTGCCATCACTTTTAGGTATGTCCACGCGGCGCACCGGTTTTGGCATGTAGCTGCCCGATGTCATTCGGTTCCACAGCCGGTACAGGTTGTTTGACAGGTCTTGCTCAAATTGTTTGATGCTTTGGCCGTCAACGCCTGCGGCTCCCTGGTTTGCCTTGACTTGTTTGTACGCCTCCCACACTTCTCGTTTGGATATTTCAAACGGTTTTGGCTTTGCCTTATCCATAGCGGTCCTCCTCTTGCGAGTTGCCGCTATGGCAAGGCCAAACGACGGTGTTCCTTCGGTCGGGCACCGTTACAGTGCTTTCAACCCTACTACGAACACCTGCGCCCCTGTGCGCCGCATTGGTACTCTGCCTCTTGTGGAGGTCATCCACTTGAGGCTCTCCCTTGGCATCGGCACGACAGGTTCCCAAGTTCCTTATCAAAGCCTGGATCGAGGTCACGCCACCTTCATGGCGTCCACCAGTCGGGCAGTCAGCAGGACGCCTCCCGACTTTGTCCCGCGTCATGGGGCCCACGCGGTTTTGATGGAATTTCTGGATGTCACGACACTTCACGGGTGGTTCACTTTCGTTCGTCTCTTCGATCCTTACCTGACAGGGTTTGTTCCCTGCCTTTTAGCCTCAGCGCTCACCACGCGGGCTCTTTACCCGCGCAGCCTGAGGTGGTTTGCACCCTGCTCCTGCAAGCTCGGGCACGAGGGGCCTTCCCTCATCTTTGATAAAGCATCGCATTTGATCGGCGCGCCTCATGGCACTCAAATCTCTGCGTTCTTGGCACACGCCCCACTCTCTCTCCCCCGCCTCTCTCTCGCCCCGCCGGGCGAGAAAGTGGAGCCAACAGCCACATTTGGTCTCGTGTTCAAAGTCGAGAAGTACTCGCTCGATATGCGCGTTGATATGAACGATTTGTCCCTGCCAGTGCTACTTTCCTCATAACGGCGTGGGGGAACCAAATTCAAATTCAAATCCGAAATTCAATTCCGATCCAAATTCAGATTCCAAATTTCAAAAATCTATTGGTTGTTCAGCGTGCCTTGGCGCGTGTACTTCCTTCGTTTATTTGCGCGGCCAAATAGGGCTGTTGGCTCCTTCTTTCCGCCCGGCGGGGCGGGAAGGAGGCGGGGGTGAATGAGTGGGGCCAAAATGAAAACGGATAAAAGCGCATCAACTTCTACAACGCAGTTCGATGCCAAAGCCGATGCAGTACGGGTATTCAAGCAATTGAGGTTTGAACCCGGGTTATTGGGGTCAGGATTATTGGGGTGCGGGTTATTGGGGTCAGAGCCCAAATTCGCGCCGCCTTCGGCTTGCTCGAAATTGCGATCTGACCCCAATAACCCTTGCTGGCCAGCTCGCATGCTCTGCCCCGAATTGGGATCCGACCCCAAAACCCTGCGACGCGGCAATCGCTATGACGACTTAGGCCGCCCAGGTCACAGCACCACTCCAGGCGGTGGCCAGCACCACTAGGCCAAAGACGATGCGGTAATAGGCAAAACCGGCAAAGCTGTGCGTTGAAATAAAGCGCAGCAGCCAGCGAATGCAGAGCCAAGCGCTGATGAACGAAACCACCAGGCCCACGCCGAACAGTGGCACATCAGACCACGACAGCAAGGCACGTTCCTTGTACAGGCTATAGACACCGGCCCCGATCAGGGTCGGAATCGCCAGGTAAAAAGAAAAGTCAGTAGCCGCCTTGCGCGACAGGCCCAGCAACATGCCGCCGATGATGGTGGCACCGCTGCGACTGGTGCCCGGAATCATGGCCAAACATTGCGCCAGCCCGACCTTGAGCGCGTCCAGCGGCGTCATCGCTTCGACCTCCTGGATGCGCGCCACCGCCGGGTTTTTTGCTTGCCGTCGCTCGGCCCACAAAATGATGAAGCCGCCAATGATAAAAGTGCTGGCCACCACCGTTGGCGTAAACAGATGCGCCTTGATTGCTTTGCCAAACGCCAAACCCAGAATGACCGCTGGCATGAAGGCAATCAGCACGTTCAGCGCAAAGCGTTGCGCCGCTTTGCTCGATGGCAAGGCCAGCACGGTAGCGTAAAGCTTAGGCCAATAAACCAGGATCACGGCGAAGATGGCACCGGTCTGGATGGCGATGTCAAAGACCTTGGCTTTCTCGTCGTCAAAGCCCAGCAGCGAGCCAACCAGAATCAGATGCCCGGTCGATGAAATCGGCAAGAACTCCGTCAGCCCCTCGACCAGCCCCATGATGGTGGCTTTGATGAGCAATGCAATATCCATGTGTTTCCTGAAAATGGTTTGGCAAAGCGACGCGTTTCATGCGCTGCCCGGATTGAACAACCAGAAGATCAGCGCAGCGCCGGGATGGACTTGATGGCGGCCACTGCACCCGCACCGATGGAAGCGCCAAAACGCTTGACCAGGCGCTCGGCCACGTTGTCGCGGCGGGTGTAATCCACCACTTCTTCGGCCTTGACGATTTCACGCGCCACAAAGTCCAGGCTACCGAACTGGTCCGCCAAGCCGAGTTCAATCGCTTGCTGACCGCTCCAGAACAGGCCGCTGAAGGTCTCGGGCGTTTCCCTCAAGCGCTTGCCCCGTCCAGCCTTGACGGCGTCGATGAACTGCTGGTGAATCTGGTTCAGCATGACCTGGGCAAAGGCGCGCTGGGTCTCGGTTTGCGGGCTGAACGGGTCAAGAAAACCCTTGTTGGGTCCGGCCGTCATCAAGCGGCGTTCGACACCCAATTTCTCCATCAGACCGGTAAAGCCAAAACCGTCCATCAGCACGCCAATGCTGCCCACGATACTGGCCTTGTCAACAAATATCTGGTCAGTCGCCACCGCGATGTAGTAGGCGGCCGAAGCGCAGGATTCTTCCACCACAGCGTAAATGGGCTTTTTGTGCTTGTCTTTGAGACGCCGAATTTCATCATTGATGATGCCAGCCTGGACCGGGCTACCGCCGGGTGAGTTGATCAGCAATACGACCGCCTTGGCCGATTTGTTCTCAAAGGCACTGCGCAAGGCGGAAACAATCAGTTCGGCACTGGCTTCCGAGCCCGACGCGATTTCGCTCTTGATCTCGACCACCGCGGTGTGCGGCGTAGAGGCATCCCTGGAGACGTCGTTTTGACTCACCAACAGCCAGACCAGGGCGACCAGGAAGGCGAGCCAGGCGAGCCGCACAAAATTGCGCCAGCGCCGCGCCGTGCGCTGCTCAGCCAAAGACGCAAAAGCGAGTTTTTCCAGCGTGGCCCGTTCCCAGCCAGGACTGGTGGGGGGTACCGCCTTGGTACCTTTTTCTTCAACTTCAGGTAATTTCTCGGGAATCGGAGTGTCAGTCATTTCAAACTTCTGAAAGTATTAAGTGAGCCGCAGTATGCCAGCGAACCAGACCCTCAGCCTGGTCTGCGTCAAATATTATCAAACCACCCCGGCATGATCTCCAGAACCTCAGGCGCGGCCCAGCAGCCAGTCGTGCAGTTCACGCACGGATGCGGCCACGTAACGCGGCTTGAGGGCGTCGAACGTGCTGGCATCGTGTGCACCGTAGCTGACCCCGACGCTGGCGCAACCCGCGTTGTACGCCATTTGCAAGTCATGCGTGGTGTCGCCGATCATCAAGGTGCGCTGCGGCGTCACCCCAAACTCAAGCATCAACTCCTGCAACATGCGCGGATCGGGCTTGCTCGCAGTTTCATCGGCCGTACGCGAACCACTGAACAGGTCCTGCAGTTCGACTGCCTGCAGGGCGGTGTCGAGGCCACGGCGACTTTTGCCAGTGGCCACCGTTAAATAATACTGGTGCGCTTTCAAATCAGCCAGCATCGGCAAGACGCCGTTAAACAAGCTGATGTCATTTTGACGCGCCAGGTAATGGTGCCGGTAACGTGCGCCCAGCTCCGGATATTTTGCGGCCGGCACATCGGGCGCAGCGTGCGCCAACGCCTGCGTCAAACCCAAACCGATGACGTAGGCGGCGTCCTGGTCGCTCGGCACCACGCCGCCGACATCGCGCACCGCATCCTGTATACAGCGCGTGATGATGGCGGTGGAATCAAACAAGGTGCCGTCCCAGTCAAAAGCGATCAAATCAAACGGGCGGGAGGCTCGGGTATCAGGGTGCTGCATAGCTGGCAAACGTTTCAAGATCAGAGGGTAAAGGAGCCGTCAATGCCAGGCGCTCGGCGCTGGCCGGATGGTTGACCTCCAGGCGCCAGGCGTGCAGGAACATGCGCTTGAGAGGCGGTGAATGCGGCGGCCGCAACAACGCCTTGTTCAATTCAAAATCACCGTATTTGTCGTCGCCAGCGATCGGGAAACCTTCACTCGCCAGATGAACGCGGATCTGATGCGTACGTCCGGTCTTGAGCGTCACTTCGAGCAAGGTAAAGCCGTCAGTACAACCGGCTGGCATGGCAGCCGACTTGGCAACACGTTTTGCCACCTTCACCAGCGTCAGCGCTGGCTTGGCATTGGGGTCGTCGCGGCTCACCACCTTGACACGACGCTCGCCGGCGCTGGCGTCCTTGTTTTCCAGCAGGTATTTGTGCAAAGGTTTGTCGAGCACCTTTTTATGCGCAGGCCAGCAGCCCGCCACCAGCGCCAAATAAATTTTGCTGGTTTGACGCTGACGAAACTGATCCTGCAAATGGGTCAACGCGCTTCTTTTTTTGGCAACCAGCAAAATACCGCTGGTGTCGCGATCGAGCCGGTGCACCAGTTCCAGAAATTTAGCCTGCGGCCGGGCCATCCGCAATTGCTCGATCACACCAAAACTCACACCCGAACCACCATGCACTGCCACACCAGCGGGTTTATCGATGGCCAGCAGATAGTCGTCTTCAAACAGAATGGGGAAATCCCGCGCCGGGGCCGCGCTTGCCACGCGCTCGGCCATCAGCTGCGCCTTTTCGGCGACCCGCCCGGAAACGCGCAGCGGCGGCAGGCGCACCAGATCGCCGGCCACCAGCCTGGAATCAGCCGAAGTACGGCCTTTGTTGAGCCTGACTTCACCGCTACGGATGATGCGGTAGATATGGGTTTTAGGAACGCCCTTGAGCTCGCGCATCAAGAAATTGTCCAACCGTTGCCCGGACGATTCTTCATCAACGAGAACCGTTTTGACCTCAGGTGGATGCGGGGCCGAATTGCCCCCTATAATGTGTTTCACTAGCGATGTGCTGTAAGTGGTTGTTTTAACGACAAGTTAATTCGTAACCTGGGTTGAGTTTAGTTCACCCACCAGCCCCCGTCGCCAGTAGGTCGATGCCGCTGTTCGTCAAAGCAAGCAAACCGCAAGCCAAATGCTTGCAGTGGTCTGCCAGACAAACGGGTGAGCCGACGCATTGAAACACTGATACGGAATACCCCAAGTTCACAGAAAAAAATTTCTTGTGAACGGAATGAAGCGAAATGTTTTTATTGATGAACCTGATCCAACTCTGCCTGCGGTGCGTTTTCGTGCCGTTATTTGGCGCGGCTCAGCCATCCGTACTAACACAATGGATGTCAGCAGCTACTGCTTTTCTAGTAGCTGTGACACCCCTCAAAGTTATCGCTCCCCTCCACGCGCCTACACCGGCACTTATTGTTTAAGTACTGGTTCTCCGGCTTTTCCATCCTCACTTCAAAGCGTCAGTTCTGGTATCCATTGCTCGTCAAGAGCAGGTTGTTTATTTGAATTGAAGGGATGCATGCCATGAAACGGATGCTGATTAACGCCACCCAGGCCGAAGAACGCCGTCTGGCGGTTGTCGATGGCCAAAAACTACTCGACTACGAAATTGAAATTGAAGGCTGCGAACAACGCAAGGGCAACATTTACAAAGCGGTCGTGACGCGCGTCGAGCCGTCGCTGGAAGCCTGCTTTGTTGATTACGGCGAAGACCGCCACGGCTTCTTGCCATTCAAGGAAATCTCCAAGCAATACTTTCAGGCGGGCGTCTCCGTCAGCCAGGCCCGCATTCAGGACGCCATCCGCGAAGGCCAGGAACTGCTGGTGCAGGTAGAGAAAGAAGAACGCGGCAACAAAGGCGCGGCGCTGACCACGTTTGTCTCGCTGGCCGGGCGCTATGTGGTGCTGATGCCCAACAACCCGCGTGGTGGCGGCGTTTCGCGCCGGATCGAAGGCGAAGACCGGGCCGACCTCAAGGATGTGCTCGATCAGCTTGAATACCCAGGCGGCATGAGCATCATTGTCCGTACTGCCGGAATTGGCCGCAGCGCGCCAGAACTCCAGTGGGATCTGAACTACCTGCTCAAATTGTGGAGCGCCATTGACGGCGCCGCCAAGGGTGCCAAGGGCGCGTTCCTGATTTATCAGGAATCTTCCCTGGTGATTCGCGCTATCCGCGACTACTTCAGCACCGACATCGGCGACATCCTGATCGACACCGACGATGTGTTCGACCAGGCCCAGCAATTCATGGCCCATGTGATGCCCGAGCACGCTGATCGGGTCAAGCGCTACCGCGATGATGCGCCGCTGTTCAGCCGCTTCCAGATCGAGCACCAGATTGAGTCGGCCTACGCCCGCACCGTGCAGTTGCCCAGCGGCGGCGCCATTGTGATCGACCATACCGAAGCGCTGGTCTCGGTTGACGTGAACTCGGCGCGCGCCATCAAGGGCAGCGACATCGAAGAAACCGCCACCCGCACCAACCTCGAAGCCGCTGATGAAGTGGCGCGCCAGATGCGCCTGCGCGACCTCGGCGGCCTGATCGTGATCGACTTTATCGACATGGAAGAAAGCCGCAACCGCCGCGACGTCGAAAACCGCCTGCGCGATGCGCTGCGACAAGACCGCGCCCGCGTGCAATTTGGCACCATCAGCAAGTTTGGTCTGATGGAGATGAGCCGCCAGCGGCTGCGCCCGGCGCTCTCTGAAGGCGCTTCCATCCCCTGTCCGCGTTGCGGCGGCTCCGGCCATATCCGCGACACTGAATCGAGTGCGCTGCAAATACTGCGCATCATCCAGGAGGAGTCGCTCAAGGACAACACGGCCTCAGTCTTGTGCCAGGTGCCGGTCGAGGTGGCCTCTTTCCTGCTCAATGAGAAGCGCACCGAGATCGCCAAGATTGAACTCAAGCAGCGCATCAACGTGCTGATGGTGCCCAACAAGACACTGGAAACGCCCAACTACAAGCTCGAGCGCCTGAAACACGACGATCCGCGCTTGGACAATTTCACAGCCAGCTACAAAATGGCCGAAGAGATGGAAGACCCGACCGCCGTCACAAGGCGTTCACAGGAACCCACCAACAAGCAGACCCCGCTCATCAAGGGCGTGCTGCCCGATGCACCAGCACCGCTCGCGAGCGCCAGACCCGCGCCTGCAAAACCGGTGGTAGCACCAGTGCGTACGGCAGTCAGGCCAACAGCGGCGCCGGTAGAAAAAGGCTTCTTTGCCTGGCTCAAACAACTGTTTGCACCAGAGCTGGCGCCCTCGCCTGCGCATAAACCAGTTACCGACACCCACCAGAACGGACAACCCGGGCCACGCACCGATCGTGATGGCGCTCGTCGCAACGAGCCACGCGGCGACGGTCGCGATGAGGGTCGCACCGGCCGTGGTGGCCGCGGCGGCAGAGGAGGTCGGGGTGACGCTCGGGGTGGCCGGGGTGCCGGCAATGCAGCGGCAACGTTCAATGCACCGAGCCTGGACGCTGCAAAAGCTGAACCTGGGCAAGAACGCCCACCGCGCAGCTCTGAGCGTGGCGGCCGTGGCGGTCGCAGCAACCGGGGTGAGCGCAACCGCCGTCCGGATGAGAACCTCGGCAGTGAAGCTTTCAGCGAAGATGTCAATCGCGGCGCAGTTCAGGCGCCGCTGGCTGCCATCAACACAGCCACTGGCCTGCCAGAAGTTGAACCGGCAACACGTCCTGAAACTACAGCAACGCGTGAAAAACGTTCGCGCGACCGTCACGGCCGTGACCGTGCACCGCGTGCTGAGCGCACCGAGCAAGATGACGTGCAGCAGCAACCCACGCGTGAGAGCGAGCCGCCGGCGCAGGATGCAGACGCACAGCCGCGCAAGTCGTATTTCACGAATAGCCCTGAAATAATGGCAACAACGCCAGCAGCAGCAGACGCTTCATCAGTTGCTACACCAGCAGCCGCTGGCGAACCCGCTCCAGCAGTGTTGGTGGCAGCGGCTCTCACCCAGCAGCAACCGGTTCCAACGCCAGCCATGGCCGCAGCGGCTGTGGTGCCTGATGTGACGATTGCAGCCGCTGCGGCGCCAGTTGCAGCCGGCATGCCCAAGCTGCAAGCCTTTGCTTTGCCGCTGTCTGAATTGACTCAGGTTGCGCAGAATTCAGGTTTGGACTGGGTTGGCTCGGACCAGGATAAAGTTGCTGCGGTTCAAGCCGCCATCGCCGCTGAACCCAAACCCGTTCACGTTCCACGTGTTCGCGCCGAGCGTGCCCAGTTGGAGGTGAGTCCGCTGGTTTTGGTGGAGACCAAACGCGACCTGCGCAATATGACACTGCCTTTTGAAGAGAAAGAACCAGGCTAACTGTCATGGCATCGTAGCCACCCGGGACGATGAAAGAACGTCGTCGTTGCGAGTTTTCTGTATCCGGCCGATACCGCACACAGACCTTGAACCGGTATCGTCATTGCGAGGAGCGAAGCGACGCGGCAATCCAGGAAGTCCGGGGTCATGGATCGCCATGTCGCTGTCAGCCGCGTGGCTGCCACCGAGGCTGCGCTCGCGATGACGATGCTCTTTCAGCTTCACTTCGCTCGCACTGCCTCATGGGCATGGTGCTCAAAGCCCAAGATTTCCTTTTCTTTTGGCTTTCAGCAAGAGTGCTATTCCCAATGACAGGCCTGACGCAATTGTGACCAGAGATCCTTCGGGGCCGAAGCTTCCGCCGGTCAGCAGTTCTGGGCCAAGCAGACTTCCCTGAATGAGGCCTTGAACGGGGTCCACACCTGACACTCTTAGACCGAATATTCCCCCAAGCGAAAAATTCCAGGCAGCGTGTAACCCAATAGGAAACCAGAGCCGCCTTGTGAAATAGTAAGCAGCGCTTAGAAGGACTCCTGCCTCAACGACTATCGCGGTCGCGCCCCAATAGGAGAACTCTCCCGTCACAAAACCATTTGCCGTGTGTATGAGGCCAAACACGATCGATACGCAAGAAATGGCAATCATCGTCCCGTATCTCTTGTCAAGCAACCGAAGCATGATTCCGCGAAATACGGGTTCCTCCAGAAATGCCGCTCCCAGTCCCAACATTAGTCCAAGCAGGATTCCGGAATTTGCAGATATTCCCGATGCCGTGTAAACGCCGAACCCTGATAGAGTGAGCATGACAAAACAAATGAACGCGATTCCGACACCGGCACCCTGCAAAAATTCCTTCAGCGCACTGGGGCCGCCTAGTTCATGTGGATTGCGTTTTTCGCTTTTTCTTACGATCCACCGATAGCCGCCAAATCCAATCAGCGCTTCAATTCCCATGCCAACAGCCAAGCCAGGCCAAGGTTGTGACATCAAGTAGTGCTGGGGATCCGCTGGCATACCACTCCCTGACATTGCGATCGCGATAGCGGTTCCCACAATCATCGACGTGACGCTACCAACGATCAGCAATACAACACCGAGGAATATTTCGGAACCTATATTTGACCTTCTACCCGATGCTTGTGAAATGTTCATGTCTGTTTCCTGTGAGTGGCTATTGGCAAGAAAGGCAACGCCGCAGACCGCCCGAGCCCGCGCTATCACACACCGTGTGGAGTTATGC
>Ga0209638_1000555_pt1 | contig 24556 bp, 20 predicted proteins | sample BarGraNGADG00211_FD_184490 | JGI IMG/M metagenome (GOLD analysis project Ga0209638, IMG submission 184490) | Arctic peat soil microbial communities from Barrow, Alaska - Barrow Graham LP Ref core NGADG0002-211 (SPAdes) (version 2) | ecosystem: Environmental > Terrestrial > Soil > Wetlands > Peat...
TCCGGTAGTTTTATTACTCGACCCTTTGAATGCGGTTCCTCCGGCGCCTACCATGGGGAATCCGCAAAGCTGCCGCATGCAATCAAACAGTCGATAGGAGTCGCAGTGACCGCCCGCCAGAAGGCCATCGAGGCAATCGCCAACCACAAGGTCGCCTCAACAGAGAACTACCTCGAGCACGCCGGCGAAGACATCTACGGTCAGTACGTGTTCGGCGAAGCCGCCCAGCGCCAGTACCTGGCCAAGCCTGTCTTCAAGAAGCTTCGCAAGACCATCGCAGGCATCGAGCCCTTCGATCCGGCCATTGCCGACGCCGTCGCCCAGGGTGTGAAGCAGTGGGCCCTGGCTCATGGCGCCACCCACTACACCCACTGGTTCGTGCCGATGACCGGCGGCAGCGCCGAGAAGCACGACTCGTTCCTGAGCCCCACCGGCGACGGCCAGACCATCGCCGAGTTCTCCGGCAAGGGCCTGGTCCAGGGCGAGCCGGACGCGAGCTCGTTCCCGTCGGGCGGCATCCGCTCAACGTTCGAGGCCCGCGGTTACACCGCCTGGGACGTGACGAGCCCGATCTTCCTGCAGGTCGAGCCGAACGGCGTGACGCTCACGATCCCGACCGCCTTCGTCTCGTACACGGGCGAGGCCCTCGACTACAAGATCCCGATGCTTCGATCCCAGGAAGCGCTCGGTAAGCAGGCCATGCGCGTCCTGAAGTGGTTCGGCAACGCCACCGCCAAGCGCGTCTTCACTCAGATCGGGCCCGAGCAGGAATACTTCCTGGTCGACCGCCGCCTGGCGGAGCAGCGCCCGGACCTGATCCTCACCGGCCGCACCCTCTTCGGCGCCCCCTCGCCCAAGGGCCAGGAGCTCGAGGACCAGTACTTCGGCAGCATCCGTGAGCGCATGCTGGCGTTCATGATGGATCTCGACCGCGAGCTCTGGCGCCTGGGCATCCCGTCTAAGACCCGCCACAACGAAGTGGCGCCCGCCCAGTTCGAGATGGCTCCCGTGTATGAGTCCACGTCCGTCGGGTCGGACCACAACATGATCGTCATGAGCACGATGCGGCGAATCGCGCACCAGCACGACCTCATGTTCCTGGCCCACGAAAAGCCCTTCGTGGGCATCAACGGCTCGGGCAAGCACAACAACTGGTCGATGGCCACCGACGATGGCGAGAACCTGCTCGATCCCGGCCACAACCCGCACGACAATGCCCAGTTCCTGGCCTTCCTGGCCGCGATCATCCGTGCAGTCAACGTCCACGCGGACCTCATTCGCGCGGGCGTCGCGGATGCCGGCAACGACCATCGCCTCGGCGCGAACGAGGCTCCTCCGGCCATCGTGTCCGTCTTCCTTGGAGCCCAGCTCGAGGACGTTGTCGAACAGCTGGAGAAGGGCGCCGCGTCTCGGTCCAAGGCCGGTGGGTCCATGGAGCTGGGCGTGACCACTCTGCCCGTCCTGCCCAAGGACGCGACCGACCGCAACCGGACCTCGCCCTTCGCCTTCACCGGCAACAAGTTCGAGTTCCGCTCGGTTGGTTCGTCCGCCCCCATCTACTGGCCCCAGACCGTGCTCAACACGGCAGTGGCCGACTCGCTCGAGAAGCTCGCCGACGACCTCGACAAGCTCGAGCCTTGCGACTTCGATGGGCTGACCAAGATCCTGTCGGTGATCGTCAAGGAGAACAAGCAGGTCCTGTTCGAAGGCAACAACTACGCCGAGGAGTGGTACGCCGAGGCCGAGAAGCGCGGCCTGCCGAACAACCGCAGCACCGTCGACGCCCTGCCGGCCCTGGCGACCGCGAGGGCCAAGAAGGTGTTCTCGCACTTCGGCGTTCTCTCCGAGCGTGAGCTCGCCGCCCGCGTCGAGATCATCTGGGAGCGCTACGTCAAGGTCTCGAACATCGAAGCCAATTGCGCGCTGGACATGGCCAAGACCATGATCCTGCCCGCGGCCGTGAAGTACCTCGGCCAGCTCTCGGCGGCTGGTGAGTCGAAGGGCGTAACCCATGTGGCCGAAGCGGTCGCCACTCGCACCGACCAGCTGGTCGACGCGATCCACGCCCTCGAGCACGCGCAGCACGCCGCCCACGAGGCGGGCTCGGTGCACGCCGAGGCTAAGGCGTTCCACGACGAAGTCATTCCGGCACAGGCCGCCGTACGCGCCGCGGCGGACGAGCTCGAAACTCTGGTGGCCGACGACCTGTGGCCGCTGCCGAAGTATCGCGAGCTGTTGTTCCAGTACTGAGGTTCGGGGCGCGCGCGACCCCAACGCCATTCACAAGAGCCTCTCCGGCCTCTGTCGGAGAGGCTCTTGTGTGCTCGGTGGTTCGGCGCCGCACAGTACCGTGCGCCCGGGTGCCCCGGGTGCCCCGGGTGCCCCGGGTGCCCCGACGAGCCGGCAAGCCCGCAAGTTGCCTAATGCAAATCACGACGACATTGGGCGAGACTCCGGCGCTGGGAAACGCGGATTTCCGGTAATCGGGCGCCTACGTCAGCAGTCCCCACACTCAATCCGGCAGGCGAAGGCGGCTGGGTGACGTGTCGGCTGCCCCGGCAGCGGCGCCGACGCTGCCGAATGTCCTGCTGGTTTGCATTAGGAAAGATCGTGGCCCCCGCGCCGCCGAGCGCCGCGCCGCCGAGCGCCGCGCCGCCGAGCGCCGCGCCGCTCCGTCGCCGAGCGCTCCGCACGCCCGGCGCCGGCCCGCGCCGTGCACGCCCCGCGCCGCGCGGCATCCCGCTACTCGGCCGCGACTTTGCGCGCCGCCGCCAGGCCCAGCTCTATGTCGTCGCGCAGATCCTCGACGTCCTCGAGGCCGACCGAAACCCGAAGCAGCCCCGCGGCGATGCCGCTCGCCGCCAGTGCCACCGCATCCAGCTGGCGATGGGTCGTTGACGGCGGATGGGTGACGATCGTTCGATAGCTGCCCAGCGACGCCGTTCGCTCGGCCAGGCACATCGCGTCCAGGAAGGCGCGGCCCGCCTCGCGGCCGCCGGCCAGTTCGAATGCCATCATGCCGCCGGTCACGTCCAGCTGGCGCTTCGCCACCTCGTGGCAGGGGTCGCCCGGGAGCCCCGGGTAGTGGACCTTCACGACGCCGTCCTGACCTTCCAGCCACGCGGCCAACTCGAGAGCCGTCTCGCTGTGGCGTTCCATTCGGATCGCCAGCGTCGGCAGGCCCCGCAGAACCAGCCACGCGGACAGTGGAGCGAGCGCCCCGCCGACGTCTACCAGGATCGGCCGGAGCGCGGCGATTCGCTCGTGGCTACCGACTACGACCCCCGCCAGCACGTCGCTATGACCGGACAGGTACTTCGTCGCCGAATGTATCGCCAGGTCCGCTCCCAGCTCGATCGGGCGACACCCGTATGGCGACGGGAAGGTGTTGTCGACCAGCAGCAGGGCGCCTCGAGCGTGGGCGATCTGCGCCAATGCGGCGATGTCGGAGACGACGATGGTCGGGTTTGAGACCGTCTCGAGGTACAGAATCGGCGCGGCCGTCCGCGCCAGGGCCGAGTCGACGGCCTGCAGGTCGGTCGAATCCACGAACTCCGTCGTGATTCCGAGCCCCGCCAGCACGCGACTCAGCAGGTCGCGGGTCGTGCCGTAGACCGCCTGGGTCGCAACGATGGTCTGCCCCGATCGCACTATCGAGACGATCGCCGCGTGTATCGCCGCCATGCCCGTCGCAAAGGCGAGGCCTTCCTCCGCGCCCTCGAGATCGGCGATGGCCTGACCCAGGGCCGCCGTCGTGGGGTTGTCGATGCGGCTGTAGGCGTAACCAGGCGTGGCGCCGGTCAGGACGTCGCCGAGCTCGAGGGCATCGGCCGTCGAGAACGTCGCCGCGAGATAGATCGGAACGCTGGACGGAACCTGGTCTACGTGGGGAACGCGGGTCGCAGCGTGAATGGCACGTGTCGAAAAGCGGGTCATGAGGAGATGCTACAGGCAAGGACCGCAGCTCGTCAGGGACGCTCGCCTCGGTCGGGTTCCCGGTTCTCGCCACGCCTGGGCAGGGGCCGGAAGCCCGGAGTCCCGGCCGGCGTACGCAGCGGCTGGGGGATCTGCGTACCCATCTCGTCCTGATCGACGTAGCCCACGACGCGGTTCTTGCCCAGGCGCTTCGAGAGGTACATCGCTTCGTCCGCGGCGATCATGAGCTCGTCTGCGGTCTGGCCATCTTCGGGGTACGACACCACGCCTATGGAAAGCGATGTCGTCACCTGCTGCCCTGCCGCGTCGATGACCAGCTCCGTGACACCCTGGCGGATCTTCTCGGCGACCACGTACGCTCCGCTCGGATCGGTCTCGGGCAGCACGGCGACGAACTCGTCGCCGCCATAGCGAGCGGCCATGTCCACGCTGCGGGAGCCTTTCCGAATGATCTGCGCCACGGCCCGCAGAACGACGTCGCCGTGGAAATGGCCGTAGCGGTCGTTGATCGACTTGAGCCCGTCGAGGTCCATCATCAGAAGGCAGAAGCCCCGCTTGAAGCGGCGGCTGCGCTGGATCTCGCGCTCGACCGCGTTGAACAGGAAGGCCCGGTTGTACAGGTCGGTCAGCGAATCCACCGTCGAGAGGCGGATGGCGGCGTCGCGGGTCCGCCGCTGAACTCGTGCGATCGCCATGCCGCAGTAGGAGAGCAGGACGAGCGCGATGAGATTGATCCCAACGCGAACGAGAGCTTCGCGCTCCTGCACGCCGGTCAGCGGACCCGTCAGCGCGGCCACGCCATAGGCGACGACAGTCTCCAGCGTGAGGAACAGGGCGATCGGGGGAGAGGCGACCAGCGCCGCGCCGCCGACGAGCAACGGGTAGATGAGGAAGAACGGGCTGGAGGAATTGCCGGTCAGGAGCACGATCATCGTCAGGAAGACGATGGCCGCGCTGGCCTCGAGAACCATCCGCACGGTCCCGAGGTTCGTCGGAGGCATTATCTCGTGGACGAGCAGGACGAGGATCCCGGCGACGATGAGAGTCGTGTAGATCGCAGGCTGGACCGGCTGCCACAGCTGGCTCACCGAGACGGTGAGCATCACCGCCAGGATGAAGGACCAGGCCAGGACCCGGACTACGCGGTTGTACGTCTCGGCCGCGAAAGAACCGCCCAGGACGTCATCGAGCTCGTCGTCCGTCGGCCGCCGGATCATGCGCCTCACTTCATCGGTGCGCGGTTCGGGACGGGGCTCTCGGACGAGCAGCCGGACGGTCGGCTGTGGAGTTGCATGGTCGGCGGAGGGTGCCTCTTCTTGCGCCGGCTCGCGGCCGCCCCGGGGCTTGCGATCGATCTCGACGAAGCGGCCGTAGAAGGGCCCCTTGCCCCTCAGGGCAGCCGCGAGCATCGCGGCAACAACCCCCAGAATGAGGATCGCCGCTGCCAGCGCAGGGACGAGAAGGTCGGTTCTCACTGCCTCGCAAGTTGGGTGTTCATGCGTTGGGGAACCCCCACGGCGGCCATCTTAGGGCCAGCCGCCTTGCTGGTGGCCTACCAACCGTGTGACAACCGTTGCGCGTTGGCAACGGCTGGGAACCGCGTCTGGTGGGCTGGGCTGGGTTCTTGAGAGGTCCGGGGCGGTTCGGTAAAGTACCAATCCGCGCGCCGGCGGGTTCTGTGCCGACCGTTCCCCGGGGCTAGCATCGAGCAATGCCCGGACCCAGCCCCAACCCTGACGATGCGCGGCGCTTGAGGCAGTTGCGCTCGGCTATGGACGCCGCATATCCGGAGGCGCCGGGCGCGCCGACCCGAGGCATCGAGGTGGTGCGGGCGCCCGGCTGCGTAAACCTCATGGGCGACGACACCGAGTACAACGACGGCTTCGTTCTGCCGGTTGCCGTCGGCCTCGACACGTGGCTGGCATACCGGCGCCGACCCGACGGACTCGTCCGCGTGGTTTCGGCTCAGGACGCGGCCGCGTGCTCGTTCTGGATCGACGACGTCGCGCCCGAACGGCGGGGCCGATTCGGGAGCTGGTTCCAACGCGTCGAGGGCATCGCCTGGTCGCTGCGGGAAGCCGGCCTGGCGGTCCACGGCCTGGACGGTGTCGTGGATTCGACCGTGCCCGCGGATGGCTGCCTCGGGTCGTCGGCGGCGCTCGAGCTGGCGGCCGCGCTGGCCCTTCTGGGCGGCGCCCGCGCCCTCGAGCGCCCCTCCCTGGCCGCCCTCGCCCAGCGCGCCGAACACGATTACGCGGGCGGGGACGGCGGCATCATGGACCAGTACGCGAGCGCGCTGGGCAACGCGGGACGTGCCATTCTGCTCGACTGCCGCTCCCTGGAGAGCCGCTACGTGACGCTGCCTCACGGGCTCAGCCTGGTCGTCTGCGACACCGGGTGGCGGCCCTCGGGGCGGTCGGCGCTCGTCGCCGAGCGTCGCGCCGAATGCGGCAGGGCCGTGGCTCTCATCGCGGAGCGCGTGCCGAGCATCGCGTCGCTGCGGGATCTGGACAGGGCCACGCTGCGTCGCCAGAGCCACTTCCTGCCGGACGCGCTGGTGCGCCGCGCGGAGCATGTGATCGCCGAGAACGAGCGCGTCCTCACGACCGCGGGCGCGCTCGAAACGGGCGACCTGGACACGCTCGGCCGTGCGTTCGCCGCTTCCCATGAATCGCTGAGATCGCTATATGAGGTCGGGTCGCCTGCGACCGACGCTCTGATCGAGATCGCCCTGTCGGTGCGTGGCGTGATCGCCGCGCGAATGACCGATGCGGGCAGCGGCGGCTGGACGGTCAACCTCGTGCTCGAAGAAGCGGTGCCGGCGCTCCAGGCCACGGTGGCGCGCGAGTACCCGGCCCGAACCGGTCTGGATGCCCGCGTCTACCCGGTCGCCGTGGTGGATGCGGCGGGTCTGGTCGCCACGGAATAGCAGGCCGTCAGGCCTATGCCGCCGCTGTGCGGTTCGCGCCGGCGAAGCCGGCCAGGATCGAGGCCAGTCGCTCGTACTGGGCCAGGTAGTTGTAGACCTGCGCCGATACCCGGATCAGAAGCTCGAAGCGGGTGTCGTCGGGGAGGTCGCCCGAATCGACCAGCCAGGGGCTGGGCCAGGCTACCAAGGGCACCTCGAAGCGGCGGCCTCGCAGGGCCGACTCGATCGTCGACATGCGGCTCATGGCATCCGAGCGGGACCAGGGGCCGCCGGGGAGGAGGACCGAGGCCATCGAGCCGATCGTGCCGCTCGGAGCCGGCGCGTCCGTGTGCAGCGCCTGGCAGAGCATGTCGCGCGCTGCGAGCGCGAGCTGGTGGTTGGTCTTCATGGCCATGGGCCAGCCGCCGGGCACCGTCTCGGCGATCCCGTCGATGACCGCGGGTATCGTCAGCCAGGCACTCGGGTCGAATGTCCCGGTCCAATCGAACTCCAGACGGAAGCGCGATCGATCCAGGCGCGTGTCGTTCGACCCGTTCGATATCGCGAGAGGCTTGATGAGCGCCTGCCGGTCGCGGCGAACCCATAGGAAGCCCGAGTCCTTGGGCGCGCATAGCCACTTGTGCCCCGATCCGGCGTAGTACGCGGGGCCCAGCTCGGCGATCCGCAGCGGCAGCATTCCGGGGCCATGGGCTCCGTCCACGAGAACGTCCACGCCCCGCTCGGCTAGTGCCGGGATGAGGCGCTCGATGGGCAGCCTCAGGGCCGTGCGGCTGGTGACGTGCTCGATCACGGCCAGCTTCGTTCTAGGAGTGACCGCTGCCATGATCGCTTCGAACGCGTCGTCCGCCGAAGCGATGGGGAATGGGATCCGGGCGAGCAGGACCCTGGCCCCGCCTCTGGCCGCGGCGTAGCGGAGGGCGTTCAGGCTGGCGTTATAGGCATGGTCGGTTGCCAGCAACTCGTCGCCGCGCTCGAATTGGAGAGAGCGCAGGACCGTGTTGACGGCGGTCATCGTGTTGGCGACCAGGGCCAGATCGTCGGCCTCGACGCCGACATAGGACGCCAGCTCGGACCTCGTCCAGTCCAGGAGCTCCTCGAGCTCGTTCGTCAGGAAGCGCGCCGGGTGTGCTTCGAGCTTGCGGCGCCAGCCCTGCTGGATGTCGAGGATGCCGCGCAGGCACGCCCCGAATGCCCCGTGATTGAGGTACGTGACGGTCGGATCGAGCGCCCAATCCGCGGGCGGCGACGCAGATCGCGCGAGTTGTGCCGGGCTTTCGTTCACTTCGCCGCATGCTCCTTGCCGGCCGGTCTGCGTCACCGCCGGGCGCCGGGCCACCACGTCAGAGGGATCGGCTGGCCGGCGACGCGGCGCGAGCGATCTGTCTGAAACGATCCGTCCCCAAAGGCAACCGGGCCTTGTCCGCCGCTCCCATCCGATCGGGTATTGCGGGGGTCGGAAACCGAGGGTACGGTCAAAGGGTCTTGTTCGAGTCCCGGTTTCGGGAGGCGGATGCGAGCGGCGATGACGGCGAGAGACAGGCGACTCAATCGCGACAGCGACGGGACCATTCCGTCGACAGCCGATCAGGCCGGCGGCGCGTCGAACCTCCTGTTCAGACCGAGAGCGGGCAACTGCAGCGGTGACACTCGCGCTGGCTACTGAGGGCGGTAGGGGACACGAGCCCCCTTTCGCGACGGCAACGCCGGACCGGCGCCATTGGCGCCGGTCTTGTGCTTTCTGGACTACTCGCCGCTTCCTGGCTCCGGGAGCACCAGCTTGTTCGACCGGGCTATCTCGCCCAGCAGGCGCCCCGAGGGTTTGACGGTGCGCTCCTGAGTGTTGCGGTCGACGGCGATCAGTCCGAACGCCATCCGGTAGCCCTGCGCCCATTCGAAGTTGTCGAAGGCGCTCCAGTGGGTGTACCCGCGGAGCGGGATCCCGTCTGCGATGACGGCGTGCAGAGCCGCGAGGCCGCCCTTGATGAACTCGACGCGCTCGGCGTCGTCCGCGGTGGCGACGCCGTGCTCCGTCACGACGATCGGCTTGCCCGGCAGGACGCTCGCGGCACGGCGAACGGCCGCGGCGACGGCCTGAGGCCGGAACTCCCAGGCCATCTGGGTGCGCCGCACGGCCGACGGGTCCGGCTGCTTCGTGGGCCCGCTCTTCTGACGAGCTCGAGCGTGGGCCGCCAGTCGGGCTTCCAGGGCCGGCACGGCAAGCGCGGCTCCGAAGACGTTGCCCACGACCAGCGGAAGATCGACGCTCATGCGCGTGTAGGTCTGAACGCCGATGAAGTCGTCGTCTTTGCCCGCTTCGAGGAACGTGTCCTCGTTCATCCGGCGCAAGTAGTTCATCACGGCCGTTCCGCCGGACGACGATTCCCACTCGTGCATCGCGTGCGTCTGGCCCACCCTGGACTCGGGCCGCAGCTGCTTGATGGCGCCGCGGCTACGGCGGTGGGCCTCTTCCAACGTCGCGATGGCCTGCTTCCAGTTCGCCACACCGGTCACGCCCGGCGGGAAGGTGAACCCGCCCATGTAGCCGCCCAGGGCGACCATCCCGGGCTCGTTGATGGTGCAGTACCAGCCGACGTTGTCGCCCAGCGCCTCGACGACCTTGCGCGTATACCGCTCGAAGAGGGCGGGCGTCGTGGGTGCCAGCCAGCCGCCCTGCTTGGCCACCCACAACGGAAGTGTGAAGTGGTTGAGCGTCACTATCGGCGTGAGCTTGGCCTTGCGCACGGCCTCGACCACACGCCGGTAGTGATCCAGCTGCGTGACGTCGAACGAGCCCTCGCTCGGCTCGATCCGAGCCCATTCGACGGAGAAACGGTATGTGTTGAAGCCGAGTTTGGCGAGCAGCGCGATGTCCCTGGTGTAGCGCTTGTAGTGCTCGATGGCGGAACCGCTGGGCTCGTAACACGGGCTGTCCGGCCGGTTCTCGTACTCCCACCAGTCGCTGTTGGTGTTGTCGCCTTCGACTTGATGCGCGGCGGTCGCGGTGCTCCAAAGGAAGCCGTCGGGAAAAACGAGCTCACTCACGTTGGGCAGGATAGCGGCTCGCGGAGTCGGGCGGAGCCACCGGTCTCGTTGCCACTGGCTGCTGCATCGCGGGCGGAGGCCGAACCCGGCGTTGCGCCGGAACAACACGGGACGGAGGCAGGAAGGTGCGTTCTGCCCGCGTTGCCGCCCCGCGCCTGGCACGGCGGTCCGCACGTGGGGAGATGCCGCCCGGCGCCTGGCACGGCGGCCAGAGCGTGCCGATACTGACGCAATGGAGCAGGAACCCTGGATCCACCTCGAGAGCAGAGAGAGCTGGCGCTCCTGGCTCGAAGAGCATCACGCCGCAGCCTCCGGCTTGTGGCTCGTCAGCTGGAAGGCGAGAACTGGCCGGCCGACGGTCTCCTACGAGGCTGCGGTCGAGGAAGCTCTCTGCTTCGGCTGGATCGACGGCCGGACCGGCCGGGTCGACGACGAGCGCACCATGGTTCGGTTCTCCCCGCGCCGCCGGGGAAGCGTCTGGGCGCGATCGAACAGGGAACGGGTCGCGTGGCTGGGGCGGCCGGGCTGATGACCGAAGCCGGGCGACGTGCCGTGGAGGCGGCCCGCTCCGACGGGTCCTGGACGCTCCTCGAGGCGGCGGAGGAGATGGTCGTACCCGACGACCTGGCCGTGGCGCTGGCGGAGCGGCCGGGCGCGCGAGAGCATTTCGACGCGTATTCGCCTTCGACGGGCAAAGGAGTCCTGGGCTGGATCGCGCTGGCCAAACGTCCCGAGACGCGCGCATTGCGCATCGCCCGGGCCGCGGATGCGGCCTCGCGCGGCGACCGGCCCGCGACCATCCTGCAGCGCGGCGACCGGCCCGCGACCCTGTGGCAGCGCGGCGACTGAATGAGCGCCGCAATCAATGTCGCGGCTCGAACCCTCAACCTTCTTGTGGCCGCCAACACGTGTGGGTCGGCGCAACCGTCTTGTGGCGCCACCCGATCCCACAGCACCGCCGGAGGGGAACCATGACCGACCGCTCGCCGTCGCAACCCGCTGGCCCGGACTCCAGGTTCACGCGTGCCGCGGCGCTTCTCCCCATGGCAGCGCCACTCGTGTGGGCCGGCATCCTTGCCATCGAGATCAGCCAGGCGCAATTGAGCCACTCCCTGGTTTCGCGGCCCGAACGACTCTTCGGCGCTGGCCTCGGCGCTGGGCTACTCGTGCTGTCGGTTTGCGTCTGGCTGGCGCTGCTCGTCCTGCCGCTGCGGGCTTTCGCGGCGCATCAGGAGCATCGGAGGATCGCCCGGGCCGCGCTGCTGGCCGCGGTTGTCGCCCTGCTCGGCAGAGCGATCGTCGCTGGAGCACCGACCGACTCGCACCTGTACCAGGTCAGCCAGCTGCGAGGCGCCGGCGCCGACGTGTTCCTCGTCTGCCTGCCCCTCGCGCTGGTTCTGTTCGCAATTGCCGGCGGCAAGCGTGCGGCACTGTTTCGGTGGCTTTCGGCGGCCGCGGCTATCGCGATGGTCTGGGTTGCCTTGTTGGCGACCCAGTGGAGCGTTCGATCGGGCGCACTGCAGCCACAGTTGTGGGCGGTCGAACCGGTCGAAGGTCTGGGCGCATTCTGGGCTGCGGCAGTGGGCGCCTGGCTTTTCGGCTGGCCGGCCGCCGTTCGATCGCGCGTCCGTCCGTTCCTCCGCTTGTCGGCGATACCCTCGCCCGGCCGAAAAGCAGCAGTCGCCATTGCGCTGGTGGGCGTCCTGGGCGTCGTGGCCGTGTCAGCCGACTACGTGAACGCGGTCGGGCCGACGATCACGGCCCAGCTGACCGGTCGAACGCGTGTCGAGACGATCCGAGTAGGCGACTTCGACCGCACCTACCGCATCTATCGGCCTTCTCAGGTGGCGGCGAAGCCCGGACTCGTAATCGTGCTCCACGCCGTCTTCGGCAGCGGTTACCTCGCCGAATCGAGCACCGGTTTCGATGCCCAGGCGGATCGGCTCGGCTGGGTGGTCGCGTATCCGGACGGGGTGCTCGACGGCTGGGACGCTTTCGGCGACACGCCCTACTGGGGCCGCCATCCGGGCGTCGACGACGTCGCGTTCGCCGGCGCGCTCATCGACCGGCTGTCGGCGAGCGACCGGCTGGACCCCGACCGGATCTACGTCACCGGCTTCTCGCGCGGAGCGATGATGACGTACCGGCTCGGCTGCGAGCTGTCCGGCCGCGTGGCCGCGATCGCCCCGGTCTCGGGCAACATGGCCACGGCCGATGGGAGCGCCGACGGCGTCCCCTGCCAGCTCAACGCGCCCGTCTCGGTCCTGGCGATCCACGGCACGGCGGACGGCTCGATCCCGATCGCCGGCGGCCAGCGGGACATCGCCTACGCCCCGATGACAGACGTGATTGCGCGGTGGCGCCAGTTGGACTCGTGCGCGGCGGCCGCGACGGTATCGGCAGACGGCGCGTCGACGACGACGAGCTGGGCCTGCGGCGGCGCCACCGTGGCGGCGCGGGTCGTAAGCGGCGGCGTCCACGCGTGGCCGGGCGCGGTCGCTCCTCCCTACCAGACCTCGGCAGAGGCCGACGCCTTCGACGCCGCCCGCCTCATCGCCGACTTCTTCGCGGCCCATCCGCGGGTGCGGACCTAGCCCGTCGCCAGGATGCGCACCCAGAACGGCGGGATCTCGATCGTCAGGCTTCCGCCCTCAAGCATGCCCGCGGCTACTGCGGCCGTGGTAGTGGTGGGAATTGGTCGGGGCGGTGGGATTCGAACCCACGATCTCGTGCTCCCAAAGCACGTGCCTTGCCGCTAGGCCACACCCCGACGATTTGAGCGTGCATATCAGAGGATACTCGACGTTCTAGCCCTTGAGACTGGACCTTCACCGCTCAGCTAGATCCTCGCGACGTTGCCTGTTGGCCTGTCAATGCGTCAGTGGCGGCGCATACTTCGAGCGCGTCCACGCCATGAAGCGAGAGGTGGGGAGCGGTGCAGACACCGACGTTCCCTCAGTGTCCGCAATGCCATGGGGGGGTAGCGATGCCGGCCGTCGTGTGCCCCCACTGTGGGTATCGACCCCAGCGCGTGCAACAAGTTGCACCTTCGGTACACGATCGCCTCCTAGGCGAATGCCAGGTATACGGAGCGCCGACGCAGCTCCTGTGGCGGCGCGCCATGGTTTATGTGGTGATGTTGCCCTTCTTTGGCAGCCTCACCCTGCTGGGATTCCTGCTTCCTCCCGATGTCAGGGGATCCTTTACGGGGCGTTCGGCGATGTTGCTTGTTTGGCCATTGTGGCTCGCGTGTTCCGTCCTCGCCCTTTGCCTCACGATCTGGTCGGCCCGCCAGCTCATGAGGCGCGACGAGCTTCTGCTGGGGGAGTCTGGGCTCAGGTTCTCGCGCTCGGGTCGGGCGGTCGACGTACTTTGGCGGGACGTGGCTTCGGCTAGCGTGATGAAGTGGTGGCCTATTCCCATGGCGGACAAGAGCGTCCGAGTGGCCCTTCGGCCCTACGCCAAGCCGTCCTCTATCGTCATCGATGCGTCCGCTCTTGGTGTCAGGTCGGGCGTGCTTCTCGCGGCGATCGAGGATGCTCGTCGGGGTAGTTCATCGCCCTGACCTTCGCGCGTTCTCAACGGCCGACAAGCATCAAGTCCGCGAAGCCCCGTAGTCGTCATTTCGGGACCTGGTGTTGGCTGCGGCTGTTGGCAAGGGCCTGTTTCGGCCTCCCATATCGCACAATAATCGACAGCTTCAGCGCTCGATCCCTCACGCTTGGGAGGCCCTCAGCTCCACCGCTTATGGGCCGGCGGCTCCCAAAGCACGTGCCTTGCCGCTAGGCCACACCCCGACGATTTGAGCGCGACGATCACAGGATACTCGACGTTCTCGCCGTCGAGGCTGGGCCTTCAGCGCTTGCCTGGCTATGGCGACTCAAGAGGAACGCCTAGTACCCGATCCTGCCTCGCTGGACCAATCGGCTCGATCGTCATCAAGAGCGATTAGGCGGCCCTGAGGACTTGTCGTTCGAAACGAAGGGACCATGCTGGATTGGCTTGGGCTCGTATGAACCTAGGGGTGGGATTGTGCAATCCGTGATGGGCTACGCCAGCCGACACAGAGGCCTGGTAATCGTAGCGGCCCTGGTTGTCGTGTTCTTCGTTCTGCCCGTGGTGGCGTACCAACTCGCCACGGTGCACTAATCGGCATCCGTTAGGTAGCTCCTTTCGACCGAGCATATTGGGCCTCCATTGACCGAGTGCTGACTTTCTGACTCAGGCGCCGTGCCGCCCTTCCACGAACGCGGGAACCCGAATCGGAAGAAGCCATCGAACCACTGGATTGGCGCAGCCGACCTTGTCGAGGCCGGCCGGCGCCGTCATGACGTTGTTCTCGGCGGGCTAGATGCGACCCAGAACCGCCATCGCCAGGGTCTTCTCGCCGGCCATCAGAGCGCTGTCAGATGCGGACTTCAGGAGCACGGACGTCGTGAACGTGGTCTGGGCCTTGCGGACGTTGAGCACAACCAGGCCCGCGCCGGAGCTCAGGTAGTAGGCGTCGTCGCCGATGCCCGAGACCTGCGTGATGGTCAGGCCGGGGATGGACTTCTGAGTGGGCTTGAAGTCGGCCACGCTGGTGATGGAGATCTCGACGGAGTCGGTGGATAAAGCCGTGGTCGTGAAGAGGCAGCTATGAGCTCCCGGTACCGGAACCGCTCCGGGATCGACGGGCTTGCCGAGGGCTGCCGCTGCCTCGTTGACGGTGATCAGCGAGCAGGCATCGAGCGTCTTCGGTGCCCCACCTGTTGGGCTCCCGGTGGCGCTCGTTGCTGTCGGCGTCGCGCCGGCAGGCGTCGCGCCGTTGGTCTGCGTTCCGCCGGCCGGAGTTCCGCTAGCCGGCAGGCTGCCAGTAGCGGACGACCCACTGCACGCCGCTAAAAGCCCGATCAGGAATCCAAGCACAACTAGAGTTCTGCGCATTATTGAAGGCTCCCTCAGGCTGGGCGAATACGTCGTGGTTGCCGCAGTTCTTGCGGGAACTGCCTGAAGCGAATGCCGGGCAGTCCGATACCGGACGACGACCTCGTGAGGCCCCGCTCTCGCACCATAGGGCCGGGCCGTCGATACGCCCCGCAAGGGTAGGCGTCGTTGCGCCAGGTGATCGTGGAGGCTCCGTGTCCGCGGCCCTTGCCGAGACGAGACTAGATCCGACCGACGGCCGCCAGGGCGAGGGTCTTCTCGGCGGCCATCAGCGTCGTGTCCGTGGCGCTATGGTCGAGGACCGTGATCGTGAACATCGTCTGGCCCTTCTGGACGCTCAGCTCCATCAGGAATTCGCCCCCGGTGTTGGGGAGGAAGAGCTGCTTGTAGTAGGCAGCATCGCCTATTCCCGAAACCGGCGTCACCGTGAACGAACTCGGAACGGATGCCTGCGTCGGCGTGAACTCCGCCGCGGTGATGATCGCGATCTGGACGGAGGTCAGCTTGAGGACGGGGCCTGAGAAGACGCAAGTGTTCTCTCCGGCGACTGGAGCGACCCCCGGCGATACGGTGTCGCCGAGCGCGGCCGAGGCCTCAGCGGCGGTTAGCAGCGAGCAGGCGACCGGGCCGCTCGCAGCGCTGCCCGACGGGCTGCCGGCGGCGCCGGTCGCGCTTGCGGCGGCCTGGGTCGGAGTCTGCGCCGCCAGCGTTTGCGTTCCGCCGGCCGGTGTCGCGCTGAACTGAACGGTCGCGATAGTGCCGCCGCCGCCGCACGCGGCCATGAGCGCGGTCATGAATACGAGCACGATCGAGGTTCTGCGCACGGTTGGTTCCTCCCCGGGTCCGAACGATCGAGTCGTTGGTTCCGCCACCATGCGGGGACCGCCCCGAGGTAGACCGGGTCGGTCCGGCAGCCGAACGACGACCTCGTACGGCCTCCGTGGCGAACAATGGGGCAGGGAAGTGGCTACTCCGTCGGGCAGGCGGCGTCGTTGCGCTACGTGACGCGTGGCGGCTGGGCGCCGGCCAAGCCAGGCCGAGCGAGAACGCACGGATACAGCTGCGTGTCGATCGCGCGGATGTGCGTATCCAGCCACCACGCCAGCTGGTCCTGGACCCGCAACACCAGCTTGGTGGTCGCGCCCTCGGCCTCGTGGTCGGCCCGGAATCTGGTGACGATACGGACGAAGTCCGCGTGCTGGCGCGCGTTCAGCTGCGCCGCCCGACACTCGTAACGCCGCATGCACTCCTCCTCGTGCGAGAAGTGGACGGCCGTTTAGCGGTCCAGCTCGTCGAGCACCGTTCCGACCTCGGCACGGGACCGGTCCCGCTCCATCGCTTCCAGCACCCGGCCCAGGATGCCCACGAGCTGGCGGTGTTGCTCGTCGACCGAAGGCACGCCGGTGGTCATCGATTCATCCCACTGCCTGACCATCCCTGCCCTGCCTCCTACCGCGTCGCGGTCCGCCTCCACCGCGCAAATCACAGGCCGGCCCAGTGGGTCCGGTCGAAACCCCCTGTATGCGAGCGGCCCGCGCCGTTAGCATTCGCGGCATGGCCGATGGCCGCGATTCCCCAACCCGAACCGGAGACAGGGCAATGACCGACGGCAGCTGGAGCGATTACGTAGCCGACGCAGGAACCGATCCGACCGCCTTGTCGGATGTCTCGGGTTCGATGGGCGACGCGATCGGAGCGGCGGACGTCGGGCTCGAGGCGACCGACACGGCCGAGCTAACGGATGAAATGACGGGCGACCTGACCTCGGCCGCCGGCAGCGTGGACGAGGCGGCGAGCTGGCAGCAATGGGCCGACGGGAACCCGGCCACGGCCGATAGCTGGCAGGACGACGCGGCGGGCCACGTGCAGGCAGCCAACGACTGGGCCGCTTGGGGCAACGCCGACGCCGCCGCCGAAGAAATGGGCGCTGCCCAAACCGCTTCCGACATCGGCGGGGAAGTTGCGGGCACGGCCTCGACCGACCTTTCGATCGGAGCCGACTACCTGGACACTGCCTCGAGCGACCTCTCTGGCATCGGGTCGGACGAGACGGAATAGATCGGCTGTGACCGCGACCGTCGGGTTCGACTTCGAGCGCAGAATCTCCGCTTCCTCCATCGACACGCGGCATGTCATCGCCGATGCCCTCCGTGAGCTGGGCTTCGAACTCACGGTCGACCAGCTGACTCGCCTCGAAGCCAAGCGCGGCTCGCTCCTGGGCTCGTCGCTGATGCTGAAGAAGCAGAGGCCGCTCGGGGCGGTCTTCGAGATCTCGAGCGAGCCGCCCGATTGCGTGGTGGTCTGCCACCTGACCGACCACCTGCGCAACTGGATGGGCAAAGCCTGGGGCGTCAACCGACAATACCGCGGAATATTCGACGCCGTGTCGCGCCGCGTCGACCTGGCATTGGCAGGGCTGGATGAAACGGCTGCGAAGGCCTTCGACGAGCCGAAGTTCTGGAGCCGAGTCGCGGATGTCGAAGGCCGCCGCTGGTGCGGTCGAAAAGGCGGGCAAGGTATTTCATCGTGCCAAGAGCACGACGCCGAGCGTTTGGAAGGGCGTCGATTCCGTAACCTTCGCTTCAAGCGCCGGCGTGGCGGTCATGAGCCTCGCGGAGACGCAGGCGATGCTTGGCGTCGCCGTCATGGTGGTGTCGCATCCGGGCTCGATGCCGCCGAACCTGACTCGCGACGTGGAGTCGTTCGCGGGCCAGGTGGAACGGCGACTGACCGCCGCAGGTGGCAAGGCCGTCACGGTCGACGTCTCTGACGCCCAGCGACCCGTGCTCGAGTTTCTCAACCAGCAGGCGGAGATCCGCGCCGAGCTGCCGCTGCGCACGCTTCACATCTGCCGGAGTTGCCGCCTGGAGAAGATCACCAACCCGGAGTACGAGCGGATCGCCGCTCGCAACGAGAAGTTCGGACACCTGATGGCCGGCGTGGGCGCCACCATGGGCAAGGGTGGAATCTCGCCGACCTTCGTCCTCGGTCAGGTCTTCAAGCTCAAGCGGCTCGATCCGAAGTACGTGTGCTCGCGCTGTCAGGGCCTGGGGGCGGACGAGCGGGTAGTCACCTTCTGCCCGAGCTGCGCGGGTCTCCGGCGCGACGTCGTACTGCGGCTGTGCGGCAATTGCGGCTTCGACTTCCGGACGCTTGCCGGGAAGGTGCCTTTGTGGAGCGAGCCTGTTGCCGAACCCGAACCCGAACCCGAACCGGAGCCGGAGCGGGAAGTAGAGCCGGGGCCGGAGGGGACGCCGTCGGCAGCCGTGGAGCCGGCCCAGCCGACCGCGGCGACGTCACCGTTGGTGGTGCCGGCGGCTCTGCCCGAGCAAGCCTCAGCTTCGGTGCCCGCCCCCGACTACCAGCCGATAGGCGCGGCCTGGCCGACCGCCTCGAGCGTCCCCATCGGCACGGCGCCGGCCGGGTGGTCGGGAAAACGGTGCCAGTTGTTCCGGCGCGACTTCCCCACGCTATGGCGCATAGTCATCGCGACACCCGCAGGATTCGAGGAGCGCTTCATCTGCGGCACGAACCTGACCTGCCAGTTGTCCTCGGTCGTCCCCGCGGTGCAGGTCTGACGACTGGAGCATCTGTTGCGCGAACCTAGCCTGCCGGTCTGGCGACCCGCCGGTCGTCGGGCCTGGCTGCGCCTCGCGATCGCGGCCGCGGCATTTCTGGCGGCTCTTGCCGTCAGCGCTCAGAACGAGCATGCGCCGTACGACATCCATCCCGGCACGTTCGCCGTTCTCCTGGCCGCAGTCATGCCGCCGGTCGCCGCGGTTGCCGCGGCCTGGGCCGTCGAGCGACCCTGGCCGGCGTTTGTCGCGATCCTGCTGCTGACCCCGTGCTGGGACGCGGCGCAGGTGGCGTGGCAGGTCGGCTACGTCCAGGTGATCCTCCAGACCGTCTTCGTGGTGGCCCTGGCGGCGGGATGGATTCTCCGGCCGGCCGATGAGTGGGCGGACGACTCGGGCCCGGCCGTCCAGTCGTCGAGCGATCGGCTTGCGTCGTGGCCCGACCGGCTTCGCCGCCTGGAGACGTTGCAGCTGCCCGCGGGCGCGACCGTAGCTCTGCTGGTCCTGGCCGGGCTGTCGACGCTGCGCTCGCCCGACGTCGGGAACAGCTCGACCGTCCTGATGCACAGCATCCTCGAGCCGATTGCGATGGCGTTCCTGTTCATCGCCCTTCGCCCCACACGCGGGCGGCTGGTTGCGCTGCTGATCGCGCTCGGAGTATCCGTCGCCCTGGGCGGGTTGATCGACCTGATCCAGGCGTTGCCCACCGGCGGGGGGCTGGCGTCCTTGCAGGCGAATCGGCTCCTCTTCTCCAGGCTCACGTACTTCAACGTCGGGCTCCTGGGCGAGATGATGGCGATGGCCGCACCGCTCATCGTCGGCGCGCTCCTGTGCCGGAGGACGCTGGGACTGTCGAAGGCGGTCGTGGCGCTCCTGCTGGTGGCGGGGCTGGTCGGCGTCCCGGCGCTCTTCCTGACCTTCTCCAAGAGCGGCTGGATGGCGACCGCCGGTGGAGCGCTGCTGTGCGTGCTGCTGCTGGTGGAAACGTGGCGCCGGCGCGCTGCCATCGTCGTCGGAGCGGCGCTGGTCTCAGCTTTCGTGGTGCCGTGGCCGGCCCTGATCCTGCAGGTCTTCCCGCCCGCAAACGACGCGTACCGCAGCGTGATGGTCTTGATCATGGGCCAGAGTCGGTTCGATTCCTGGAATCCCGAGACCCTGACCGGCGAAGGCTCGCTCTCCGAGCGGTTCTACGCCACTACCGCCGGCGTGCGCATGGCCATCGACCATCCGCTGCTGGGGATCGGCCTCGACCAGTTCCAGGCCCAATACGCGGCCAACTACAAGCCTGCCCAGGCCCATCTGACGCCCGCTCACGCCCACTCCTGGTTGCCGGAGATCGGCGCCGAACTCGGGCTCCTCGTTCTGGCGCTCGTCGTCGTCATCTTCGCCGCCGCGCTGCTGCGCTTGTGGCGGATCTACCGGGCCCCTCCCGATCCCGCGATGCGGGCGCTGGCCGCGATCCTGCTCAGTGCGCTCGTGGCCTGGATCATCGTCGCGACGGAGTTCGGTGGGGAGCTGTACCGGCCATGGCGCAACATGTCGTCCGACTACGTGATGATGGTGCTGATCGTGGCGGCGGCTCTGGCGCTGCCGCGAGTCGCGAGATCGCAGCCGCGGGAGTGAGGTCTCAGAAACCGAGGCCGACCAGAATCTTGTGCATCCGGCGGGCGGCCTTGCCCCGATGCGAGATGCGATGCTTCGCCTCCGCCGACCACTGGCCCAGCGTTCGGCCGCCGGGCGCCTCTGCCGCGGGCTCGAAGATCGGGTCGTAGCCGAAACCGCCGTCGCCGCGGGGATCCGTTGCGATACGGCCCTGGCAGGTGCCGTGGGCCATACGGACGGGAATGCCGCCGCGCGGCCCACTCGTCTCGGGCAGCGCCAGCGCCAGAGCGCAGCGGTAGCGGGCCCCACGCCGTTCCGCGCCGAGCCCCTCGAGCGTCCCGATCAGCTTGATGTTGTTCTCCTCGTCCGTGGCGTATTCGCCCGCGTAACGCCGGGTCCGGACGCCCGGGCCTCCGCCGAGCGCGTCGACCTCCAGGCCGGAGTCGTCGGCGAGGGTCGGCAGGCCCGCGAGCGCCGCGAAGAAGCGGGCCTTCTTGGCCGCGTTGGCGGCGAACGTCTCGCCGTTCTCGATTGCGTCGCCGGGGATCGCCATGTCGTCGAGGCTGACCAGCTCAGCCGTGAGCGGGCCCAGAAGCTCCCGCAGCTCCCTCAACTTGTGGGTCGAGCGGGTGGCGACGAGCAGGCGCGACCGATCGCGCGACCCGTCGATGGGCCCGTCGATGGGCCGGTCCGGGGCTGTCTCTCGGTCGTCGGCCACGGAGGCTAGCGGCGAACCGAGGCGATGGCCTCGGCCTGAGCCGCGAACAACTTCTCGAGGCCGATAGCGGCCACGTCGAGCAGCCGATCCACGTCAGCCCGACCGAACGGCTTGCCTTCGGCCGTTCCCTGAAGCTCGACGTACTTGCCGCCGTCCGTGGAAACGACGTTGAAGTCGACGTCGGCATGCGAGTCCTCGGAGTAGTCGAGGTCCAGGTAGGTGGCGCCGTTCATGATCCCGACGCTGACCGCGGCCACGCGGCCGCTCAGGCATCGCTCCATGCCGTAGGTGATGAGCGCAGCGGCCAGGGCCACGCAGCCGCCGGTGATGGACGCTGTCCTCGTGCCGCCGTCGGCGTTGATCACGTCGCAGTCGACCGTCACGGTTCGCTCGCCGAGTTTGCCCAGGTCCACGACGCCCCGAAGCGAGCGGCCGACGAGCCGCTGGATCTCGTACGTTCGCCCGCCGAGCTTTCCCTTCGTGGCTTCGCGAATGTTCCGTTCGCTGGTGGCGCGCGGCAGCATGCTGTATTCCGCCGTGACCCAGCCGGTTCCCTTGCCGCGAAGGTGCGGTGGAACCTTGTCCTCGATCGTGGCGGCGCACAGGACTTCCGTGCCGCCGAGCTTGATTACGCAGGAACCCTCCGCCCACTTCTGGACGCCAAGCGTGAGCGACACCGGCCGCAGGTCTCCGGGCAGCCGTCCGTCGGCTCGCCGGAGTGATTGAGCCCCGATCGTCATGGCACGGTCTCCTGTCCGGCTTTGGTCCGCTCGCTGCGAGCGGCTCGCTCTTCGGTCTTGGCGGCATCCCACAGAGCATCTAGCTCGGGCAGGGCCAGGTCGCGAAGCTGAACGTTTCGTTCTCTTGCCATCCGTTCCACGCGCCCAAATCGACCGCGGAACTTCTCGCTGGCGGCGCGCAGGGCGGCCTCGGCATCGACGCCGTTGCGCCGCGCCAGGTTCACAGTGACTAGCAACAGGTCGCCCACTTCCTCGCGACGCTCGTCGTCTGTCGCGGCGGCTTCGAGCTCAGCCAGCTCTTCGTGGATCTTGTCAACGACGCCGACGATGTCGGGCCAGTCGTAGCCGAGATTGGCCGCCCGCTCCTGCATCTCCTGGCTGGCGGCAAGCGCCGGCATCGACTTGGATATGCCGTCCAGCGCGCTCTTTGGGACGGTGGAGCCGCTCTCCGCGTCCGCCTCTTCGCGCTCGGCCCGTTTGATCTGCTCCCACTGGCGGTTCACGTCGCCGGCGGTGCTGACCTGGGCGTCCCCGAAGACATGCGGGTGCCGCCGAACGATCTTTCGGCCGATGGCTTCTTCCACATCCGTCATGTCGAAGACGCCGGCTTCGGCGGCAAGCTGAGCGTGAAGGACTATCTGGAGCAGCAGGTCGCCGAGCTCCTCGGCCAGATCCGGCGTTGCGCCGCCGTCGATCGCGTCGTAGACCTCGTACGCTTCTTCCAGAAGGTGCTTGCGCAGCGACAGATGCGTCTGCTCGCGATCCCACGGACAGCCATCCGGCCGGCGGAGGCGGTCCGCGATCCAGGGCAGCGCCCAGGGTCCGGCCGGCGCCAGTTCCGGGGACACCGGCGACAGGTAGAGCGGTCCCGCCACGATCTCGTCGGTAAGCTCGCCGACCGTGCTGGATTCCGCCACTCCGATCCGGCCCACGACGTGGTCGGCCGGATAGAGCCGCTGCAGGACGGCGGACGCGCTCTGATCGGCTCGCGCGTGCCGCCCCGGCACTGGTGAGTCGGAGTGCCCGGGAGCCCCGCCCAGAAGCGCGGCCGGAACGACCAGCAGCGGCCTCGACGGCTCGATCGGCGTGCTCGTAATGCGCTCGGGCGTTATCACCTGAAGGCCGGCGGCCGGATCGAGCCCCCAGCGGATGCGGGCTTCTGCGACGAGCGCGTCGAGCACGATGCCTGCGGTTCCCCTATGAAGCCGAAGCTGCGGGATACATGCTGGTCAGGCCGGTCTGATCGGTCCAGATGTTGGTGTGATTCGTGAGGTCGGTGAGCCAGGTGTTGAAAACCTTCGGCAGCAACACCGCGGCCTCCGCCGCAGTGGGCGTCCGGTCTTTCTGCGCGTCGACCACCTTGAAGATCCAATAGTAGCCGCTGCTCAGAACCGTCCGGCTGACGCCGCCGACCGGCGTCTGGAAGATCGCGTCCTCGAGATCCTGGGTGAGGGAGTAGTGGGTTACCCAGCCCAAGTCTCCGCCGTCAACCGCGTCGATGGCTTCCGATGACGTCGCGACCTCGGTCGCAAAGGGCGTCCCGCTGGCGATGCGCAACATCGCATCCGAAATGCGTTGGGCCGGTTCGGCGCGTCGCGCTTCGAAGACCGCCACGACGTAACCAAGCGTGGTCTCCTGCACGGGCCCGACGACAGTGTTGGGAGTCAGGCCCGCGGCGAAGACCGCCGTGCCGGTTGCGGTCATTCCGAGACCCTGCTGCTGGGTTGCATCTCCGGCGAAGATGCTCTGTGGCAACCACGGCAGCTCGCCATTCGACGTTGTCCACTGCTGGTCGTCGTTGTTGGTAGTGTCCTTCTCCAGCGTGGCGAACTGGGTGACGTCCTTCTTCAGGGCGGCCACGGCGGCATCGGCTCGGGTCTTGGCGTCCTTCCAGGCGGGGTCATTGGCCGGGTCGAGGGTCGAGGGATCGACAGTCCCGTGGTCCGGGGCGAACAACATCATCTTGATCTTGACCTCGTCGCCGGCTCCGGCCGCGCCGTAGCCCGCGGACACGCCGATCTCGAGAACGTGGCGCTGATCCGACGGGCCGGTCACGTACTGAGCGTCGATGGAATTCTTGATCGCGATCTGCAGTGCTTCGGCCCGAGCCGCCCCTCGATAAGCCCCGTCGCTGGCGTTCTGGTCGATGACGGTGTGCCAGTCCGCGTCGACGTACGGGGGCGTGATCTCCGTCACGGTGGCGAATCTGTACAGGCCGTCAGAGCACTTGATGACGGCGGTCAGATCGTTGACGGCCTTCAGGTTGAAGACGGCGTCGACGAGGGCCGGATCGAGCTTCAATGCCTTCTTGGTGTTCAGGAACAGGTCGCCGGTCGTTCCGGTAGCCCCGACACTGCCGGCGTTCGAAGCTTTCGCCTCCGCGTCCCAGGTTGCCTTGCCGCTGGCGATGTCGTCGTGGTATTGCTGCGCCTGGGTCTGGGCGGCCTGGAGTTCCGCGGGTGTAGGCACATCGGCCGGCGGCGTGGGCGTAGGAGCGACCCCGATGACCATGACGTGTCGCTGCTCGTCGAGCGTGCCGTCGGCGACGATCTGATCGTCGACCTGCTTGTCCGTGACCGAGATGCCGTGCTTGTTGGCGTACTGCGCCAGCATCGCCTCCTGGGTCAGCTGGTTCAGCGCGTCGCTGTACATCGTGGACTGGGTTTCGTTCTGCTTGATGCCGCCGACGACGGTGTTGTATTCGGCAGACGTGATCTTGCCCTGGTTGCGGAGCTGGCCGTAATCGTCGATCTCGCGCTCGAATCGGGCCAGGTTTACCGCCACGCGGGCACTGACGTCGTCCTTGTTGATCGACTGGCCGTTGACCGAGCCGATCGCGACGAAGTGCCCTCCGTAGTAGCCGGCGAAGGCGATGCTGCCAAGGACGGAAAAGGCCGCCAAGATGGCGAGGCCAAACGAGATGTTGATGAACAGGGCGCGTCGCGTATCGTCGTGATGGGCTCGACGGCGGGTTGGCTTCGCTGTGGTTCGGGTTCGGAAAGTCATCTGGGCGTCCTGGTTGGAACTGATTGCGGCGCGAGCCGGGGTAACGGAGCCGTATGCTACCGCATTCTGCCTTGCGGTCGGG
>Ga0209638_1000556_pt1 | contig 24519 bp, 18 predicted proteins | sample BarGraNGADG00211_FD_184490 | JGI IMG/M metagenome (GOLD analysis project Ga0209638, IMG submission 184490) | Arctic peat soil microbial communities from Barrow, Alaska - Barrow Graham LP Ref core NGADG0002-211 (SPAdes) (version 2) | ecosystem: Environmental > Terrestrial > Soil > Wetlands > Peat...
GCTACTCGCCCAGAAGACCAGCGAGGAGGACAGTCTCCGGCAGGCGCAGGCCGACCTCCAGCGCGGCCAGAACGCCGCAGGCGGCGCCCAGAGCGACCTCGACCAGATTCTCGGCTGGGCCGGTCTCGACGCAATATCCGGGCAAGGCGTGCGGTTGACGCTGAGCGGGACCTTTCCAGGCGAAGTGGCCGAAGACGCGCTCAACGAGCTCTGGAGCGCCGGCGCCGACGGCATCGACGTCAACGGAACACGCATGGTTCCGGGGATTGTCATCGCGGGCCAGCCTGGCTCGCTGCAGGTGGGCTCGATGCCGGCAGGACATACCCTCGTCATCTCGGCGATCGGGAATCGCGACGCTCTTGCCGGAGCTCTGCAGCGACCCGGCGGATTCCTCTCCCAATTCAGCGCCGGCTACCCGGACTCGGCCTCGAACGTGGCTTCGGTGCCGAATCTCCTGCTTCCCGCCACCAACCAGAGCCTGATTCCCCGGGACGCGCAGCCCCGGCTCTGATAGGCTGAGCGGCCGTTATGAAGGATACGAATTCCTCCACAGGCCACCCGCTCGTCGTTTCGTCCGCGGAGCCCGGCGTCGTCAGTTTTCTGCTCGGGGACGTGGTCGGCCTCCGCCGCGCCCACCCTTGCGGAGGGCACGAGTGGCTCGTCGATCGCCTCGGCGCCGACGTGGGCCTGCGTTGCACGACATGCGGCCGGCACGTGCTTCTGGAGCGGCGAAACCTCGAACGCCGTCTCGTGGGCTTCGTCTCGCGGGGAGACGCCGCGATGAGCCTGGCGGTCGCACCGGTACCCCGAGACGCCGACCGGCGCCGCGAAGGCGACGAGCGTTGAACGTGCCGGGTGCCGCTCGCCGCTCGAAGCTCGTGGCGAAGCCCAAGGTCCCGAGTGCCGTCCGAACCCGGACGCGTGCCCCCCGGAAGACGGCGGCCGCCCCTGAGCAGGGCGGAATGGCGGTCCTGCGCAACCGGCCGTTCCTGCTGCTGTGGCTGGCTCAGCTGTCGACGCAGGTCGGCGGCAACATGGTCATGTTCGGCCTGTTCATCATCATCGGGTCCAACTACAGCGGTTCGAAGATCGCGATCAGCATTCTCCTGCTGAGCTTCCTCGTTCCGGCGATCTTGTTCTCGGCCATCGCCGGCGTGTTCGTGGACCGCGTGGACAAACGCCACATGCTGCTGGTCACGAACGTGCTCCGCGGAGCGGCCTTTGTGCTGGTCTTCCTGGTCGGCAACAACCTTCTCCTGCTCTATCTGCTCATGATCCTGGTCTCGACCGTGACGACCTTCTTCGGGCCGGCGGAAGCGTCGATGATTCCTTTCCTGGTTCCCAGGGGCCAGCTGCTCGCGGCCAACGGACTCTTCACGCTCACGACCAATGCTTCGTTCGCGCTTGGGTTCGCCCTGTTCGGACCGTTTCTGGTCGCCCTGGCCAGCCCCCAGCTCCTGATCCTGGTCGTTGCCGTGCTCTACTTCGTAGCCGCTGCCTTCTGCTGGACTCTGCCGTCCTCGCTACCCAGCGACTCGCCGTCGGTCACCGCCGGCCAGACAGTAACGGACGCGGAACGAGCAGTCGAGACGCTGTTCGGCCAACTCGTCGAAGGCATCACTTACATCCGCGACCACCGCAACGTAGGCTGGACGCTCTCATACCTGGGGATCACGGGCGCGCTGATAGGCATCCTTGCGGTGCTCGGTCCCGACTTCGCCAAGACGGCGCTGGGGCTCGGCGACAAGGGCCTGGTCGTCGTCGTCCTGCCGCTTGGCCTGGGTATCGTGACCGGCATCCTCGCCCTCAATGCCTATGGCTGCTACTTCCCAAGACGACGGGCCATCGAAACGGGCTTGATCGTCCTCGGGGCCCTGCTCGCCTTGCTTTCCGCAGCCGGTCCCATCTCGCGCTTCCTGGAGCAGCAAGTGGCGGGTCAGGGTTTCCAGGATGCGAGCCGCATGGTTTCGCTCCTTTCGATGGTCATCGCGATCGCCTTCATCGCGGGTGCCTGCTACGCCGTCGTGGCGATCTCGTCCCAGACGCAACTCCAGGAGGAGCTGCCGGAGGACGTTCGTGGCCGTGTCTTCGGCGTCCTCAACATGCTCATCTCGGTCTCGAGCCTGCTGCCTATCATCGTGGTCGCGCCTGCCGCCGATCTGGTCGGTACGGCGCCAATCCTGGCCGTCGTCTCGATCGTGGTGTGCGTGTCTGGCATCGCCAGCGTCGTACGGCGAGGTCCGCTCCAGCCTGTCGAAGTCGGCGCCCGTGCCGGAACGGCTCCGGGCGGCGCAGCCGACGCGATCCTGCCGGCTTCCCAGCCGGAGCGCTCGCCGGGCACGCCCGTCGGGAATGCCCTGACCAAGCCAGAGCTACCCAGGTGACATATCCGGCGAATGCGGGTCCGACCCGAGTTCCTGCCGGTGACAACCTCGAGACGCCCAGGGAGTGGCGCATTGCCGCGCTGGGCATCCTGGCCGGTGGAACTGCTTTGGGGCTGCTCGCCGGACACCGGCGCGTCGGGCGCATCGTGCCCATCCTGACGGCCGGAGTAGCCCTCGGCGCCGCGATCCCCATTGCCGCGGCATCGAGACGCCCTCCCATCGCTCCGCGGGAAGCCGGCCAAGCCCTCGCCGGTACGGCACGCCGCCCGACTTTCACGATCCTGGTCGGCGCTCGCGACGAGGCCACAGTCCTGGCGCAGCTGGTCGCCGACGTAAGCCGGCAAGATTACCGCGACAAAGACGGCAAGCCGCTCTTCGAGCTGGTCGTGGTCGACGACCGCTCCACCGACGGCACGGGCCAGGTCGTCTCTGTCGCCGCGCACGAGTGCGGCATTGGCGATGTCACCCGCGTGTTTCGGCGGGAGGGCACTGGGCTCGCCGACGGCAAGGGTGCCGCCCTCACGGCGGCCCAGCCGGAAGATTGTCGGGGAGATGTCGTGGTAGTCCTCGACGCCGACGCCCGACTTGAGCCGCAGTTCCTGCGTTCGGCGGCAGGCTACTTCGCCGCCGGCGCCAGAGCCGTCACTGCGCGCCGGCGCATCCTCGGCTCCGGGGACGGTTGGTTGTCGGGTGTCCAAGCCGACGAGCAAACCCTGGACGGCGAGATCAACCGGGGTCGCTGGGCCCTCGGTGGCTGCTCGGAGTTCAGAGGCAACGGGATCATGGTCCGATGCGATCTGCTGGCCGCGGCCGGGGGCTGGCGCGCCGCCGCGCTCACGGAGGACATAGATCTATCCAGCCGGATCGCGGCCACGTCGGGCGATTCCGTGGCCTGGGCAATCGACGCCGAGGTTTGGGAGGAGCCTGTTCGCACGCTCGGCGGCTTGTGGCGGCAGCGCCTGCGCTGGGGAGAGGGCGCCTTCCGGCGAGCCTTCGAGCACGGCCCCTCCCTTGTCCGCAGTCCGCATCTCTCGATTGGCGCCAAGCTCGACTTCGTGGGCTACGTCGGACAGCTCGCCGTACCGGTGATCGTTCTGGGGGCGACCGCTTCAGCCGCGGTGACCGGCCGGCGCCGCGGTCTGCTTGCCATCCTGGGAGCGTATCTGGGTGTCAGCGTCGTCCTCGGTTGGGACGCCCTCCGATGGGAGCCCCAACCGGATGGCCGCCCGTTGCCCGCGGGAGAACGCGTCGGTCGGGCCTTTCGGGTGGGGCTCTTCAATGGGCTGTGGCTGCTCGTAGTCCCGAAAGCGCTTCTGGACCTGGCTTTCCGGCACGGTCCGATCCGCTATTCCAAGATGGAGCATCAAGGAAGCGCTTCGCCCGATCCGGTCCTCGGTCCGGCGGCGTGATCCAGAGATAAGTCCCAGATAAGCGGGCACCTCTAGAGTCCAGCCCACGCGTTGGTTGCGACCTTCGGCGCAGGACGAATGAGATGGCGGCCGCAACCGCGCGGATCGGGACGACCGTCGGAGTCCGTTCATCTGCGGAAACCCGCTCGAGGTCTGGAGGAGGGAATCTGATCGCCTAGCGCACAACGACGTACAGCAACTGCCCGCCGCAAGGAAGCTCTCCCGCCGCCCATCGACAGGAGGTCCTCATGAAACGAGCTCAACTTCTGCTCGTTTCCGCTCTCATTGCGGCGTCTACCCTCGGGTCGACGGCCCCGGGCGCATTCGCCGCCCAGGGTCAGGTAAGGTCCAACTCCGACGGCTTCGCCTACAGGTGCCTGGGCTACACCGACACCTATCCGCAGCAGCTTTACACCCTGGCTGTCAGCCAGATGACCAAGCTCGGGTACGCCGTTACGGACGCCAGCCTCGGTTCGGCTTTCACCAGGAGCGCGTTCCTGACCACCGTTGGCAAGGACTACGCCGTCTACGTGCACAGCCACGGCGACAACTACTGGGCCGCTTCGGGATACCCGAACGTCGATTCGGGCTTTCTCCAGGATCCGGGCACGACCCGATGCAACAGCAGCAGCACGGATGTCGTGCGGTCGAGCTCCATCAAGGCCGCCACCTACGGCGGCGCATACACCCTGGTGATCATGTCGACGTGCTCCCTCGGCGCCGACAGCACCACCATGCCCGGCGCCTTCCAGATCGAGAAGACGAAGCTCTCGCCCGAGAAGGAGTTCTACCTCAGCTACGCAGATCACGTGTACGACAGCTCGATGCTTCGCTTCGAGCAGGCGTTCTGGAGCTACATCAACTCGGGCAATCCCAACTACACGCTCTGGGGAGCGTTTACCTACGCCAACAGCATTGGCGGCTACCCGATTCCAGATGCCCAGGATCCCTTCCTGCCCAACTGGTGGGGCAGCTCCATCTACAACGGCCACCCGCTATGAACGAGATGTCGGCAATCGGCCCGAGCAGGGCATTCAAATCGGCGCTCGGTGCCGGTCTCCTTCTCGCCAGTCTGGCAATCGCGGTCGGCTCTCTGCCGGCCGACAGCAAGCCAAAAGCGCCAGCCGACCCACGGCCGACGCAGCCGGCGGTCGTCTTCCAGCTTCTCGACGCACAATCGAGTCCAGCGGTCTTCTCACGCGCAAACTCGACCCGCGACGCTCTCGGCTTCCCCACCGGCGTTCGGCGAACCGGCCGGCGCGTCAAGGATTCGTTTCAGCAGGCTGAATTCGACGAAGTGGACGAGCTCGACGCCAAAGGCGACCTCGTTTCCTTGACTCAATTCGAGCCGTCAGGACGCCTTCGGGTCGCCGTCCGGCTCGACCAGAGTCCCCATCCAGCCACCAGGGTTGACGGCGAGTCGGCTTCCCAGGCGGCCCAGCGCGGGGTGGCAGCCGCGGGACTGCTCGTCGGCGGACCGAGGCATGTCGACAGCGACGTGGCAACGGATGGCTGGACGGTGCGCTGGGAGCGTACCCAGAACGGCGTCTCCGTCCGCGGCGACGAGACCCGCGTCCAGGTCAGGCCCGACGGCAGCATCCAGAGCCTGGCTCGGATCGAACACCAGCTGGCCGCGGAGCCCACCCGGCGTCTTGACAGCGACCAGGCGAAACGGCTCGTCACCAACCAGGCCCATCAGTGGTTCGAGGCCTCGGGATCCAGCTACACCATCCAGAAGATGGACGTGGAGTGGGTGGCCCCGAACGACACCTTCGGATCCGGACAATCCGCGGATCCGCAGCAGGCTTATCGGCTCGCCTGGGTAGCAAACGTGAAGCCATCCGGCCCCGCGGCCGATTACGCGTGGCTGGTCACCGTCTACATCGACGCCGGCGACGGCAGCCTCCTTGGAGGCGACATCGTCGAGTAGCCCCACAACCCGACCTGGAGGGCGTCTTCCAGGTTGAGAAATCTCCTCCTCCCGCGGCCGCCCTGCCAGGGGCAGCCGCGGGAGACATGAACGGCGGCCACGAAAGGGCCGCAGAAAGGGTCCCGTGGAGACACACGACGGTCGTGAAGGGCAGGAGCGCCATCGCCGACCCGTGATTTCGCGAAGAGTTCTCGTCCTGCTCGCGGCGGCCTCGATCGTGGCCGGCGCCTGCTCGACCGGCTCCTCTCCCATCTCATCCGACTCTCGTCCAGCTTCAGCGGGGTCGCCGGCGGGCTCGGCCTCGGGATCGCCTTCAGGTGCTTCATCGTGCGAGCCGGCGAACCCCTCTGTCGGCATCGAGACGTCTCCGAGCACCGACGTAGGAGCCACAGCCCCCGCGTTGCTGGTCCTGGCCGATTGCGTGAACGGCGGTATCGGGCTGTGGAGACTGGATGCCGTCGGCCGCTGGACAATCGTCGGCCCTCTGCCGGACGGCCTGGCCCTCGCTCGGGACGATAACGCGTTCACGATCTTGCGCTCGGGTTCGCTCGAGACGAGAACGGCAAGCCAGCCCGCCGTGACGGCAGGGACGGTGCCGTTGAAGTGGCCCGGCGCGGTCCCGAGCGCTCCGATGCGGGCAGTCGACCGGTCGCCTGCCGGCCCGACCGCCATCGTCTTCGCCGACGGGCATGGCGAGACCTACTCGATCGCTTCCCCAGACGGGACAGTCACCCCGCTTCAGGCGGCGCCCGTATCTTCGTTCACACCGCTGGTCGGATGGATCGACGCAGATCGCCTTCTCGCGCTCAGCGACGGGACCGATGCGACCTCCCGGATCGTCGTGCTTACCGCGTCCACCGGGAAGAGCCAGACCATTCCCACGCTGATCGGCGTCAGGTGGTTCGCCCTATCGGGCGACCGCTCGACCGTAGCCATCGTGCTGGACTCGGGCATCTATGTCAGCCAGGTCTCGGCTTTGCTGAGTGGCGCGCAGCCGACCTGGATTGGATCCGTGGGCGCGTCCCAGAAGCTGCTCAATCTGGTTCTCGACCGAACCGGCGCAAGTCTCGCCGCGCTGGTAAGTGCGACAAAGGACGACGGCACGCCCGTGAACACTCGCGAGCTTGGATACACGATGACGAGCTCGGGTTGGAAATGGACCTACGACGGCCCAGTGCCCTTTACGAAGGCCCTGAGTCAAGCCTGGCTCGGCTGACGGCGACTCGGGCGGAGCCCTGCGCCCTGGGCAGCGGCTTCTCGGCATCGCTCCTCGTGCCTGTGCTACGATCCGGGCCGCCCGGGCGGTTAGCTCAGTTGGTTAGAGCGCATGCTTGACATGCATGAGGCCAGAGGTTCAAGTCCTCTACCGCCCACCATCGGTGCTGCTTGCGCGGCGCCGACCAATCGGCAATACATAACGCGATGAGCGGGTTGCGCCCCGCCGGAGCGATCCCAGAGAGCCGCCGCCACGAGGGTTTCGTGGCTGGAAGCGACGGCGATCATCTTCCGGCAGGGACACCCCCCGTGAGCGGCCGGCGAACCGGTCCGGGATCCGCCCGTTAGAGCGGCTCGAGCGCGCGGCGCCACGTAGGAGGCAGTCCTGCCGGCTCCGCGAAGGCGGGTGGAACCGCGAGAGAAGCCTCTCGTCCTGTCGGGCGGGAGGCTTTGTCATTGATGACGCTAACTACAGCCCCGGCGGCATCGGGCCGGCAAGATAGGAACGGGAGACGATAGATGGCAGAAGAGCAGGCGACTCGGCCGGCCGCCGCGGAGGCCGCCGATTCCGACGAATACTTCGAGGCCGCAATCCGGGGCTCTGTCGAGGAGTTGCTCGATGCCGGGGCCCAGACGGACCTGGACGCGATGCGACACTCGTCGGCACACGTCATGGCCGAAGCCGTCACGGAGATCTTCCCCGAGGCGCAACTGGGAATCGGGCCGGCGATCGACGACGGTTTCTACTACGACTTCCTGCTGCCCCGGCCGCTCACTCCCGACGACCTCGGCGCCGTCGAGGAGCGAATGCGAGCCTCCATCGCCGCCGACCACCCGTTCGTCCGCAAGGAGGTCCCGTTCGACGAGGGCCGGGCCTTCTTCGAGAGCCGGAACCAGCCGTTCAAGGTCGAGATCCTCGACGATCTCGCCTCCCGCGCGAAGGAGTCGGGCGAGCCGCTCCCGCCAACCTCCACCTACACGCACGGCACGTTCGTCGATCTCTGCAAGGGCCCCCACGTCTCCAGCACCGGCAAGATCGGCCCCTTCAAGCTGATGACCGTGGCCGGGGCGTACTGGCGCGGCTCCGAGAAGCGGCCGATGCTGCAGCGCATCTACGGCACCGTCTGGCCGACCCAGGCCGAGCTCGACGCCTACCTGCTCCGGCGGGAGGAGGCGAAGCGCCGAGACCATCGCCGCCTCGGCGTACAACTCGACCTGTTCAGCTTCCACGACGTCAGCCCCGGCTCCGCGTTCTGGCATCCCAAGGGCCAGCGCCTGTGGCGGATCCTCGAAACAGCCATCCGCGAGGTCCAGGACCGGCGGGGCTACCAGGAAGTGGCCACGCCGATGCTCGTCCACAAGAAGCTGTGGGAGCAGTCGGGCCACTGGGCGAACTACCAGGACAGCATGTTCGTGCTTGAGTCCGAGGGCCAGACGTTCAGCCTCAAGCCGATGAACTGCCCGGAGAGCACGTTCATCTACAAGAGCCGCCTGCGCTCCTACCGCGACTTGCCCTTGCGCTTCTCCGAATTCGGCCGGCTGCACCGGAACGAGCGCTCTGGGACGCTCTCCGGCCTGACCCGCGTCCGCCACTTCGTCCAGGACGACGCCCACATCTACCTCCGTCCCGACCAGCTCCAGGACGAGATCGGGGCTCTCCTGGGCGAGGTCTACGAGGTCTACGGCTGGTTCGGACTCGAGCCCAGGTTCACCTTCGGCACCCGCCCGGACAAAGCCCTCGGCGACCCCGCGCTGTGGGAGAAAGCCGAGCGCCAGATCAAGGCCGCCCTCGACTCGCTGGACAAGCCCTATCGACTCAAGCCCAAGGATGGCGCGTTCTACGCCCCCAAGATCGACATCCAGATCGAGGACGCGCTGGGACGCGAATGGCAGACCGCGACCATCCAGGTCGACCTCGTCATGCTGCCCGAGCGGTTCGACTGCACGTATATCGACGAGACCGGCCAGGCCGTGAGGCCGATGACCATCCACCGCGCCATCTACGGATCGCTGGAGCGCTTCATCGGCGTCCTGATCGAGCATTTCGCCGGGGCGTTCCCGGTCTGGTGCGCTCCCGTCCAGGCCATCGTGATCCCGATCGCGGACCGCCACATCGAAGGCGCTCGCGAGCTGGAGTCGCTGTTACGGGCCCGCGAGCTGCGGGTCGAGGTAGACGACTCGGACAACCGCATGCAGAACAAGATCCGCCTGGCTCAGGAGCAGAAGGTGCCGTACATGCTCGTCCTGGGCGACCGCGAGATCGAGGCCCGGACGGTCGCGATCCGAAAGCGCTCGGGCGAGCAGGAGAACGGCGTTTCCTGGGACGCGTTCATCGACCGGCTGGCCGAACAGACTGCGGCCCGGAGGCCGTAACTTCGGCGGCACTGGCGGGCCAGGGTAAGCAGACCGCCCGGCCCGGGGCCCACACCACTTCAGGGGGGTTTGCCGCTCTCGAAAGCCCTGTGCTATATTCCCGCGGGCGACCGCCCGGCGCAGCCGTGCGCCGGATCGGGACGCTCGTCTGCGCTCAGGGGCCCTCTCTCTGGCGCGACCATTGGAACACATACGAAGGGGTTCGCCATCAGCCGAGACCTGCGCATAAACCAGATGATCCGCGTGCCGGACGTTCGGGTCGTCGACGAAGACGGAGGCCAACTGGGCGTCATGAGAACGATGGATGCCCTGAGGCTGGCGCAGGAGCGTGGGCTCGACCTGGTGGAAGTCGCACCACTCGCAGTTCCACCCGTGGTGCGGCTCTTGGACTTCGGACAGTACAAGTACGAACTTACAAAGCGCGAGAAGGAAGCCAAGCGGCGGCAGCGGTCCATCACGTTCAAAGAGGTCCGCCTCAAGCCCAAGATCGGAGTCGGTGACTTCGACACGAAGGTCCGGCGGGCGGTCGAATTCCTGGAGGACGGCGACCGCGTCAAGGTTTCGGTCCAATTCCGGGGTCGCGAACTGACCCACCCGCAGATCGGACGCGATCTGCTCGACAAGTTCGCGAAGCAGGTCGAGGAGCATGGAATAGTCGAACGGCCCCCGCTCCTCGAGGGCAAGTCGATGCACATCAGTCTGGCGTCGACCCACAAGCCCAAGACGCACGAACCTACGCCACCGGCTCCCGGGAAGGGCCACGTACGAACCGAAAGCCAGGCGCCCACCGAGGACGCCGGCGAAACCAGCGCAACAAGCGCAATAGAAGAGCCCCAAGTCCAACCGGCGCCGCCGGCGGAACCGAAACCCGAGCCGGAAGCCGGCGCGGCGTCAACTGGAAGGTGAGACTCACGTGCCAAAGATAAAGAGCCATAAGGGGGCCGCGAAACGGATCGGGGTCACCGGCGGCGGCAAGGCAGTCCGGGTAAAGTCCTGGCGCGGCCACCACCTCGAGCTCAAGTCGTCGCGACGAACCCGTCGCTACGACGGCAAGGGAACCGTAAGTTCCGAGTCGCTCAAGCAGGTCCGCCGACTGCTGCCTTACCTGGGAGTCTGACACTCGATGGCACGCGTCAAGCGGGGCGTCACCGCCCACAACCGTCACAAGCGACTTCTCAACGACGCCGAAGGCCGAACCGGTAGCAACTCGCGCCTGGTCAAGCGATCGCGCGAGGCTCTCCTCCACGCCCTCGCCTACGCCACGCGCGACCGCAAGCAACGCAAGCGCGACATGCGGCAGTTGTGGATCATCCGGATCAACGCCGCGGCCCGCCTCAACGGCATCACCTACGGCAAGCTCGTCGCCGGTCTCAAGGCCGCCAACGTCGAGATCGACCGCAAGATGCTGGCCGACCTGGCAATCCGCGACCAGGCAACGTTCAGCAAGATCGTGGCTCTGGCCCAGTAGCGGAACCGAATACCGAACCTGGCGTCGACGGAGAAGGGACGAGGACAGCTCCCGACAGGGAGGGCGGGCCCCAGACTGGAAGCCCACCCGGGATCGATCTCGTCGGTTCGCTCCCGAGCCGCTCGCTGAAGCAGGCGCACTGCGCCGGGGTTGTAGGCGAGCCGGTCGGCCCCCGATAGCGGGCCACCTGAGCGCCCATGATGGGTTGGCGCCGAGCAAGTCGAGGAGATCGACCGCCTAGCGACGAATCGAACGGTCGTCGATCGGCGAGTCGAGATCAAGGCGCCGCGAGGACGAGAGGCGAGCGCACCTAAAGGTGCGTGAGCCGATCGACCGGAGCGGCATCGAGGAGATCGACCGCCTAGCGACGACCTATGGGAAGCGGGGTGGTACCGCGAGCCCTCGACTCGTCCCCGGACGATCGAGGGTTCTGGATTCTTGGAGCGCAACGGCGTCGGCGGCCCGCCGACAGGACGAGGAACGAGAACGTGGACTTCGAGACCCTAAGCCGCGATCTGAGGCAGCTCGCCGACAAGGCCCTGGCCGATATCTCCGCCGTCGCGGACCCGGCCGGCCTGGAGCAGCTGCAGATCCAGTACCTCGGCAAGAAGGGCGAGCTGACGGCCGTGCTCCGCGGCATCGGTGCGCTCCCCGCCGACGACCGGCCCCGCGTCGGCGCCGTCGCCAACGAAGTGGGGGAGCGGGTGAAGACTGCCCTGGCAGAGCGCACCTCGTCCCTCCGCAAGGAAGTGCAGACGCGCCGCCTCGCGTCGGAAATTGTCGACGTCACCGAGCCCGGACGCACGGTCCCACGCGGCACGCTCCATCCGATCCCCGAGACCATCGCCGCCATCGCCGAGGTCTTCGGCCAGTTCGGCTTCGTCGTGTACGAAGGGCCGGAGGTCGAGGACGACCTGACCAACTTCCAGATGCTCAACATCGCGCCGGATCATCCGGCCCGCGACCTCTGGGACACGCTCTACGTGGACATTCCCGGGCATCTGCTCCGGACCCACACGAGCCCCGGCCAGATCCGCGTCATGCAGGCGACGAAGCCCCCGATCCGGGCGCTGCTGCCGGGCCGCTGCTTCCGCTACGAGGCCGTCGACGCCAGCCACGGCTTCGAATTCTTCCAGGTCGAAGGCCTGATGGTGGACGAGGGCACATCGATGGCAGACCTCAAGGGCCTCCTCGACGAGTTCGCGCATGCCCTGTTCGGCCCGCGAAAGACCAGATTTCGGCCCGGTTATTACCCGTTCACCGAACCTTCGGTCGCCTTCGACGTCGAATGCGTGGTTTGCGGAGGGGTCGGCTGCCCTGCCTGTTCGAAGTCGGGCTGGATGACGATCCTGGGCGCCGGCATGGTCCACCCGGTAGTGCTCCAGTACGGCGGCATCGACCCGGAGCGCTACCAGGGCTTCGCCTTCGGCATGGGCGTCGAACGAATCGCCAACCTGCGCCACTCGGTGCCCGACCTGCGCTACTACCTCGAAAATGACCTGCGCTTCCTGGAGCAGTTCCAGTGAGTGTGGCACTGAGCCCTGTGGGCGAGTACGTCGAACCGTCCCTTATGGAGCAGCCCCGATGAGAGTGCCAATCAGCTGGCTGCGCGAATACGTCGACGTCCAGCTAATCCCCGAGCAACTCGCGGAGCGCCTGACGCTGCTCGGCATGGAAGTCAAGGGCATAGAGCAGTGGGGCGCCGACTGGCGCTCCGTCGTCGTGGGCGAGTTGCTGACCGTCGAGAAGCACCCCTACGCCGACCGGCTGCACCTGACCACCGTCACCATCGGCTCCGGCGAGCCGCTCCACATCGTCTGCGGCGCGCACAACATCGCCCCCGGGCAGCGCGTGCCCGTGGCCCTGCCCGGCGCCGTGCTCCCGGGCGAGCGGCGCATCGAGCGCACCGAGAAGATGGGCATCGCCTCGGAGGGGATGCTCTGCTCTGGCGACGAGCTTCACATCACCAGCGACGCCGAAGGGATTCTGATCCTGCCGCCGGCCACGCCGCTGGGCGTCCAGCTGTCCGACCTGTACGGCGACGTGGTCCTGGACGTCGACGTCAAGCCGAACCGTGGCGACGCGCTGTGCCTGATCGGGCTGGCGCGCGAGGTGGCCGCCGCGACCGGCGCCGCTCTCCGCTGGCCGGAGATCGCGGTCACCGAGACGGGCGCGCCGGTCTCCGAGCGGCTCCGGGTGGAAGTCCGGGAGCCGGAGCTGTGCACCCGCTTCGTCGGCCGCTGGGTCAGCGGGGCGAAGATCGGGCCCTCACCGGACTCTATCCAGATGCGTCTTCAGGCCGCAGGCATGCGACCAGTCAGTAACGTCGTCGACGCCGCCAACTACGTCATGCTCGAGCTGGGCAAGCCGACCCATACGTTCGACGGTACGGCCGTTCACGACGGCACGATCATCGTCCGCCGCGCGCTCCCAGGGGAGCTGCTCGAGACTCTCGACCACGTCCATCGCGAGCTGACCGCCGACACGCTGATAATCGCCGATCCGCGCGGCCCGATCGGCATCGCCGGCGTCATGGGCGGCGCCGATAGCGAGATCACCGACGCTACGACCGAGATCGCCATCGAATCCGCGGTGTTCGACCCGGTCAGCATCCGGCGCACGGGCCACCGCTACGCGCTCCGGTCGGAGGCGAGCCTCCGGTTCGAGAAGGGGCAAGAAGCTCGGCTGGCGCGCATCGGCGCCGACCGGGTCGCCCAGCTGACCGTCGCCTGGGCCGGCGGTTCCGTCGCTCGGGGCCGGATCGACAGCGCGCCCGATGAGCCGGCTCCGGCCCGCCTGGCCTTCCGGCCGCGCCGCGTCAGCAAGCTCATCGGCACCGAGATACCCGCCGCCGAGCAACGCGAGCTGCTGGGGCGCGTCGGCATCGAGACCGAGATCGCGCCCGCGGGCACCCGCATTGCCGTCGCGGCGGAACCTATGCCGCTCGTGGTGGACGCGGACGGGGAGGAGACGCTGCTGGCGGTGGTGCCGACCTGGCGACGCGATCTTGCCGTCGAGGCGGACGTGGCCGAGGAAGTCGCCCGGATCCGCGGCTACGAAACCACGCCGGCGCATCTTCCGGCCGCCCTCATGCCTGCCTACCGGCCCTCGCCTGTGGCGGTCCGAGAGCTCGTTCGCGAGACTCTTGCGGGCGCGGGGCTGAGTGAGGTCGTGACTCATGCCCTGGTCTCGCCGGCGGAGGAAGCGAAGCTCGGCTGGCCCGACGACGCCAGCGCACCGGCATTGCCTTCCGGCGTTCGGGCTTCGACGGGTGCCGAGATCGCGGTTACCAACCCGCTCTCCGCCCAGCATTCGGTGTTGCGCCGCCACCTGGCGGCCAGCCTGCTCGACGTCCTGTCGCTCAACGAACGCCAGGGCCGAGCTGCCGTCGCGGTCTTCGAGGTCGGCAAGGTCTACGCTCGCGTGGGCGAAGGGCCGTCGGAGTGGACGCGGCTGGCCTTCCTGCTGGCAGGCGCCGCCGAGCCGGCGTCATGGAACCGCCGGGAGCGTGTCTACGACTTTGACGACGCCAAGGGTCTGGTGGAGCTCTTGTGCCGTCGCCTCGGCCTCGGCGAGCCCATCTACCAGGCAGACCGTCGTGGCTTCCCATTCCACCCGGGCCGGGCGCTCGAACTTTCGACCGCAGGGCCCAACGTCATTGCGGGCCGGATAGCCGAACTCCACCCCGACGTGCTGGAGGCATGGGAGATCCGCGCATCGCGGGTCCTCGTCGCCGAGCTCGAAGTTCCGGGTCTCGAGCAGGGCGCCCTGCGGCCGGTCCATGTGGGACCAATCCCGCGCTTCCCCGAGGTCGAACGCGACCTGGCCGTGATCGTGGCGGAAACGCAAACGGCGGCACAGGTGGAAGCGGCAATTCGAGCCGACGCCGGGCCGCTTCTGAGAGGCCTGCGGCTGTTCGACGTCTACCGCGGCGCCCCGCTCGAGGCCACGGAGAAGAGCATGGCCTACCGACTCGTCTTCGGAGTCGGTCGGACGCTCACGGAGGCTGAAGTCGACGAAGCGGTTGCCAGCGTCCGTGCCGGACTCGAGACCCGGCTCGGCGCTCACTTGCGAGGCTGAAGGCGGCTGAACGCGGCCGAGCGCGTCCGAGTTCCGCCACCGTACGAGCGTTCCCATGGGCACAGGTACGCTTTGCTCGTTGCTCCGCGGGGATCGGCGCTGATACCCTAGCCTGGGTGAGCGTATTCCGCCCGCTTGCGGAGGGAGGCAGTCTTGGACATCGTCGGACTCATCAAGGGCGCGCCGATCTCCGATCTGGTGATTCTCGGCGCGTTCTTTGCCGCGTTCGTGGTCGGCGCCATGCAGGGCGCGATTCGACGCCTGCTGGGAATCGCATCGATTCTGTTCGCCTTCTTTTTGTCCGCGAACCTGCGGGATCCGGTCGGCGACTTCCTCGCGCCCAACTGGCTGCAGTTCCCGACCGGCTACAGCAAGTTGCTGGCCTTCGTCATCTTGTTCGGAGCCCTCTGGATCGGGACGTCTGTCCTCATCCAGGGCTTCTACAAGAGGACCGACATCTACGCGACGAGACCGGCCGTAGACGAGATCCTGGGCGGCTTGCTGGGGCTCGTCCAGGGCTTCCTGCTGTTGTGCGTCGTTCTTGTGATCCTCGGCTCGTACGTCCTGCCGTCCCCGTTCCCCGGCGAGGTCCCCTTCCTGCGCCAGGCCCAGGACATCTTGCTCAACCAATCGCACATCGCTTCGACGATCCGGGATTCGGTCATTCCGGTGCTGATCCATAGCTCGGGCTTCCTGCTCCCGTCCGACATCGTGGCGATGTTCCCCTGAGAGATCCCGCTTCGGACGCGCCGACGGCGGCTACAGCTCCGGCCGGCCCACGGCTCCTATGAACGATCGAATCGCCGCGGGCGAGCCTCTTCCTCGCGAGGCCCTGGCCGCGGACAGCCTCGAAGCTGCCCGGCGGCTGATCGGCGCCCGCCTGGTTCGCGACGATGAACACGGCCCTCGCGTCGGTCGAATCGTCGAACTCGAGGCCTACATAGGCACAGACGACCAGGCCTCGCACGCTCGTTTCGGGCGAACCGGGCGCAACTCGGTCATGTTCGGCCCCCCGGGCTTTGCCTACGTGTACCTTGTCTACGGCATGTATGACTGTCTGAACCTCGTTGCCGAACCTGAGGGCCGGCCGGCCGCGCTGCTGGTCCGAGCCGTCGAGCCGCTGGCCGGCGTCGAGCGGATGCGCCGGGCACGACTGGACTGGATCGCGGAAAGGTATGCGCGGCAGGCTCCGGAGCGCCAGGCCCATGCCCGCCGGCGGGTAGCCGACATGCCGGTTCGGGCTCTGGCTTCCGGACCGGGTCTTGTATGCGCCGCATTCTCGGTCGTGCGGGCCGACGACGGGCTGGACCTGTGCGACGTGGCCTCGCCACTCCGACTCGAGGCTGCCCCACCGGGCGAACCGCCCTTGCGAGTCGCGAGCGGGCCCCGCGTCGGTATCGGTTATGCCGCGGAGCCGTGGCGGAGCAAGCCCTGGCGCTTCTGGGCCGAAGGCAACCGGGCCGTGTCGGCCGGCGCCGGGGAGAAGCGAAAATGACCAGGCCGGCCGGTGAGCCGCGCCGGGCCCCGGCCGAGGTCACTGCCCGCACCGCCTCGGTCGGAGCGACCAGTCTCGACCCACGATCGCAAACGCTGCTCGAGTATCCGCTGGTTCGCGCCAGGCTCGCCGCCGAGACGGGCTTTCCTCCCGGCCGCCGCGTGGCCGAGGCCCTCGAGCCGTCCGCCGACCGGGTGATCGTGGCCCGCGGCCTGGAGGAGACCTCGCAGACGCGCTCGTTCGTGGCCGAGCATCCGGGCGCCGGCATCGGCGGCAGCAAAGACATCCTGCCCTGGACCGAGCGCGCCGTCCGGGGCGGCCGGCTGGAGCCACGCCACTTCCTGGACATCGCCGAAACGCTGGAAGCCGCGGCCCGTCTCGGCGAGGCGCTGAGCGGCGATCGACGACTCCTCTTGCGCGACCTGGCGCGCGAACTCCACCCCCAGCCCAGCCTGCGCAATACCCTGAACCGCAGCTTCGACCCCACCGGCGAGATGGCCGACACGGCGTCGCCGCGCCTGGGCGGACTCAGACGCGCCGTCCGGATCGCCTACGACCGGCTGCGCACCCGGCTCGACCAGCTCGTCCACTCGGGCGAGTTCGCCAGCGCGCTGCAGGAGCCGATCGTCACGCTACGCGGCGGGCGGTACGTGATCCCGGTCCGAGCCGACGCCCGGAGCCGCGTGAAGGGCATCGTTCACGACGCGTCCGGCAGCGGCCAGACCCTTTTCGTTGAGCCGATCGTGGCCATCGAGCTCGGCAATGCCTGGCGCGAGGCGCAGCTGGCCGCGGTGGCGGAAGAGGAGCGCATCCTCGACGAGCTCTCCGCCCTCGTGGCCGGTCAGGCACCGCAGTTGCGGGAGACGCTCGACGCGCTTGCCCGGTTCGACTTCTGGGCCGCAAAGGCTCGCCTGGCCGAGGAAATGGACGCCATCCCCGCCGAGATGGCCAATCGGGCGGAGATCGTGCTTCTCGGGGCGCGCCATCCGGGCCTGTCCGGCCACGTCGTGCCGATCGACATCCGATTGGGCGGCGAGTATACGGCGCTGCTGATCACCGGCCCGAACACCGGCGGCAAGACCGTGGCCCTCCGAACGCTCGGGTTGCTCAGCCTGATGCACCAGGCCGGCCTCCACGTGCCCGCCGACACGGGCACCAGCCTGCCGATCCTGCGCAACGTCCTGGCCGACATCGGCGACGAGCAATCGGTGGCCCAATCGTTATCGACGTTCAGCGGCCACCTGCGCTCGATCGTCCGGATCGTCGAGGCCGCGGGCCCGGGAACGCTGGTGCTGCTCGACGAGCTGGGCGCCGGAACGGACCCGACCGAGGGCTCGGCTCTCGCCCAGGCTCTGCTGGATCACTTCATCAAGGCTGGCGCCCTGGTTGCCGCCACGACCCATTACGCCGAGCTCAAGCTCTACGCGCACACGACGCCGGCGGCCCGAAACGCGTCGGTCGAATTCGATGTGGAGACTCTGCGGCCGACCTTCCGGCTGTCGATCGGGCTGCCGGGCCGGAGCCAGGCCTTCGCCATCGCCGAGCGTCTCGGGCTGTCGAGCTCGATCGTGGACGACGCGAGATCGCGCTTGACCGAAGAGCAGCAGGCCTTCGAGGAAACGCTGGCATCGATCAAGGCGACCGAAACACAGACGACCGAGGCGCTGGCGCAGGCCCGCCTGGCGGAGGATCGGGCGAGGGTGGCGCTCGCGGCCGCCGACGAAGAGCGGCGCAAAGCTCGCCGCGAGCGCGACGAATCGCTCAAGGCCGCGCGGGACGAGGCCGAGCGGGTCGTGGACGACGTTCGGGCCGAAGTGCGTGGCATCCGCCGCCAGCTCGAGCGGGAGACGATCACGCAGCGCAGCCTCGACGAGGGCATCGAGCGGGCCAGAGCGCACGTCGAGCGCCTGCCCGCGCCCGAACCCGAGCCCACTCGCGCCGCGCCGGCGGTTCCCGTCGCGTGGCATATGGGCATGCGCGCACGCAACACGAGCGCAGGCTGGGAGGGCCGAATCGTGGCTCTCGAGAAGGGCGGCAAACGGGCCACTCTCGAAGCCGGCGGCATGCGCGTAACCGTTCCGGTGGCCGATCTCGAGCCTGCGACCGGCGGCGACGGCGAATCGAGCCCGGGCACGAGCTCCGCCGGCGGCCGATCGCGCGGTCTCTCGGCCCCGTCGGGCGGGGCCGCCTCCCAGCTGCAGCTCGAACGCGCGCGGACCGTCGCTTCATCGCTGGACCTGCGTGGCGCGAAAGTCCAGGAGGCGCTGGAAGCGCTCGATCGATACCTCGACGACGCCTCGCTGGCCGGCTTGGACCAGGCCATCGTCATCCACGGCATGGGCACCGGCGCTCTGCGCGACGCGGTTCGCGATCACGCCTCGGCCCATCCGCTCGTCAAGTCGTGGCGCGCGGGCGGTCGAGGCGAGGGCGGCGACGGTGCCACCGTCGTTTCGTTCTGAGAACCGCCCGCCCGATCCCAGGGAGTGCGAGAATCGCAGCGTCAGCACGCGCATCCAGCCGCCCGGCCCGGCGAACAGTGCGGAGGAGCCAGTGAGCGTATCGACCCCTCGACCCGCGCCCGGCGCCGCCTCGGAGTCGTCCGGCAGGGGAAAGGCCGACACCGGCCGAATCCCGGGGGGGAAGGCCCACCGCGGAGAGCGCGGCGGCGCTGACGGTCGGGGAGCGCCAGGTCGGGGAGAAATCGACGCCATCCAGCTCGTCGACGCCGGCGGCTGGGAGCCGGCGGCCTGGGACGCGCTCGCCGTCCGCAGCGAGCTCGGCGAGGCATTCCAGTCGCACGCCTGGGGTGAGCTCAAGCGCGGGCTCGGCTGGACGCCGCTCCGCTACATCGTGGAGAGCGGCGGCCGCCAGCTAGCGGCCGTGTTCGTCCAGGAGCGAGCGCTCCTGGGGCGACTCCCGGGGTCGCTGGGACGCCTTCACCTCCATTACGCGCCCAGGGGCCCCGTCCTGCTCGAAGCCACGCCTGAAGCCGCCCTGGCGGCCCTGGCGGGGATCGAGCGCCTGGCGCGTGCCCGGCGGGCCATTGCCGTGACCGTCGATCCGGCCTGGAAAGACGGGGGCGAATTGGCCCGGACACTGGAGCGCGCAGGCTTCCGGCCCGCGGCGCGGGAGATCCAGGTCTCGCGGACGGCCATGATCGTGCCTCTCCAACCGACCGAAGCCGCCCAGAAGGCACTGCTGGGCCACACGACGGCCTACGACATAGGCAAGGCCCGCAAGGCTGGAGTGAACGTGGAACGGGTGGACATGGCGGATCCGGCCGCCCGCGAACCGGCGCTGGCGGAGTTCTTCGAGATGTACGCCGCGACGGGACGCCGCGAGGGTTTCCTAGTCCGCGATCGCGAATACGAGCTGGAGCAGTGGCGGCGGCTTGGAGAAGCGGGCGTGGCGAGCCTGTGGTTGGCCGGCGTCGGAGGAGGACGGCAGACGGGCGCGGTGTTGCTGCGGTCGGGCGGGCGGCTCGTGTATTACGTCGCCGGGTCGCGCGACGATGCCGATCTCCACCGAACCCGCGCCAACCACCTGCTTCAGTGGGAGATCATCCGCTGGGCTTCCGAAGCCGGCTTCACTGCCTACGACATGGGCGGCGTGGACAGCCACACGGCCCCGGGCCTGCCACAGGACGAAGCGCACCCGCTCTGGAACCTGTATCTCTTCAAGAGGCGCTTCGGCGCCGGAGGAACGGTCATAGCCCGCGCCCACGAATACGCTCCGCACGCATCCCTGGGAGCGTTGTGGCGCCTGGTGCGTCGCTTCCGATGAGCGGCCCGCCGTTCGTGCCGCGACGCCCCTCGCCGAGATCGCGCGGCTGGCGGCCGCGGAGTGGCTCGCAACCGCGGCGAGGCCGTCCCGACGCGCGCATAACCGGCGCTTACTCGCCTCGGACCGCGGGCAGTGGGGCGGGCGTCCGGATCGCGCCGGTGGCGGTGACGGGGGACGTGGTCCTGACCGCCGACGCCGCGACCTCGGATCTCTCCGCCGCGTCGGCGGCGCGGTTGCGCGGCCAGGCGATCGCCCTTGCGGGGGTGGTCGTGGTCGCGGGCGTGGTTCTGTCCCGCGTTCTCGGCTTCGTGCGCGTCGGCGTCCTGAACGCCGAGTACGGCGGTCTCAGCCCGCAGCTCGCCGCCTTCAACTTCGCGTTTCGGATCCCGGACACGCTCTTCCAGCTCGTAGCGGCGGGCGCCGTCGGATCCGCGCTCGTGCCGGTCGCCTCCGAGTTGATTGCCCGGGGCGAGGACGAGCGCGCGCGACGCCTCGTCGGGACCATCACGAACCTCATGATCTTCGCCTTGCTGCCCCTCGTGATCGTCGCCTGGGTACTGTCACCGCTGCTCGTCTCGACGATCGTGGCACCGAGGGCCGACCCGGCCCAGCAGCACCTGACCGCCGAGCTCACCCGTTGGCTGCTGTTCTCGCCGGTCCTGCTGGGCATCGGCGCGGTCATGACCGCTGGTCTCAACGCGCTAGGGATTTTCAAGCCACCGGCCATGGCTCCGAACGTCTACAACATCGCGATCATAGTCGCAGCAATCGTCCTGACGCCATTCTTCGGTGTCTACGCTCTGGTCCTCGGAGTCGTGGCCGGGGCCGCCGGCCACGTCGCTACGCAGCTGCCGTCCGTCGCCAGACAGAAGCTGTATCGGCCGGTCCTGGATCTGCACGAACCCGCCGTCCGCCAGACCCTGAAACTCATCGCTCCGCGGGCCTTCGGCCTCGGGGTAACTCAGATCGTCTTCTTCTTCTATGTGTCACTGATCTCGGGCAACTCCGACATCAACATCTGGACCACGGCCTTCGTGACGCTCCAGATCCCGGTCGGGCTGATCGGCGTGCCGCTCGGAATCGTCCTGCTGCCGCCGATGTCGCAGGCGATCGCCCGTGGCGCCACCGACCGATTCGGCCGACTGGTCGACCAGTCGCTGCGACTCCTGCTCTTCGTGGTCCTGCCGCTTACCGGGCTCATGTTCGTGCTCGCCGGACCGGGATTGACCTTGCTCTGGGGCCACGGCGCGTACACCACTCAGGACGTCGCCTACACGACCTCTGTCTTCATCGTGTTCCTGTTCGGGCTGGTGGCCCACGTCCTGATCGCCCTGCTGGCGCCGATCTTCTACGCGGGCAAGGACACGCGGACTCCCGTCACCGCCGCCTTGCTCGCGGTTGCCGTGGACGTCGTGGGCGCCGCGGTGCTCTTCCCGTTCTTCCACCTCCAGGGCCTGGCGCTGGGGATAGGCCTCGGGGCATGGGCGGAGGTCGCCATGCTGCTCTACTTGATCGAGCGACGGGTCGGCTTCGATCTCGCGCCGGTCGGACGGGGTGTGGCCGCGTTCCTGCCCGGCGCGGGTCTGGCCTCGGCGGCCGCGCTGGTCGTGGACCGGCTATTCGCCACGCTGACCCACAGCTCGGCATCCGTTCCGGCGCTCTGTCTGGAGTTGGCGCTGGCAGGCGGGGCGGGTCTTGGCGCCTATATTGCGTGGGGCAAGCTGCTCCATCTCACGGAGCTGGACGAAGCGCTCGAGCTCACGCGAACGCTGACCCGCCGGCGATCGCGAACTTAGCGGCGCCTGACCTGAGTCGTGCGTCGTCCTCGCCGCGACCGTAGCTTCCCGACCAGGCCCCACAGTCCCATAGGCGCCAGCGGCGCGGCCGGTGGCGTTCGAGTTGGCGCCGGCTCAGTCGTGAGCGCGGTCGTAGGCAGGGTGGTAGGGGCTGTCGCCGGCCCCGCCGCCTGACTGTCGCTCGGTACCGGAGTTGCGGCTGCGCTGGGAGTGGGTGGGACCCACCCGCTGGGCGGAGTTCTACCGGACTGAGTGCAGCTGGCTGTGGGCCTGAACGGCGCTCCCCACGTCGCGAGGAAGGGCGTGAAGTAGCCTGCCTCGTAGAAGTAGTTCGTCGGGGCGTTGTTGGGACCGCCTCTCACGCCCACACCCTTCTTGGCTCTTGTTATCCAGATGTCGTCGTACTTCTGGAAGTTCGGGTTCGAGGCATCAACCCGGCTCAGGTCGAGGAACCCCTTCGTCACCTTCGTGCCGGGGCAGTCGTACGTCCACAATGTGTTTGTGTCGGCGTCCACGTCCACCGGCACTTTGGTGTTGTCGACCTGGGTCGGCTCGGTGCCCTTGATGAAGACCTCGTTGACGGTCTTCGTGGTGTAGGGGCCCGGGAGCATGCCGCTATACGCGTCGATCGTCTTGGTGACGATGCCGGTCGGCTGCTTGAAGGTTGCGATCGGCGCCCCGGCCGTGACCGTCTGCATGAAGGCGTGCCAGAGCGGCGCGGCCAACTCGAGCGACAGCAGTTCGTTGCCCTGGGTGTGGTCGCTGTTGCCTGCCCAAACGCCGGTCACGATGGCCGGAGCGTTGGGGTCGGTAGGCGGCGCCACGTAGCCCAGGGCGAAGAGGTCTTCCACCTGATCGCTGGTGCCGGTCTTGAGGGTGGCTGGCCGGGCGGTCTTGCCGTCCAGGATCTGGTACTGACCCCACCACGGGTTCTGCTTGGGATCGGTGTTGCTCGACAGGATGTTGGTCATCACGTAGGCGGCCTGGGGAGTGGTCGCTTGCGTTGGGGGCTGCGGGTTGGCGGAGGCCGTCCAGACCGAGGTCCCTTTGGAGTCCAGGACCGACAGGATCATCGTCCGCTTCTCGAGGGTTCCGCCGCTGGCGATCGCGCCGTAGGCGGATGTCAGATCCGCGGGATGGACCTCCACGGTGCCGACGCCGATCGAGACGCCCGGGTTCGCGTTGGGCGGGAAGACGAGTCCGAAGTCCTGCGCCCGCTGCACGAGATGGTCGACGCCGTTGATCGACGCGGCTTTGACCGCCGGGATGTTGAGCGAGAACTGGAGGGCTTCCCGCAGGCGGACGGGGCCGCGCTCGAAGCCGTCGGCGTCGTGGGGCGTGTACCCGCCACCGAAGTTGGTGGCGACGTCCATGAACAGCGAGGCCGCTGTCATGGTTCCGTCCTGGATACCCACGGTGTAGTTGATCGGCTTGAACGACGAACCGGGCTGCCGCCCGACGCCGCTTGACAGCACGTCGAATTGGGGATCGAAGAGGTTCTGGCCGGGCTTGGTGGGGTCCGGGACCGGCTTCTCGTAGAAGTCGGCGCTACCCGCATAGGTGAGGACCTGCCCGGTGCGGTAATCGAGCGATATGAGCGCCGCGTTGTGGATGTTGCCCAAGCGGACGCCGGTGTCGTTGCCACCCAATGAAGGGTTCGGGCCGATGATGCGGGAGTAATCGAAGGGATCCGAAGTCGGCGTGATGCCCAGGTTGGCGAGGTAGGCGATGTCGGCCGTCTTCTGGGCCGCGGCGGTGGCGCCGGGTTGATTGCCGCCGAACGTGTACGCCTTGAGGTACTTCTCGGCGGTCTGCTGCATGCTCACGTCGAGCGTCGTGATGACCTTGTAGCCGCCCGTGTCCACGGCCTGGCAATCGTTTGCGTTGGTTCCTGCGCCGCACAACAGGGTGGCGAGCTGCTGCCGCACCTGCTCGTCGAACTGGGGCGCGATCCGGGGGGACGGCGCCACGGGCGGCAGCACCACGGGTTCGCTCTCGGCGGCCAGCAGCGCCGCGTCGCTATAGGTGCCTTTGAGGAGCCCAGCGCGCTGGTTCTGGCGCATCTGCTCCAGGACGTAGTTGCGACGTTGAACGATGTCGGTGTCCGCGGGCACGAGAATTGATCCGTCCGCCTGAGACACGCCGTTCGCCACCAGGTCGTAGGCGGACGGAGACTGCAGAAGCGCAGCCAGGATGGCGGACTGTCCCACCGTCAGCTTGCTCAAGTCCGTCACGCCGAAGTAGCCCTGGGCCGCCGCCGCGATGCCGTAACTCTGGTTGCCGTAGAAATTCTGGTTCAAGTAATCGGTGATGATCTCTTCCTTGCCAGGCTCGCCGGGAAACTCCTGGGTCAGCCTCACCGATTGGATGATCTCCTTGATCTTGCGATCGACCGTGCTGGTGGTCGGCGGCAGGAGCCGTTGCCGGACCAGCTGCTGCGTGATCGTGGAGGCACCGCGTGCGTTCCCCGCTATCGTGTCCGCGATCGCCGACACGAACGCCCGCGGGTCGAAGCCCGCATTCGTCCAGAACGTCTTGTCCTCGGCGCTGGTCGTGGCGTCGAGAACCACGGGCGGTATCTCCTTG